>OLOL01001267.1_pt1 | contig 22594 bp, 12 predicted proteins | sample 1673081 | NCBI WGS metagenome assembly OLOL01 (sample SAMEA3136753, study PRJEB25190) | human gut metagenome
ACGGCTCCGATGGCGCGGACGGTAACACCCCCTTCATCGGAGAAAACGGCAACTGGTGGATTGGAGACATCGACACCGGTGTAAAGGCTGCGGGAATTGACGGCACAGACGGTGTTGACGGCACAGACGGCGACAAGGGTGACAAGGGAGACAAAGGCGACCCCGGCGAAAAAGGAGATAAGGGCGAAAAGGGCGAAAAAGGAGATAAAGGTGACAAAGGAGACAAGGGACAGAACGGCAGCTGCGCCGGCTGGTTCTATGGTACGCTTTGGACAAAAGGCGATCTTTACAAAGAGAACGGCGCCGAACGGCCCGTTGGGATAAAAGTTTATAAAGAAGCCGAAAGCGGCGGACTTGTTTCTACATACATGGATGAGATATATCTGAAAAAAGGTCACACATACAGCGTAACCATAAGCGCATCTATGGAACTGCAATCTCACGAAGACAGAAGTGGTAATTATTCTGTTCAAATGACGGACAATTATGATGACGGCTTTTGCAGAGAAGCTACGCGCATAAAGAGAGACGGCGTAAAGCTGCCTTATTCAAGGGATCAGCACCATTTCAGTTTCAGCCGGATATATATAGCATCGGACGAAGATATTCCCCTGCGATTCAGAATTGAGCAGTCAAGCTACAAAACTACACTTCTCGGATTCAACGGTACAATTACAATTACTGCTCTTGATTAAGTTTATATAACGGAGGTAACAGAATATGAAGAAACGAATACTCAGTATCCTGCTTCTATGCTGCATGGTGCTGACGCTGCTGCCGACAACAGTATTGGCAGCGGACGGGCCGATGGATACCATACCAAAGTACGACGTGAGCATTGACGTGTACAACCGGACATCGGACATATCCATTAAGGACAGTAGGAGCTACTACATCTACTCGTCCGTGCCCGACAAGCTCAGGGACACATGGGCATGGGATAAGAAGATATTCATCAAGGGAGACAAAGCCGCGCCGCACGTATTTATTGACGGCGTAAATATTAAGATGAGTCCCAGCTCCAAGGGGCCGGCCATCGAGCTGAACAAAAAGGCTTCGGCTTATCTCTATTTCATCGGCAAGGACAGCACCCTGCAAGGCGCTGACGGCCGCGCGGCGATCCAGAAAAACCGCAGCGAGGGGCAGCTTTATGTGCTGGCGCGCACCGGCACCACGGTGACCTGCAAGGGCGGCTACAGAGCGGCGGGCATCGGCGGGAGCTGGGCGATCCGCAATATCGGGGACTCTATGTTTAACATGGATATGTACGGCCACGGCGTCAATATGCACTTTGGCTCTCAGAGCAATCCCGACTACTGGGGCGGCACCATCAATGCCACCGGCGGCGAGTACGGCGCGGGCATAGGAGCCGGCAGCTGGGGACACTCTGGACACTCTGGAAACACCATCCATGGAGGCGCCGGAGAGCGGCTGTACTTCTACTCCGGCACGGTAAACGCCAGCGGCGGCAGGCTTGCAGCCGGAATCGGCGGAGGCTTTAGGGGGCGCGGCAGCCATATCTATATCTATGGCGGCAATATCGACGCGCAAGGCGGGGATACCGGCGCGGGCATCGGCGGCGGCAGCTGGACGACGAAACAGGACATGGACGGAATCAACGCGGCGAGCGATATCGTCATCTCCGGCGGACGGGTAAGCGCCCGCGGCCAATACAACTGCGCGGGTATCGGCGGAGGCCAGTATGTCCCCGCCCGGAACATCACCATCACCGGCGGCCATGTGTCGGCGACAGGACACTACGGCGCGGCGATCGGCGGCGGCCGCTGGTGCCACGGAAAGAACATCACCATCACCGACGCGACTCTGAACCTGTCGACCAATTACCGCAGCAACGGCTCGGACGCGGCGGCTGTCGGCTACGGCGACATTGTTTACAAACCGGAGGAGCTCGTGGCGGATCCGTCAATCGCGACGAACGATCAGATCAGGATCGGCTCATACAAGGGAAAGCTGGTGAAGCTGAAGCTGGAGGCGCGCGCCCTCAGCCGTGATGACGAATATTCTTACTTCTGGAACCTTTATGAGACCCTGATCCCTGATGAGAATGGGCTCATCGACATGCAGCTGCTGACACTTCCGTATGTACAGAACTACGGCTGGGCGATCAACGTGCTGGAAATGACAGTGATCGACGACCCCTGCAACGGAAATCACGATTTCGGCTGGGTAAACCGGCAGTCATGCCACGTCTGGGCGTGCAGGAATAAGGATTGTCAGGCGCGCGACCCGGCGGCGGAGATGTCCAAACAAAACGGAAAGCACGTCCCCGGCGACTGGGGCGTTCGGGAGAGGCGTTGTGCCGTGTGCGATCATTTGCTGGAAAAGGACACGGCGGCGCCGGTGCTGGAGGTTTTGAATGACGGCGAGCGCTACACCGTTGAGGATAGCTTCGTTGGAAATCCGGGCGCGTACACCTTCACCGTGAGCGATCCGGCGAAGAGCGGCGAAGCGTCCTCCGGCGTCAAGTCCGTGACCATCAACGGTGTGGAGCAGAAGGCCGACTCCACCTATTATTCTCTTCCCGCACCCGACGGCGGCAACAATGACGCGGGAGCGGAATATACCGTCGTTGCGACGGACAATGCGGGCAACGCCTCCACGGCAACCGTGAAGATCTACCGGCGGCACCGCGTGAGAGTCGTAAGCCCGGATGAGCAGACGACATACGCCGAGGCAGAGCTGGCGCACAACGAGTATCTGGTGCTCACGATGAAGATGCCGGATGGTGCGGCGGTAAGAATGACCGACAAGGCAGATCATTCGGAAATTCCATATGACAAAGAAATGGGACGCTTCACGGTAGGTCTGATCGACAGAAGCCGGACGCTCGTGCTGGAGTATAACACGGAGTATCCGAAGGCCGAGCTTATTCTGGGGCGGAGTCAGTACTTCTTTGGATACAACGCGGATACAGCCGAACCGCACTATCTTGCGGATGTAAGCAGGAAAACGGATAAGAACGTCTATTCGGTGGCTGTGCAGATCAACGCGGATGTAATACCCAGCCACTACTTCAGCTCACCGGTATGCTACACGCAGGAGGAGCTGGCGGAGCTGGACAAGCAAGGAAAAATCGCATGGGAGAAATATCAGCATCCGGAGCCGGAACCGGGCGTCTGGATCGTCTATATTCCCACAGCCACCATAGACATCGCGGAGTATGACGCAAACGGCAGCTGGTATGTCTATGCAAAAGCCGAAAACCTCAAGGGAACGACCTATGTCTCCACGCCGAAGCTGATCGCCGACGTCGAAAAGCCGAAGGCCATCAATCTTTCTACCGGCAAGGAACTGGAGACGGATGGGGAATACTGGGGCGACCTGCGGTTCAGGGTAGAGGACGCGCTGCCCGTCAAGGTGTGGCACGAGAGATACCCGGGCGGGAATATTGAACTTATGACGCCGGATGAAGACGGCTGTTATACGATCCCGGCAGATTATGACGTAAGCCTCCATCACGACATTTTCCTCGAGGACGCCTGCGGGAACAAAACCTACTACAATGACATCGATATTTTGTGGAACTATCTGGAGGTTGTTCGGGAGAAGGACTATTGGGATGTGCAGCCTGCGCAGCCGATTCGTATTTCCAGGGAACAGGATCTGCAAGAGGAGCTCTCCAAGGTCAACATCGGGGTTTTTGCATCTGACGTCACCGGTTTTATCCCTGTCGATGTTTCGTGGGAGATCCCGGAGGACTATGATCCGCAGTCCCCACGGGAGCAGACCTTTACCGTCCTCGGCACGGTGATTCTGGAAGGCACCGGAGCACGCTGCGTCTCGGGGCTTGATGTTATCACGCGTCCGGGAGAGGAATGGAAGAAGAATTTCGCAATCAGCGTGACAGTGGAGGGCGCACCGCGCTACAAGGTGACGACAGAGGATAGCGCAAACGGCAGCGTCACGGTGGTGAATGCCACAGAAACCACCGAGGACGGCACGCCGCTGTTCTATAAGGACGAGCTTGTCATGCTCTCCATCGCCCCCGACGAGGGCTATATGCTAAGCAGACTGTCCGTCAACGGCACCGCTGCCGCCGTTGCGGTTGGGGAGGATGCCTATACCTTCGCCCAGCCGGAGGAAAACGTCACCATAACCGCAACGTTTGAAAAGCGCAACGAGCATACCGTCACGTTTGACGCGAACGGCGGCTCCGAGCCTGAGGATCTGCCCGAGGAGGTCACCACCGCAATGCCCGCCAAGAAGGTATTGCACGGCAGCGAGTATTATCTGCCGGAGTGCGAGTTTATTGCGCCCGTAGGAAAGCAGTTCAAGGCATGGCAGATAGACGGTACGGAGTATCCGGTGAACGCCCCTGTGACCGTCACTGCTGACATCACAGTAAAGGCGCTGTGGGAGAACGCGCGCTATACGATCACCTTCGACACCGCCGGCGGCAGCGAAATTGCCCCCATTACGCAGGACTACGGCACGGCAATAACCGCACCTGCGAATCCGACAAGAGAGGGCTACACCTTTATGGGCTGGGACAGGGAAATTCCCACGACCATGCCTGCCGAGAATATGACTGTCACGGCGCAGTGGAAAGACAGCGAAAAGCCCACGGGTGAAATTAAAATCAACGAGAACAGTTGGAAAGCGTTCCTCAACAATATCACCTTCGGGCTGTTCTTTAAGGACACGCAAACGGTGACGATCACCGCAGCCGACAACAGCGGTGAGACGGTAACGGTTGAATATCTGCTGTCAGATAAGGAATTGACAAAAGCGGAGCTTGACGGCATGACCTTCACAGCGTACACCGCACCGTTCGGCATTGACCCCGATAACGAATATATTATCTATGTCAGACTGACCGATACGGCGGGCAACATGGACTACATTTGCTCGGACGGCATTGTGCTTGACGGCACAAGCCCGGTTATCACCGGCATTGAGGACGGCAAGACCTATTGTGAAGCACAGACGGTTACGATCACCGAGAAATATGTGGATACCGTCACCGTAAACGGCACAGAGGTCACGCTTGACGAAAACGGCAGCTTTGTCCTCTCTCCGGCAAACGGCGAGCAGAGAATCGTTGTCACCGACAAGGCGGGCAACACCGCCGAGATGACCGTAACGGTCAACGACGGGCATACCTATGGTGAATGGGTATCGAACGGCGACGGCACGCACACCCGTCGGTGCACGGTGGACGGCTGCAACGGGCTTGAAACAAAGGATTGTTCCGGCGGAAAAGCCATCTGCACCGAAAGGGCGATATGCGAGGTCTGCGGCAAAGCCTACGGAGAGCTTGACCCGAAGAATCACACCAACCTCCAGCATATCCCCGCCAAGGCGGCGACCGAGGACAGCGAGGGCAACATCGAGTATTGGTACTGCAGCGGCTGCGGAAAGTATTACAGTGACAAAGACGGCGCCAAGGAAATCAAAAAAGCCGACACCGTAACGGCGAAGCTGCCGAAGTCTCCCCAAACCGGCGATACAAGCAACCTCATGCTGTGGATCGCATTGCTGTTTGTAAGCGGCGGTGCTTGCACAGTGCTTTCCATAAGACGCAAAAAGTCATATCGACCCGGAGGTAATGCAAAATGAAGAAGCGAATACTCAGTATAATACTTGCTCTATGTATGGTATTCTGCCTTGTGCCGACGGCAGTGCTGGCGGCGGATGAGGTCTCCGCAAAGGTCAACGGAATTGCCGTGCCCGCGGCGGGCGGAAGAAAGCGATAAGAAGACGAGCATTTGCGCGATCTCCGCCTCAAGCAGCTCCTTTCTCATCAAGGGAAACAGCCGTGAGGACAGCCTGACGGTCACGCTTCCCGGAACGACGGACGGGTATAAGTTCGCTTATGCCATTTCAATGGGAAACTGTGAAATCCGTAACTGCTCGGTAGATATCATGGTGATCGGCGGTATGCAAAATGCCGGCGACAACATCGCGATCCGTGTGTCACGGAAAACAACTGACTTTCGACTGTTGAAAACCAAAAAACAATCCAAGAGTGCCGCCGACTCATACATTATTGCGGGTCGGCGGCACTTTCTTGGCCTTATGGATTACATTTTTTGCATGGATCGTAGCACAAGACCTCCGATTAGCCGGAGGCCTTGCATCCTTTTAAATTCGAACAATCATCCGAATTAAATTAGTTTTTTCTTCCTTACAATCGCCGCAACAAGCGAAACAATATTCCAAAGAAGAGACACTCCGGAAAGAGAAACTGCTGCGGTTGCAAGAGGCTTGGAAACACTGACTTTATCGCTGATCGCGGAAATGTTGCCGGCGTTCAGCGTTGTGTTGTCGGTCAGGGTTATTATTAGGTCTCCACCGTCGTCAATGCGACATCCTTTAATACCAAGACCGTCTTTTCCGTCCTTGCCATCTTTGCCATTGGTACCATCTTTACCATTGACACCATCTTTCCCGTCCGTTCCGACGATTTTTCCGAGATTGGTTATAACTCCGTCGGTAAAGGTGAGGATAAGATTACCGTCTGCGTCGATATGAGCGGACTTGATTCCGGTACCGTTAATGCCGTTGGTTCCTGCAGTACCGGCTTCGCCCTTTGCACCGACTACTTTCCCGAGGTTATGCACAGTGTCGTCGGTAAGGGTGATGATTAGATTGCCGTTTTCATCGATTTCGGTGGTTTTTACACCGACTCCGACATTGCCCGTATCGCCCTTGTCACCTTTATCTCCGGTCACCCGTCCGGCATTGTGTACGGTCTCATCGGTAAGAGTGATAATCAAATTGCCGCTTTCATCAATCATAACGGATTTAACACCAACGCCATTCACGCCCTGTTCGCCTTTATCTCCGACGACCTTTCCGAGATTATGCACGGTATTGTCTGTGAGAGTTATGACCAGATTTCCGTTTTTGTCAATCACAGCGGATTTAACTCCTACTCCTGCGGCACCGGGAGCACCTGTTTCGCCTGGGGCGCCCTTATCTCCGATCACTTTCCCGAGGTTATGCACGCTGTTGTCTGTAAGTGTTATGACCAGGTTTCCGTTTTCATCAATTGCGACGGATTTAACTCCTACTCCTGCGGCACCGGGAACACCTTGTTCGCCCTGACTTCCGTTATCTCCGGTGACCTTTCCGAGGTTTAACACCGTGTCGTCGGTAAGCGTAATAATGAGGTTACCGCTTTCGTCAATAATTGCTGATTTGATTCCGATGCCGGTATCACCCTTGTCGCCTTTTACATTTTCAACGATTACGGAAAGAAGGGTGTCTCCGTCCACCGTAAAGGAAACTTCGGTCTTGTTGGTTTCGGGACTGAATTCGCCGCCGATGTACCAGCCTTTGAGGATATATGACGGCTCAAGCACGATACTCGCAACAAGAATTGTGCCTTCACGAATTTTACTGCCGCTTGTGATTTTTTCATTTTTGCTGCGCACTGTCAGCACACAGCCCTCAATCATTGTCGGGAAGGTGACGGTGTATTCCGGAATTTCCTCTACCGCCACACGGATATGCGTTTCCATCTTGATTCTGCCGGTCTCGTAGGTATAGCTCCCGTCGCCGTTATCGGACCAGCCCTCTGTGTCGGCAAGACGGTATCCATCCTTCGGCTTGACGGTTACGGTGATTTCATCGCCGAAATTGACCTTTTGACCGCTTTCAAAATCCGATGTCCCGTTTTTAACGGTAATTTCGGCGTTCTTATTCGGCATATCAACTGTGACCGTATATTTTTCGATCTCCGTAAAGTATACCTTGATATCGGTTTGGGTATCAACGGTGAGCTCATACTCGTACATATCGTAAAGCCTGTTATCTGTTATTACCGTGTCGGGAATTCCGTTTTTGGTGATAACGAGCTTTTGCACCCTATAGCCTTCTGCCGCCTGAGCGATGAAGTTGATTTTCGTTCCCACGGGAACAGAGGTACCGGACTGATAGGTCTGCTTTGTTGCCGCCATACCGGTTTCGTTGCCGCTTGCAACGGAATAGGTCAGCTTCACGGGTCTGTCGGTTTCGGAAACTCTTTCAAATTCCGCTTCGACGGTGTATCTTGTTGAGCCAAGGGTAAGCGTGTAGGTATTTGAGCCTGCCGCGTTAACAATATCCGTATTGTTTTCGGCATCTGTTATTCTCCACGACTTCAGTGTATAGCCGTTTTGCGGAACGGCGGTAAATGTTACATCGCCGGTCACCGTGCCGCCCGGAGCAGGCAGACCTGTTTCACCGACCTTTGCGGTAACTGTTCCGAGAAGGTCTTCACCGTTCTTATATTCGCCGACAAAGATGACCTCAGCCGAATCGAATGTTTTTCGTGTGGATACGAATATGTTAGCTTCGCCGCCCAGTGCAAACGCGCACTCTATGTTGCCGTTGAGGTCGGGTCTGAATACAGTCTCTTCTCCGCCGTTATCAAGAGTCAGCGACACAAGTTCAAAGTGCCGGTTCTTTGGCGAAACTCTGATTTTAATAATATCGTTTTCATTGATCTCATCGCCCGATTTGATATTAACATTGCCGAGGTGCCGCACACTGATATCGGCGGCTTTCTCGTTGTCGATTTTATAGTAGACCTTATAGTCTCTCTTTGCTGTTGTTATGGTTGCAGAGTTTGACCAGGCACTTTCCTTATCCTTTCCGTCTACCTTGCAAACGGTTGTAAGCACATATTCGTACTCTGTATTGGTTTTAAGTCCGGAAATGTCATAAGAGGTCGTGCCGACAGGAATAAGATTTGAAATCCTGTTATATTCACCGTTTTCAACTTGATAAAGATAGTAGCCCTCCGCATCCGGCCAGCCGGGAGTTTTATCGGGCTGCGACCAAGTAAGGCGTATCTCGTCTTCGTCAAGCAGTTCTGCCTCAAGGTCGACCACTGCCGGTGAAGGAGCACTGAGATTTGTCAAGTTATAGCCTATAAAGATGGTCTTGTTGTTTTCATCGCCGTAAAGGTGTCGGAACCACTGACCGAGCGTCCAGTCAAAGGTATATTGCGTGTATACGTTTTGAGGGATTCCGTTTGAGGCAAGATCCGGACCGTCGATATCATTGACCACGCCGGTACAGCCTTCGGACGATGTCGTTGTGGTGGATACGCCCGAGCCGTTGCTGTAGCTCAAACTGGTTTCAAAACCAACATCATGCGAGAATAGTATACCATCGCCGAATACACCGAAGCTGATGGAGAAGTTGAAATAAAAACCGTGCGACATTTCTTCGGAAACGGATTTTATATTGCTTTTTCCCCACGAAACCTCGTTAAGACCGCCGTTATGTCCGAGTCGAATGGCGAGCTTACTGAGCTGCTCTGCACCCAAATGGCTGTAAACGCCCCAGCCGAGCTGATTGTACATAAACGGGTTGCCCTCGTTTCCGTCAAGCCAGTTTGCCGCTTTATCTATTTTTACCAAGGGATAATAGTATTTTTTATCTTTGTCTGTTTTATCCGATTCCCTTATGACGGCATGATAGTTCTTGTTATTCATATAACCGTTATACTCATCAACAAAGCCGTTGTAGTCGTCAACGCTCAGCTGCTGATATACCGGCTGCTGCGGAATGGAAAGCGTTATGGCGGTATCTCCCGACCATTTGCCGTTTTCGTCCAGTATCTCATAGGCGTAGATAAATACAGGCGTTCTGGACACAAGCACCGTGTTGTACGCCCGTGCCTTAACCGTCAGGGAATATTCCTTCTGCAGAGCCGTGGAATAGGTTTTGCTCCATTCAAGCGAGTAGCCTGCCGAGATGTTCACCTCAACGGGGGCGAGAAGCCCTCCGTAAGAGTAAGACATTCCGACGCTGAAGGAAACATTGTTCGATGAGGACTGCTCCAACTCGAAACTCTCTGTGATTGTATATGCGGTTTCGTTTTCGCCGGAGTCACTCAGCGCGGAGAAGTACGGCGCAGCCTGTATGACTGCCTTGACCTCCGGGTCGCTGTAGGCATAGCTTACGCCCTTATATTTGGCTATAACACCGTCCTGGTTTCTGTCGCAGGCGGTGAGAAGTACCTGAGCCGTACAGCCGTAGTAATCACCGTACGCTTGGTTCGGACTCCAGTATGACAATGTCAGGTCAAAGCCGTTTGCCGCCTCATAGCTGTCGCTTGTATCCGGATAGGTTGCGGAAATCATACCCTTGCTGAAGGAATATTTATCCTCGTTACCGGTTTCGGCAGAGGTTACAAACACGATCTGCTCGCGTCCTGCATTGTTGCCGTCAAAGTTTCCGACGGCAACCGAGCGGAAGAATTCTGTCTTACCGCCGATCTCGCCCTCAAACCAGAAGTTGTTTGTTTTGCCGTTTGAGTTTGTGCGGAAAGAATATTCGTTTGAAGTGAGCTTGTAAAGTTCTCCGGTCTGGGCATTATAGTTGTACAGCGTGCCGTTGATAAAGACGAAATCTGCGGCGCTCGCACCGTTAAAAGCAACAGCCTCTACCGCTAAAGGCGAAACAACTTCTGCGGTTCGGGAACCGGCCTTCGTCCAACCGTTGGAAGCCATCACCTTATATTCGGATTGTACAAAGCCTCTGTTTCCGTTATTAAGGAGCGTTGTATATGCAGTTTCGGATGAAAAAGTCCAAGTGATACCAGCGACGACACTGGCATGTAAGCCCGCAACAAGGATATCTTCATATCCGTCGTTGTTGAAGTCTCCTGCCGTGATGCTGCAGGCGTTCATGCTGTTACTATTAGAAACAACTTCATATTCGACTTCTCCCTCCGGGCAAACATAGAATTTTTCATCGGCGTCGCCGTCCACAAACGAGGAGCCTCCGCCGGAAGAACTACCGCCGGCTTTTCCATATTTAATTTTTACCTGAGGACGATATACATTAAAATTGCCACTTCTTACTCTGTTTATGAAGAAATAGGACAGCACGGCGATGTCATCGATTTGGTCGCCGTTAAAATCGCCCACCACCATGTCTACGCCCAGCTTATGAAATCGGTTGTCAAAGGTTGGGCCAGAGTTTCCGTATATGCTGTCACCATTTGCCCCTGGGTCCGTGGGACTTCCAACACCGGTGTGATATAATTTTTTGTAGGAGTCATGAAGCATATCATTGCCGAAGCCGAGTTTTTTGCCTTCTCCCATAATGCTTGTGTTATTTAATAATACAAAGCTGTTTTTGCCGGTAAAGGAATATTCATACAGAAAGCAGCCGACAAAAGGTTCGTAATCAAAAGTCTGCATCAAACCTGTCGAGCGTTTTGTGTGCGGAACATAGATGATCAGCGTGTCCTTGCCGTCTCCGTCAAAGTCGCCTGCGGTAATGTTCAGATAGGCGTTGGTTTCAAGGTTTAGAGCACGAATAAGGCCTTTGTTATCAAACATCCAGTTCATTTCGCCGACCCACTGTTTGCCTTTATATTCTCCCGTTCTTGTATCATATATATGAAGATAGACCTGCTTATCCGACTTATCAAGACCTACATAGGCAACATGGTCTCTCCTGCCTGAGCCGAACGGGTCAAAGGAAACGGACTGGACAAACGCATAGTACGTCTGAAGCGCACTGATGTCCATATTGGGCAGAGAGGCATCGGAAGCGGTTCCTTTTTTGGAAATAAAGTTCTTGAGAGACTCCGGGGTTCCTACATCCGCAATTTTGCCTGTTGCGGATGTGCCGTATGTCTCAAAATAAAGCAGTTCGTTTTTTTCAACCATTGCAAAGGGACGGCCGACAGCATACCCGTAAGGGTTGGTTGTATTGTCAAAGCCGGCGGGTTTTGTGTTTTTCATCAGAGTATTAGCGGCATCCGATGAAAACTGCGGCTCACTCGGGTCGGCGGCAAAGACCGACAGGGGCAGACATACTGCGATCATTATGACCGACAGCAGCGCGCATAGCGAGCGCTTCAGAATGAGTTTTTTGTACATAGAGAGTCCTCCTTTTCTTTTCACGGGGGAAAGATTGTTTTCGGGCGGGGATTTGACGCAGCAAATCATAAAGTATTCTGTTATACTTCCTCCCTTACATTATATCAAATTATGTCGGCCTTTGTCGTGTCGTTTACGCTGTATATCGGTTGTTTACGCTGTAGACGGGGTGAAACGTGAAATATCTCTTGCAAAACGAGAAAAAAGCCAGTAAAATAATGATGAAAAGTTCGGCGCTCCGAGTTATGAAGTTGAATGGAAAGGAATGAAATTTCGAATATGAAACGCTGCCTGCAGGTTGTTTGTACTGCCGTTTTTATACTGCTTTGTTTGGGGACAATGTGTTTTCTGCAGTTTTTTATTAAGACGGACATGTCGATTCGCTATATTGATTGGCAGTCTTCTGTCAAAATTGAGACAGACGGCTCCGAAAGTTCGTTGGATTATACCGTTGTGCCTCAAACAGGGGAGAGTTTTCGGCTTGAAACTGTTTTTCCGCCGACAGAGGAAAACGGGAATCTGGTGTTTGAAACGGCAGGGTTGGAGCTTACGGTTTGTATCAACGGAGTTGAGGTATGGCACTCCTCGTCCGCTGTCCCTGCAGGGGCAGCGGGACAGACACAGGCAGTAATTCCTATGCCGAGGAATGAAGAATGCCATGTCACAATGACATGTGTAGTTAAAAGTACAACCAGCTTGGTGTTTCCTCCGGCTGCTCGCTTTGTACCAGTAGAATACGATGCGACTGAGAGCTATGCATATGCTAATTTTTACGGAATTCCCGCCGGCGTAACCGCAGCGATTTCACTTCTTGTGGCGGGTATATTTCTTTTGGGAGTTGCACACAAAAAGCCCGACTGGAGTCTGATTCCGCTGCTTCTTGCGGCTGCCGGTCTTACGGCACAGTGGATTACAAAGGGAATGGGCTATTTCTTCCTGAATAACCGGTTGGTCGATTTTCTTATCCGCCGGGAGGTTGGCTTCTTCTTTATACTGTTACTGATTCTCTTTCTTGCAATGAACCGACAGCGGAAATTTTGGAAGTATTTTGGAATCACTACGGCGGTCAGCTTTACTACACTGTTGATTGCTTTCGGAATATCTGCCGCCGTAAATGGGTATCTTGCAGGATATATCGTGCAGATGTTCCGTGATACAGTTGAGCTTGGGCATTATGGGGAACTTTTGTATTGGATTACCGTTTGGCTGACTGCTGTTTGTGCTGTAATTTCTACATATGCAGTGATGTGCGCCTTTGTCACGCAGCGAACGGAAACACAGGCGCTCCGCCTGCACAATCAGCTGATTCTGGACGGATATCGTGCCATCGAAAGCAAAATGAGGGCAAGTGAGGCAATCAGGCATGAGGAAAGACACAGAATTGTTGCCTTGGAGTCGGCTTACAAAAAGGGAGACTATGAAACTCTGGGCAAAATGCTGCAGGATATGAGAGGACAGTGCGAGCACCTGGCGCAAACACACTTTTCCAAAAATTTCGTTGTCAATGCTATTTTGCAGGATGCTGCCTACAGAGCGGCACGGGCGGGAATATCATTTGATGCCACTGCTTCGGTGTCCGCAGAGATTCCGATTTCCGAAAATGAACTGTGCGCGCTGCTTATGAATATGTTGGATAATGCTATAGAGGCGGCCTCGCGCTGCACGGAAAAAAGCTTTATCCGATTCAAGGCAGAGGAACGAAACGGTTTTCTCGCCGTAAAATGTGAGAATTCGTTTATTGAAGAGCCAAAACAGGATAAGAACGGGCAGTATATTTCTACAAAGGATGAAAAGGAAAGTCATGGCTTTGGATTAAAGCTTATGAACGCTGTCGCAGAGAAATATCACAGTATGCTGGATATTTTTATTTCGGATGAAAATGTTTTTACTGTTCAGACCGCTTTAAGAATTCCGAAAAAATAATAAAATCAGCGGGTGTCATTCATTTGAAAATGACACCCGCTGATTTTATTGATTTATATATCGTATAAATGCGCTTTGAAAGGTTTTATAGTATGTACGCCCCACAGGAAGCATATCACCATTTCGAAGCGTTAGGTCCGTCCGTCCGATTTCCTTTACTCTGCTCAGATTCACCAGAAAGCTGTTATGACAACGTGAAAAATGGCCTTTTGGAAGCTGTTTTTCAAACTCGGTAAGAGAAAGATAATAGGTGTTGCTGTTTCCGGAACTTTGATGAATGATTATGTTGTGGTTATAACTTTCTACATAACGTATTTCCGACACGGAGAAATGCAGTATCTTATTACCGATGCTAAGCGTGACTGCTTTGGGTAAGTAATTCAATTTAAGATCCGTACGGATTGCATTTGCCAGTGCTTCCCGGCAAATCGGTTTAAGAAGAAAATGAATGGGCTGTACATCATAGCCCTCGGAAAGATAATTGTCGCATGCGGTCACAAATATAATTGAAATACGGTCGTCCTTGCTTCGCAGAGAACGCGCCAGCTCCAGTCCCGTCATGCCGTTCATCTGAATATCCAAGATAAGCAGATTGAACGGTTTCTCGACATCAGAATTCATCCTTTTCTCAAGTTCCGCGGCAGAGGGAAAAGCTGTTATCGCATACGGAATACTTTCTCCGTCCAGCAGCTCCCTGCAGAAAGAATGCAATTGTTCTCTCATGACCGGATCGTCGTCACAAACGGCTATTCGGTATGTGTTCATTTTCTCACCCGCAATCACATGCACTTTAATACATTGTATCATAAAACCGATCGGAAAACAACCTTAAAAGATTTACAAAAAAGCGAACTTTCAATAATGCATCCGGAGTTTTTATCTTCTTACGTTTCAAAAAAGTTTTGGACCGATTGATAATACTCCGTCTTGCGAAGTTTTAATATAGCTTTTGCTTCAAGCTGTCGCACCCGTTCTCGTGTAACGCCGAGTTCTCGTCCGATTTCTGCAAAGGTTGACTTTTTCTCTCCGGCAAAGCCATACCGCATATTGATGATCTTTCGCTCCCGTTCGCCGAGAACGCTCATCATTTTTTCAAAATGGCAACGGAATTCTTTCAGCTGGCAGACCTTGTCCGGATCTGTTTCCGCAGTTTCATCGGCTATGAAGTCCATCAGCCGTGTTTCACGGTCATTATCGAGCGTCATTTCAAGCGAAAGCGGCTCTTGAATCAGCGTCAGCATATCTTTGACCTTGGATAATGCGATGCCGGTGCTGCTTGACAGTTCCTTTGCCGTTGCCTCGCGGCCGTGCTCCTGATAAAACTGATTCCGGACACGGTTCAGCGCTGTAACATTGGAAACGATATAGTTCGGAATGCGGATTATTTTGCCTTGTTCGGACAATGCTTTGCGTATGCCGAATTTGATCCACCAGGTAGCATAAGTGGAGAAACAAAAGTTTAGGCAAGGGTCAAATTTTTCTACGGCGCGGATAAGCCCGATGTTGCCTTCCTGAATGAGATCGAGGAAGGGAACGCCGTAGTTTCTGTAATGCTTTGCAATGTTGATAACAAGACGCAGATTGGCTTCGATCAGTTTTTCTCTCGCACGCGGATCTCCGTCCCGCATACGGTAAGCCAATGCGAACATCTCATCCTTTGTGAGCGTCGGTAATTGCCTTATTTCGTGAAAATAAGCTTTTGTCGGATCAACCGGAATGGATTGCCCTTTCGGTTTCGTTTCTGAACTGTTCTTGCCCGTTTCTTCTTCAATTAGTTCGTCTTCATCGGACTCGATCAGGTCAATATTGGCAGCTCTGATTTTCTGCAAAATTTCTTCTACTTTTTCATTGCTCAGGTCATAATCCGATTGGACACGCTTGATTTCGTCCATAGGAATAAAACCGTCAATTTTTCCGTTTCGAAGTATTTCGCTGATGATGCTGCGCATATCAACGCTGTCGGTCATTGCAACGCCTCCTTTATCTGATATGTGCAACTTTATTATAAAACAACAAATTGAAAAAGTCAAGTGGTTATAGGCGCAATTGGATGCAAAATCGAGCGATTTTTATATTAAATATCGGAACAATTCGTTTTGAAAGAGGAAAAACAGGTTCAAAAAACGCAACAGGAGGTGTTGACGGATGCTTTTTGATGTGATATAATATATCTGCATTTACGGAGGTGCGGTATGTGCAATAATGGCAATGATTTTGTGGGAGAACTCCCGGACAGTGTGATAGATAAATGGTATACGATAGGAGAGAGTTTCTGGTTGAGACGCACAACGGACCGCAATTACTTGTGTGTGCAGATCTTTCCGCTTATGGAGCATTCTTTTCTGTGTTATCTTCATGCTTTGGATATAACGGAATTCGGGAAAGAATCTGCCGAAAGATACAGGTTGAATGTTGAAAGTATACCGGAGGAGCTTCCGAAGGATATTCGGCATATGTACCCGATTGCATTTACGCAGGATACCGAAAAGGCAAGGGAAATGTTTGCTGCGCCTACGGTCGAAGAGAAGAACGAATGGCTGCATAAAATGGGAATTGAGGTATAAGAGAATGATATATGCTTGTGATAGCTGCAAGTTTGTTTTTGAACATGTTGGAGAAGTGGACAGATGCCCGGATTGCGGAAAGAAAACCATTCGGGAAGCCGGCAATGAAGAAAAGCAAGAATACATTGAATATCAAAAAGAAAAGAATAAACATCTTTTATAAAGAAAAAGCGTTTCGGACCGGACACCGAAACGCTTTTTCTTTGTATAGAGCCATATTTACTTGCTTTTTTATACGGCGTCGGTCAGATTAACTCAAAACTGCAAAAAAGGAGTTGATCATATGGCATCGCTGAACGATGTTCTCAAAGAGATTCTTGAAAAAGACTTTGAAAAGGAAGATGTTGAAAAGGTTGTGGACTCGGTTGAGAGCAATGACGAGAATAAAGAAACCGGAGAAGAAACACCGGAGGAGTCGGGAGAAACCTATACCGGCCCCGGTGATTTCGCCCAGAACAGTGTCGGCAGAGGCGCAGTTGAAAGCTTCATCAAAAATAGCGTTTATGAAAAATACGGAATCGACAGCAAAGCAATGAAAAGCTTTGCCCGGATGACGCCTACCGAGATGCTCTCGGATTTCGGGAAGACGGTAGGAGAGCTCGGCAAAATACGCAGCGACTATCAAAGCGGTAAAATGACGGCCGAAGGATATAAAAGTGCAATGAGTCGGGCGAAGGGCGAAATCGTAGGAAAAATGCTTGAGATGGGCAGTTCACGCAAGAGCATTTTAGAGGATGTGTTTCTGCGCTCTGTCGGAATCGGATCGGAGGGGCGTGAGATACACTCTTTCAAGGATATTGTCGATGCTTTCCGACAGGAAGAGGTTGATCCTGTGGATAAAGAAACGATTCCCGATAGAGTCGAAATCGACCATAATGAAACCGACATAAATCCCGACGCAGAAACTTCCCCGGATATCGAGAATCCGGATGTGGAATTGGCAGAAGCGGATGCGGAAGCCGAAACCGATAAACCAAACATGGAGGAGCAGGAACAGACTCAGGAAAAGAAAGCCGAAACTGATAAACCGGAAGAACGGCCGGAGACTGAGGATAAACCGGAAATTGAGGATAGAGAAGAACTGCAGCCGGAAGAGCAGGAGCTCGAATTGACGGAAATCAATGCGGATACGGATACAGAAGTGCCGGATGACGCTGAATCCGAGTCATCGGAGGATACAGGGCCGGACGAATTTCAAAGCTCCGAGGGGGGAGAACCGCAGGAAGAAACCGACGAGGAATACGATGATAATGAAGTCGGCGGTAATGAAACGACCGAAAATGATATAACTGCGGACGAACCGACAGATAGATTGCCTGACGATACATTTGAAGCGGATACAGATACCGACGGGGAAGATTACGAGCCGGAAAATAACGAAAAGATAAAAGAAACCGAAGATGAACCGGACATTGAAGCCGACGACGGTTATGATGAAAAGGACAGCGATAAAACCGAGGCCGGCGACAGTGAAATTTTTGAAGAAGAGGTCGGCGAGGACAAAAAGCAGGATTCCAAGTCGGATGCCGTAGAAAATGAAGAGGAAGACGAAGATAATCCCGACAAAGAACCTAGGGAGGAGTCGGACGGAGCAGAGCCGGACAATGAATCCGGCGAAAACGAATTTACCGATATTGACGATGTTGAAGAGCAGGACATAGATGCCGACGATATGGAGTATGACGCTGTTTCTTCCGATACAGACGAGCTGGAGATCCTCGAACCGGATGGCGAAGAACGTGACGGGGCGGACACGCAGGTCGATAACGATATAGACAGCGAGGATGTCGAGCTTGAAGATACCGGGGACGCCGGCAATGAAAGCGATATCTTTGACGATTTTGAGCCCGATAATGAACCGGAGTTCGATATAGATGCCGAATCAGTACCCGAGGAAATATCGGAAATTAATGATATCCCGGACTCGCAGGAATTCGAAAATATGATAAATGACGATGTTCAGGATATGGCGGACTATGCCGCACAATATGAGGGTGCCAAAGAGGATATCGGGGATATTGAGGATTACGGAGATACGGAGATCGATGTTGACGCAGATTTCGGCGATGTGGATGTTGTGGAAGAACCGATTGAGCCGGAAATTAATGTTGAGGCGGACATTGATATCTCCGAAATCGCCGATATCGCTGAGGGGGCGGAAGAAGCCGCCGAACTGATTGCCGCGTTGCTCTGATGTAATTTACTTGCTTTTGAATGAGCTTCCTGCTAAATTGCTGTTGCAAGTTCAGTAATTTAGTAAGGAGGCTTTTATTGTGAAAATCAAAGGCAGAGTCAGCCGCATTTTTCATCGTATGGAAAGCGGTTTTAAAATCGTGGCGCTTGAAGTGGTAAAAGGCAATCCGATACCCGAAAAGTATCGAAATCCTGACTATCCTATGAGCGTTTCCGTTGTCGGCAATCTGATGAATGCTGAAGAGGATTACATTGTGGAAATCATCGGAGAGTGGGAATACAGAGATAACGGTCGGTACTGGCCGTGGCAGTTTAAGGTCGAGAAGTATACGGTATGTGATTTCGAAACGCCGTGTATTCTTGTGGATATCATTGCTAGTATAAACGGGTTTGGGAGAACACGGGCAAAGAGGCTGGTAGAGACCTACGGTGTCGGCGTTGTGCAGATGATAGAAAACGAGCCTCAAACGCTGTGCGTATGGGAAACAAAGCAAGGCGAGATGCAGGCGCTTAGTGTTGGATTGAAAAAGTACCGCATAGCCGCCGACCTGAAGGCCTTTCTTTCCAAGTACGATATCGAAGAGATAATTGTTGATGCGGTATATGAGAGATACGGGCTTGAATCGGTTGAAATGATACGGCAAAATCCGTATGTATTGTGCGAAAATAAACTGGTCCCGTTTGCGATTGCGGATAGAATTGCAAAGGATCTGGATTTTAGTGCAGATGAACCGAAACGGGTAGACACGGCGCTTCTATATGTCCTGAATGATTATGCTGGGAATAAGGGGCATACATTTCTGATAATCAACCGCTTGCCCGAGGATTGCAATGCCTTTTTGAAAGAAAGCGGAGAAATCAAAGGCTCGCTCAGCAAACGGCACATTGATGCCGCTGTTGCCCGATGCCGTTCAAACGGTCAGATCGTAACGGAAGGGGAGCGTGTATACTCGAAAAAACGGTATGAGAGTGAAAAGACGGTTGCCGATATTCTTCGTGCACGGATTGATGTCAAGTCAAGGTATGCAGCCGTACCGAAGGAAAAAATCGAGGCATGTGTTGCCGAGATTCAGGAAGAGCTTGAAGTGGAGTTGGATCCGTTACAGCGAGAAGCGGTTGAAATGGCACTGTGCAATCAGACTTCTATATTGACCGGCGGCGCAGGATGCGGCAAGACCACAACATTGCGGTTTATTATCGGGGTTATGGAAAAACTTTCGAAAATATGCCGCATTTCAGGTGTCAAGATTGCTCTTGCTGCGCCTACCGGTATGGCGGCGAAACGCATGAAGGCGGCAACCGGCAAGGAAGCCAAGACAATTCATAAACTGATAGAATATAATCCGGCGCTTCCGGCGCTCACACTGAACGAAGATAATCCGCTGCCGTATGATTTCGTTATTGTGGATGAGTTGTCGATGGTTGACATTGATACAATGGCAATGCTGTTGCGAGCTGTTCGCAGTGACACTCAGCTTTTGCTTTTGGGGGATGTCAATCAGCTGCCGTCCATAGGTCCCGGTGAGGTTTTGCATGATATGATAAACAGCGGAATATTCCAGGTAACGGCGTTGAAGCGTTCTTTTCGTCACGGAGCCCGCAGGACCATTCTGGATAACGCCAATCGAGTTCTTGAAGGTAGCACGGAGCTTGATTTCGGACATTCGGACTGTGTATTCTACAATGTTCCGGATTCATCCGACGATAAGAACTGTAATCGCCTCAAGAAAATGCTGCTGAAGGTCTATTATGAGGAATATGCGGCTTGCGGCAGAAGTGCGGATAAGGTTCAGGTATTATCCCCTATGAGGGTCAAGACACTTGCTTCCGTGGATCAGATCAATCCCAATTTGCAGGACACGGTAAATGCTTTGGTTGATGAAAAGGATGAAATCCGGTTCGGAGCGCATCGCTTCCGTAAAAACGACCGTGTCATGCAGACCTCGAACAATTACGATAAGAATATCTTTAACGGCGATAAGGGTGTTGTAAAAATTGTGTCGGGCAAAACGGAAAGGTTGGTTGTAGATTATGACGGGATTCCCGTGGAATACGAAAAAAAGGAATTTGACCAGCTTAAGCATAGCTTTGCGATAACCGTGCATAAATCACAGGGTGATCAGTTTCCTGTTGTTATCATACCAATCACCAATTATCACTCTGTTTTGTTGAACAGAAATTTGCTTTATACGGCGATGACCCGTGCAAAGCACAAGCTGATATTTGTCGGCGATAGGGAAGCGCTTGAATACGCAATTCGAAATCTCCAAGGATTAAAAAGGAATACTGCGCTTTGTGAAAGGCTAAAGAAAACAGAGCAAAAAGCAGCATAGAGAAGGCGTCGCTTCGGCGGCGCTTTCTCATATTTAAACATAAAAGTTTTACAGCATATCCTCTTGACAATCCCCAAAAAGCAATGTATAATAAACTCGTAAGTTAGTAACTCATAAGTTTGTAAAGAGGTGCTTTTATGTTTTATTGCAGAGAAAAAGAGCTCGGCGATATGAATAAGCGGTATACAAGGAGTGGATTTGAATGCCTTGTAGTTTACGGCCGGCGCCGTGTCGGTAAAACGGCATTGATCAATGAATTCTGCAAAGATAAGCCTACGGTGTTCTTTTCGGCGTTGAATGCAACCTCCCAAGAGAATCTTGAGGCGCTTTCCAAAGCAATCTATGAAAAGGAGCATCCGGGTGCGGAAACTGCCCCCGTGTATCCGAGCTTTGATGCGGCATTTGCTGAGATCACACGCATGGCTGAAACTGAAAGACTGGTATTCGTCATTGATGAGTATCCGTATCTCGCAAGGGCAAACAAGTCGATTTCTTCCCGTTTACAGCATATTATTGACCATACCTGGGCAAACAGCAACCTGTTTCTTATTCTTTGCGGATCTTCCATGAGCTTTATGGAGTATCAGGTGCTTGGTTATGAAAGCCCGTTGTACGGCAGACGAACAGGACAGTATAAAATTCAGGCGTTGACCTATAAGGAAATGACGGTTTTCAATCCCAATCTTACGAATGAGAATCAGGCGCTTATTTACGGTATTACGGGCGGTATTCCGCATTATATCAATAAGTTGGATGTTGAGGGCGATGTCGACGCAGCACTGAAAGAAAATCTCTTTAACACTTCCAGTTACCTTTATGAGGAACCGGAAAACCTTTTAAAGCAGGAGCTTCGCGAGCCGGCGGTCTATAACTCTGTGATTGCGGCAATTGCCGGCGGAGCGTCCAAAGCAAATGAAATTGCAACCAAGGTCGGTTTGGAATCGGCTTTTTGCGCTAAATATCTTAAAGTCCTGCTTGACCTCGGAATCTTAAAAAAGGAGACGCCGATCACCGAAAAGGCAGGAAGGAAAACCGTTTATGCAATCGGAGATAATTTCTTTCGATTTTGGTATCGATTCGTGCCGCAGAATGTTTCGGCGATTACGGCAGGTCGTACCGACAAAATTTATGACAGCGTGATCAAGCGGCATTTCTCAGACTATATGGGCCTTGTTTATGAGCAGATGTGCAAGGAATATCTGTTTCTTTATACCGAGGATCTCCCGATCATACTCTCGGATATCGGGCAATGGTGGGGGAACGACGCAAAGGAGAAAAAAGAAGTTCAGATCGATATTGTGGGCACGCCGGTTGAGGGCAAAGAGTATATCATCGGTTCCTGCAAATATCGCAATGAGCCTATCGGCGTAGACGAGCTTGAACTTTTGAAGCACTATGCCGAGGTTTTCGGAAAAGGTGAGAAGTATCACTATTATATCTTTTCAAAGAGCGGCTTTACCATAGGGCTGCAGTCGCTCGGCAATAAAGGCGAAGTGAAGCTTATTACACTGCAGGATATGTATGAGTGAAAATCGGCAAGGAGTATTGGAAATGAGCAAAACAACAATGATACCCGCCGGAAAAGAGATCCGACTGTCGCAGGAGATATATTACTATATGTTGATGCAGGTTCCGCAGGGACGGCTTACACGGGACTGTGATATTCGAGAATATCTTAACGAGCTTTATGGGGCCTCATATATTGATTTTGACATCCTTGCCACTTTAC
>OLOL01001268.1_pt1 | contig 22582 bp, 15 predicted proteins | sample 1673081 | NCBI WGS metagenome assembly OLOL01 (sample SAMEA3136753, study PRJEB25190) | human gut metagenome
ATGGAAAATGTGCTGTTCAAAATCTCCTTCCCGGCGGAGTTCCACTCCCAGACGGCAGTTGAAGCAGCGATGACGCTCTATGAACAGATGCAGGCAGCAGGCAAAACGGCGGCGGATATCGAAAAAGTGACCATTCGCACCCACGAAGCCTGTATTCGCATCATCGACAAAAAAGGGCCGCTCAATAACCCGGCTGACCGCGACCACTGCATTCAGTACATGGTGGCGATCCCGCTGCTGTTCGGGCGCTTAACGGCGGCAGATTACGAGGACAACGTTGCGCAAGATAAACGCATCGACGCTCTGCGCGAGAAGATCAATTGCTTTGAAGATCCGGTGTTTACCGCTGACTACCACGACCCGGAAAAACGCGCCATCGCCAATGCCATAACCCTTGAGTTCACCGACGGCACGCGATTTGAAGAAGTGGTGGTGGAGTACCCAATTGGTCATGCTCGCCGCCGTCAGGATGGCATTCCGAAGCTGGTCGATAAATTCAAAATCAATCTCGCGCGCCAGTTCCCGACTCGCCAGCAGCAGCGCATTCTGGAGGTTTCTCTCGACAGAACTCGCCTGGAACAGATGCCGGTCAATGAGTATCTCGACCTGTACGTCATTTAAGTAAACGGCGGTAAGGCGTAAGTTCAACAGGAGAGCATTATGTCTTTTAGCGAATTTTATCAGCGTTCGATTAACGAACCGGAGCAGTTCTGGGCCGAGCAGGCCCGGCGTATTGACTGGCAGACGCCCTTTACGCAAACGCTCGACCACAGCAACCCGCCGTTTGCCCGTTGGTTTTGTGAAGGCCGAACCAACTTGTGTCACAACGCTATCGACCGCTGGCTGGAGAAACAGCCAGAGGCGCTGGCATTGATTGCCGTCTCTTCGGAAACAGAGGAAGAGCGTACCTTTACCTTCCGCCAACTGCATGACGAAGTGAATGCGGTGGCGTCAATGCTGCGCTCGCTGGGCGTGCAGCGTGGCGATCGGGTGCTGGTGTATATGCCGATGATTGCCGAAGCGCATATTACCCTGCTGGCCTGCGCGCGCATTGGTGCTATTCACTCGGTGGTGTTTGGGGGTTTTGCCTCGCACAGCGTGGCGGCGCGAATTGATGACGCTAAACCGGTGCTGATTGTCTCGGCTGATGCCGGGGCGCGCGGCGGTAAAATCATTCCGTATAAAAAATTGCTCGACGATGCGATAAGTCAGGCACAGCATCAGCCGCGTCACGTTTTACTGGTGGATCGCGGGCTGGCGAAAATGGCGCGCGTTAGCGGGCGGGATGTCGATTTCGCGTCGTTGCGCCATCAGCACATCGGCGCGCGGGTGCCGGTGGCATGGCTGGAATCCAACGAAACCTCCTGCATTCTCTACACCTCCGGCACGACCGGCAAACCTAAAGGTGTGCAGCGTGATGTCGGCGGATATGCGGTGGCGCTGGCGACCTCGATGGACACCATTTTTGGCGGCAAAGCGGGCGGCGTGTTCTTTTGTGCTTCGGATATCGGCTGGGTGGTAGGGCATTCGTATATCGTTTACGCGCCGCTGCTGGCGGGGATGGCGACTATCGTTTACGAAGGATTGCCGACCTGGCCGGACTGCGGCGTGTGGTGGAAAATTGTCGAGAAATATCAGGTTAGCCGCATGTTCTCAGCGCCGACCGCCATTCGCGTGCTGAAAAAATTCCCTACCGCTGAAATTCGCAAACACGATCTTTCGTCGCTGGAAGTGCTCTATCTGGCTGGAGAACCGCTGGACGAGCCGACCGCCAGTTGGGTGAGCAATACGCTGGATGTGCCGGTCATCGACAACTACTGGCAGACCGAATCCGGCTGGCCGATTATGGCGATTGCTCGCGGTCTGGATGACAGACCGACGCGTCTGGGAAGCCCCGGCGTGCCGATGTATGGCTATAACGTGCAGTTGCTCAATGAAGTCACCGGCGAACCGTGTGGCGTCAATGAGAAAGGGATGCTGGTAGTGGAGGGGCCATTGCCGCCAGGCTGTATTCAGACCATCTGGGGCGACGACGACCGCTTTGTGAAGACGTACTGGTCGCTGTTTTCCCGTCCGGTGTACGCCACTTTTGACTGGGGCATCCGCGATGCTGACGGTTATCACTTTATTCTCGGGCGCACTGACGATGTGATTAACGTTGCCGGACATCGGCTGGGTACGCGTGAGATTGAAGAGAGTATCTCCAGTCATCCGGGCGTTGCCGAAGTGGCGGTGGTTGGGGTGAAAGATGCGCTGAAAGGGCAGGTGGCGGTGGCGTTTGTCATTCCGAAAGAGAGCGACAGTCTGGAAGACCGTGAGGTGGCGCACTCGCAAGAGAAGGCGATTATGGCGCTGGTGGACAGCCAGATTGGCAACTTTGGCCGCCCGGCGCACGTCTGGTTTGTCTCGCAATTGCCAAAAACGCGATCCGGAAAAATGCTGCGCCGCACGATCCAGGCGATTTGCGAAGGACGCGATCCTGGGGATCTGACGACCATTGATGATCCGGCGTCGTTGGATCAGATCCGCCAGGCGATGGAAGAGTAGGTCGGATAAGGCGCTCGCGCCGCATCCGACACCGTGCGCAGATGCCTGATGCGACGCTGACGCGTCTTATCATGCCTACAGGCCTGAACCGTAGGTCGGATAAGGCGCTCGCGCCGCATCCGACACCATGCGCAGATGCCTGATGCGACGCTGACGCGTCTTATCATGCCTACCCACTGTTTTTACACAGATAAGTTTCCCCCGCCTTTTTGTACTCATTCATATAAGAAATATATCCCCATACGAAAACGATTGCTTTTTATCTTCAGATGAATAGAATGCGGCGGATTTTTTGGGTTTCAAACAGCAAAAAGGGGGAATTTCGTGTCGCAAGATAACAACTTTAGCCAGGGGCCAGTCCCGCAGTCGGCGCGGAAAGGGGTATTGGCATTGACGTTCGTCATGCTGGGATTAACCTTCTTTTCCGCCAGTATGTGGACCGGCGGCACTCTCGGAACCGGTCTTAGCTATCATGATTTCTTCCTCGCAGTTCTCATCGGTAATCTTCTCCTCGGTATTTACACTTCATTTCTTGGTTACATTGGCGCAAAAACCGGCCTGACCACCCATCTTCTTGCTCGCTTCTCGTTTGGTGTTAAAGGCTCATGGTTGCCTTCACTGCTGCTGGGCGGCACCCAGGTTGGCTGGTTTGGCGTTGGCGTGGCGATGTTTGCTATTCCGGTGGGCAAGGCAACCGGGCTGGATATTAATTTGCTGATTGCCGTCTCCGGTTTACTGATGACCGTCACCGTCTTCTTTGGCATTTCGGCGCTGACAGTTCTTTCGGTGATTGCGGTTCCGGCTATCGCCTGTCTTGGCGGTTATTCCGTGTGGCTGGCCGTTAACGGCATGGGCGGCCTGGACGCATTAAAAGCGGTCGTTCCCGCACAACCGTTAGATTTCAATGTCGCGCTGGCGCTGGTTGTGGGGTCATTTATCAGTGCGGGCACGCTCACCGCTGACTTTGTCCGGTTTGGTCGTAATGCCAAACTGGCGGTGCTGGTGGCGATGGTGGCCTTTTTCCTCGGCAACTCGTTGATGTTTATTTTCGGTGCAGCGGGCGCGGCGGCACTGGGGATGGCGGATATCTCTGATGTGATGATTGCTCAGGGCCTGCTGCTGCCTGCGATTGTGGTGCTGGGGCTGAATATCTGGACCACCAACGATAACGCGCTCTATGCGTCGGGTTTAGGTTTCGCCAACATTACCGGTATGTCGAGCAAAACCCTTTCGGTGATTAACGGTATTATCGGTACGGTCTGCGCATTATGGCTGTATAACAATTTTGTCGGCTGGTTGACCTTCCTTTCGGCAGCTATTCCTCCGGTGGGCGGCGTGATCATCGCTGATTATCTGATGAACCGTCGCCGCTATGAGCACTTTGCGACCACGCGTATGATGAGTGTCAATTGGGTGGCGATTCTGGCTGTCGCGCTGGGGATTGCCGCAGGCCACTGGTTACCGGGAATTGTTCCGGTCAACGCGGTATTAGGTGGCGCGCTGAGCTATCTGATCCTTAACCCGATTTTGAATCGTAAAACGACAGCAGCAATGACGCATGTGGAGGCTAACAGTGTCGAATAATGCTTTACAAACAATTATTAACGCCCGGTTACCCGGCAAAGAGGGGCTGTGGCAGATTCATTTTCACGACGGAAAAATCAGCGCCATTGATGCGCAATCCGGCGTGATGCCCGTAACTGAAAACAGCCTGGATGCCGAACAAGGTTTAGTTTTACCGCCGTTTGTGGAGCCGCATATTCACCTGGACACCACGCAAACCGCCGGACAACCGAACTGGAATCAGTCCGGCACGCTGTTTGAAGGCATTGAACGCTGGGCCGAGCGCAAAGCGTTATTAACTCATGACGATGTGAAACAACGCGCATGGCAAACGCTGAAATGGCAGATTGCCAACGGCATTCAGCATGTGCGTACCCATGTCGATGTTTCGGACGCAACGCTGACTGCGCTGAAAGCAATGCTGGAAGTGAAACAGGAAGTTGCGCCGTGGATTGATCTACAAATCGTCGCCTTCCCGCAGGAAGGGATTTTGTCGTATCCCAATGGTGAAGCGTTGCTGGAAGAGGCGTTACGCTTAGGGGCAGACGTTGTTGGGGCGATTCCGCATTTTGAATTTACCCGTGAATATGGCGTGGAGTCGCTGCATAAAACCTTCGCCCTGGCGCAAAAATACGACCGTCTCATCGATGTTCACTGTGACGAGATTGATGATGAGCAATCACGCTTTGTCGAAACCGTTGCTGCCCTGGCGCACCGTGAAGGCATGGGCGCGCGAGTCACCGCCAGCCATACTACGGCAATGCACTCCTATAACGGGGCGTATACTTCGCGCCTGTTTCGTTTGCTGAAAATGTCCGGTATTAACTTTGTCGCCAACCCGTTGGTCAATATTCATCTGCAAGGACGTTTCGATACGTATCCAAAACGTCGCGGCATCACGCGCGTTAAAGAGATGCTGGAGTCCGGCATTAACGTCTGCTTTGGTCACGATGATGTCTTCGATCCGTGGTATCCGCTGGGAACGGCGAATATGCTGCAAGTGCTGCATATGGGGCTGCATGTTTGCCAGCTGATGGGCTATGGGCAGATTAACGACGGCCTGAATTTAATCACCCACCACAGTGCCAGAACGTTGAATTTGCAGGATTACGGCATTGCCGCCGGAAACAGCGCCAACCTGATTATCCTGCCGGCTGAAAATGGGTTTGACGCGCTGCGCCGTCAGGTTCCGGTGCGCTATTCGGTACGTGGCGGTAAGGTGATTGCCAGCACGCAACCGGCACAAACCACCGTGTATCTGGAGCAGCCGGAAGCCATCGATTACAAACGGTAATTTCCTCTGCGTTGAAGAGCCACTGACCTGTGTCAGTGGCTACCGTGATTCATGCCCGCCAACATCCGCACATTCTTCCAACGCCATGTGTAAAAATGCCTTCGCGGCGGCTGTCTGCCAGCTATTTTTCCGCCGCAACAAAACCGCCGTTCTCTCCAGTAGTGGCGGGGCAAGAGAAATAGCTTTAAGCCCGTCATGTTGTGTGGCAATCGCTGCTGGTAACAATGTGGAAAGGGAAGTGCGGCGAATCAGCTCCAGAACCGCGCTAATTGAGTTCGCCTCAATGACCACCTGTGGATGTAGCCCCGCTTTCTCGCAGTAGTGGTCAATTTGCTCTCTGGTGGCAAATTCCGCGCTGAGCAGGACCAGTTTTTCATCATGCAAGCGACTCAACGCCACCTGTTCACAGGCAGCCAGCGGATGATGTTGCGCCACGACTAACGCTAAACTTTCTGTCAGTAAAGGAATTGCCTCCAGCTCCGGCGAATGCGCAGGCGCGAAGGCAATCCCAACGTCCAACTCGTCGCGACAAAGCAGATCTTCGATTTTCTCCTGCGACATTTCCTGTAGCTGGAGCGTGATGCCGGGGTAGCGCGCATAGAAATCCGCCATTAAAGGGCCGATAAAGTAGCTTGTAAAGGTGGGAGTGACGGCGATACGCAGCGATCCTCGCGTCAGATCGGCAACATCATGAATCGCCCGTTTACCCGCCCCCAGTTCCTGTAACGCCCGGCTGGCGTACTGTCGCCAGACTTCTCCCGCATCAGTGAGACGAATCGTTCGCCCGCTACGGTCAAACAGCGGCACGCCTAAACTCTCCTCTAACTGGCGAATCTGCTGGGAAAGCGCAGGCTGGGAGACGTGCAACGCACTGGCGGCACGGGTGAAGCTGCCATGTTCAGCCACGGCAAGAAAATAATTGATATGTCGAGAGAGCATTCGCCAACCTATAAGTAAATCAAATAGAACTCATCATAAATGAGACTTTTACCTTATGACAATCGGCGAGTAGTCTGCCTCTCATTCCAGAGACAGACAGAGGTTAACGGTGAAAGAGATTATTGATGGATTCCTTAAATTCCAGCGCGAGGCATTTCCGAAGCGGGAAGCCTTGTTTAAACAGCTGGCGACACAGCAAAGCCCGCGCACACTTTTTATCTCCTGCTCCGACAGCCGTCTGGTCCCTGAGCTGGTGACGCAACGTGAGCCTGGCGATCTGTTCGTTATTCGCAACGCGGGCAATATCGTCCCTTCCTACGGGCCGGAACCCGGTGGCGTTTCTGCTTCGGTGGAGTACGCCGTCGCTGCGCTTCGGGTATCTGACATTGTGATTTGCGGTCATTCCAACTGTGGCGCGATGACCGCCATTGCCAGCTGTCAGTGCATGGACCATATGCCTGCCGTCTCCCACTGGCTGCGTTATGCCGATTCAGCCCGCGTCGTTAATGAGGCGCGCCCGCATCCCGATTTACCGTCAAAAGCTGCGGCGATGGTACGTGAAAACGTCATTGCTCAGTTGGCTAATTTGCAAACTCATCCATCGGTGCGCCTGGCGCTAGAAGAGGGGCGGATCGCCCTGCACGGCTGGGTCTACGACATTGCAAGCGGCAGCATCGCAGCTTTTGACGGCGCAACCCGCCAGTTTGTGCCACTGGCCGCTAATCCTCGCGTTTGTGCCATACCGCTACGCCAACCGACCGCAGCGTAACCTTATTTTTAAACCATCAGGAGATCCACCATGATTCAGTCGCAAATTAACCGCAATATTCGTCTTGATCTTGCCGATGCCATTTTGCTCAGCAAAGCTAAAAAAGATCTCTCATTTGCCGAGATTGCCGACGGCACCGGTCTGGCAGAAGCCTTTGTAACCGCGGCTTTGCTGGGGCAGCAGGCGCTTCCTGCCGACGCCGCCCGCCTGGTCGGGGCGAAGCTGGATCTCGACGAAGACGCCATTCTACTGTTGCAGATGATTCCACTGCGTGGCTGCATTGATGACCGTATTCCAACCGACCCAACGATGTATCGTTTCTATGAAATGTTGCAGGTGTACGGCACAACCCTGAAAGCGTTGGTTCATGAGAAGTTTGGCGATGGCATTATCAGCGCGATTAACTTCAAACTCGACGTTAAGAAAGTGGCGGACCCGGAAGGTGGCGAACGTGCGGTCATCACCTTAGATGGTAAATATCTGCCGACCAAACCATTCTGACAGCCATGCGTAACCATCAAAAGACGTTCACGATGCTGCTGGTTCTGGTGCTGATTGGTCTTAATATGCGACCACTGCTCACCTCCGTCGGGCCACTGCTACCGCAATTGCGCCAGGCAAGCGGAATGAGCTTTAGCGTGGCTGCCCTGTTGACCGCTCTGCCGGTGGTTACCATGGGCGGGCTGGCGCTGGCCGGAAGCTGGCTTCATCAGCATGTCAGCGAACGTCGCAGCGTCGCCATCAGTTTGTTACTGATTGCCGTCGGTGCATTGATGCGTGAGCTTTACCCCCAAAGTGCGCTGCTGCTTAGCAGCGCACTGCTTGGTGGAGTGGGGATCGGCATCATTCAGGCAGTGATGCCTTCGGTAATTAAGCGGCGGTTTCAGCACCGTACGCCACTGGTGATGGGGCTGTGGTCCGCGGCTCTGATGGGCGGCGGTGGACTTGGTGCCGCCATTACGCCCTGGTTAGTTCAACATAGCGAAACCTGGTATCAAACACTCGCCTGGTGGGCGCTGCCTGCCGTTGTTGCGCTCTTTGCCTGGTGGTGGCAAAGCGCCCGCGAGGTCGCCTCTTCTCACAAGACAACAACCACTCCGGTTCGCGTGGTATTTACTCCCCGCGCGTGGACGCTGGGTGTTTACTTCGGTCTGATTAACGGTGGTTACGCCAGCCTGATTGCCTGGTTACCCGCTTTCTATATTGAGATTGGTGCCAGCGCGCAGTACAGCGGTTCCTTGCTGGCGTTGATGACGCTTGGGCAAGCTGCGGGGGCATTGCTGATGCCTGCTATGGCTCGCCATCAGGATCGGCGCAAACTTTTGATGCTGGCGCTGGCGTTACAACTGGTGGGTTTCTGCGGCTTTATCTGGCTGCCGCTGCAATTGCCGGTCTTCTGGGCGATGGTGTGTGGTTTAGGTCTGGGCGGCGCATTTCCGCTCTGTTTGCTGCTGGCGCTCGATCACTCTGCGCAACCCGCTATTGCTGGCAAACTGGTGGCGTTTATGCAGGGGATCGGTTTTATCATCGCCGGGCTTGCCCCGTGGTTTTCTGGTGTGCAGCGTAGTATCAGCGGCAATTACCTGATGGACTGGGCGTTTCATGTGCTGTGCGTCGTTGGGCTGATGATCATAACCCTGCGTTTTGCACCAGCACGTTTTCCGCAGCTGTGGGTCAAAGAGGCATGATGCGACGCTTGTTTCGCCAGATAATGGAAGAGTGAATTATTGTCGGATGTGCCCAATGGCGCATCCGACATTTATTTCAGTGCTTATTTAAACTGAAGGTTCAACTTTATAATCTTTGTAATAATAGTGCTTATCCCGGTCGTTTATTTCGCGAATAACCCGACAAGGAACGCCTGCAGCCACGACGTTTGGTGGAATGTCTTTTGTGACGACACTACCCGCGCCAATAACAGAATTATCCCCGATGGTGATGCCTGGATTAATAACCACATGACATCCGATCCAGACGTTATTGCCAATCGTTATCGGAAAAGAGTACATCTCTCCGTTTTTTCTCAATTCATGGTGTACCGGGTGTCCCGTAACGGAAAGAGTAACGTTGGGTGCAATCAGTACGTTATCACCGATCGTTACCGTGTAGTCGTCGACAATGGTTAAATTGAAATTTGCATAAAAATTGCGGCCTATATGGATGTTGGAACCGTAAGAGAAATAGACGGGGGGGTCTACCCAGGCGTTTTCCCCTACCGTGGCAAACATTTCTTTAATCAGACTTTCCCTTTTTTCAAATTCTGATGGATGCGAGTGATTAAACTCATACATTAACGTTTTTCCACGAAGTCTTTTTTCAGGTAAGCCTTCGCACATATCGGTAAATAGCTTGCCTGCTTTTATTCTTTCTGTCATCGACATGTTCATTGCGATCATTCCGCCCTGATATGTTGGTCGGATAAGGCGCTCGCGCCGCATCCGACATTGATTGCTTAAGCGACTTCATTCACCTGACGACGCAGTAGAGAAAGCGGGCCGGGGCCGCTAAGCGTGAACACGGAAATTAAGGTGAAGCCCAGCGCCACCAGACCCAGCACCAGATAAGCGCCCTGGAAACCGATGCTTTCATACATATTGCCCGCCAGTACAGACATAAAAATCATCGCCAGTTGCTTAAAGAAGCAGAAACAGACCAGATAAATCGTCGCTGAAAAACGCACTTCAAACTGGCTGGTAATATATTTAAAGCAGCCCACCAGCAGGAACGGTACTTCAAACATATGCAGCGTTTTCAGAATAACCACTTCCAGCGCTGAGGTGGCGAACGATGAGCCAATAATACGTACAGACATAATAGTGCCAGCCAGCAGCAGGGCATTTTTCCCACCGATGCGATTAATGATCAGTGGCGCAAAGAACATAATCGAGGCATTAAGTAATTCGCCCATTGTCGTTACGTAGCCAAATACCCGCGTACCCTGTTCACCGGTAGCAAAAAACGAAGTAAAGAAATTAGCAAACTGTTGGTCAAAAACATCGTAGGTGCAGGAAACGCCAATAACATACAGTGACAAAAACCACAGTTTTGGCTGTCTGAACAGTTCCAGCGCCAGCTTAAGGCTAAATGCCGAATGGTTGGCACCTACCGCATTGGCAACCGTGGCGGAAGAGGGCGCATCCGTTTTGGCGAAAAAGAGTAAAACGGCGAGGATGAGTGCACAGCCAGAACCCAGCCAGAAAACAAACTGATTATTGATGGTGAACATGATGCCGACAATCGAGGCACACAGCGCCCAGCCAACACAGCCAAACATCCGCGCGCGACCAAATTCGAAATGACTGCGACGGCTGACTTTCTCGATAAATGCCTCTACTGCTGGCGCACCGGCGTTAAAACAAAAGCCTAGATAAATACCACCAACAATCGATCCTACTAAAATGTTGTATTGTAACAGTGGTCCGAAGATAAAAATAAAGAACGGCGCAAACATCACTAACATGCCGGTAATAATCCACAGCAGGTATTTGCGCAGCCCGAGTTTGTCAGAAAGCAGACCAAACAGCGGTTGGAATAATAGCGAGAACAGAGAAATAGCGGCAAAAATAATACCCGTATCACTTTTGCTGATATGGTTGATGTCATGTAGCCAAATCGGGAAAAACGGGAAGTAGGCTCCCATGATAAAAAAGTAAAAGAAAAAGAATAAACCGAACATCCAAAAGTTTGTGTTTTTTAAATAGTACATAATGGATTTCCTTACGCGAAATACGGGCAGACATGGCCTGCCCGGTTATTATTATTTTTGACACCAGACCAACTGGTAATGGTAGCGACCGGCGCTCAGCTGGAATTCCGCCGATACTGACGGGCTCCAGGAGTCGTCGCCACCAATCCCCATATGGAAACCGTCGATATTCAGCCATGTGCCTTCTTCCGCGTGCAGCAGATGGCGATGGCTGGTTTCCATCAGTTGTTGTTGGCTGTAGCGGCTGATGTTGAACTGGAAGTCGCCGCGCCACTGGTGTGGGCCATAATTCAATTCGCGCGTCCCGCAGCGCAGACCGTTTTCGCTCGGGAAGACGTACGGGGTATACATGTCTGACAATGGCAGATCCCAGCGGTTAAAACAGGCTGCAGTAAGGCGGTCGGGATAGTTTTCTTGCGGCCCCAGGCCGAGCCAGTTTACCCGCTCTGCGACCTGCGCCAGCTGGCAGGTCAGGCCAATCCGCGCCGGATGCGGTGTATCGCTCGCTACTTCAACACCTACACTGACGACCATCTCGCCGTGTCCATCAATCCGGTAGGTTTTCCGGCTGATAAATAAGGTTTTCCCCTGATGCTGCCACGCGTGGGCGGTCGTAATCAGCACCGCGTCGGCAAGTGTATCTGCCGTGCACTGCAACAACGCCGCTTCGGCCTGGTAATGGCCAGCCGCCTTCCAGCGTTCGACCCAGGCGTTAGGGTCAATGCGGGTCGCTTCACTTACGCCAATGTCGTTATCCAGCGGCGCACGGGTGAACTGATCGCGCAGCGGGGTCAGCAGTTGTTTTTCATCGCCAATCCACATCTGTGAAAGAAAGCCTGACTGGCGGTTAAATTGCCAACGCTTATTACCCAGCTCGATGCAAAAATCCGTTTCGCTGGTGGTCAGTTGAGGGATGGCGTGGGACGCGGAGGGGAGTGTCACGCTGAGGTTTTCCGCCAGACGCCATTGCTGCCAGGCGCTGATGTGTCCGGCTTCTGACCATGCGGTCGCGTTTGGTTGCACTACGCGTACCGTTAGCCAGAGTTGTCCGGCGCTCTCCGGCTGCGGCAGTTCAGGCAGTTCAATCAACTGCTTACCTTGCGGGCCAACATCCAGAGGCACTTCACCGCTTGCCAGCGGCTTGCCATCCAGCGCCACCATCCAGTGCAGGAACTCGTTATCGCTATGACGGAACAGGTATTCGCTGGTCACTTCGATGGTTCGCCCGGATAAACGGAACTGGAAATACTGCTGTTGGTGTTTTGCTTCCGTCAGCGCCGGATGCGGCGTGCGGTCGGCAAAGACCAGACCGTTCATACAGAACTGGCGATCGTTCGGCGTATCGCCAAAATCACCGCCGTAAGCCGACCACGGGTTGCCGTTTTCATCATATTTAATCAGCGACTGATCCACCCAGTCCCAGACGAAGCCGCCCTGTAAACGGGGGTACTGACGAAACGCCTGCCAGTATTTAGCGAAGCCGCCAAGACTGTTACCCATCGCGTGGGCATATTCGCAAAGGATCAGCGGGCGCATTTCTCCAGGCAGCGAAAGCCATTTTTTGATGGACCATTTCGGCACCGCCGGGAAGGGCTGGTCTTCATCCACGCGCGCGTACATCGGGCAAATAATATCGGTTGCGGAGGTGTCGGCTCCGCCGCCTTCATACTGTACCGGGCGGGAAGGATCGACAGATTTGATCCAGCGATAGAGTGCGTCGTGATTAGCGCCGTGGCCTGACTCATTCCCCAGCGACCAGATGATCACACTCGGGTGATTACGATCGCGCTGCACCATCCGCGTTACGCGTTCGCTCATCGCGGGTAGCCAGCGCGGATCATCGGTCAGACGATTCATTGGCACCATGCCGTGGGTTTCAATATTGGCTTCATCCACCACATACAGGCCGTAACGGTCGCACAGCGTGTACCACAGCGGATGGTTCGGATAATGCGAACAGCGCACGGCATTAAAGTTGTTCTGCTTCATCAGCAGGATATCCTGCACCATCGTCTGCTCATCCATGACCTGACCATGCAGAGGATGATGCTCGTGACGGTTAACGCCGCGAATCAGCAACGGCTTGCCGTTCAGCAGCAGCAGACCATTTTCAATCCGCACCTCGCGGAAACCGACATCGCAGGCTTCTGCTTCAATCAGCGTGCCGTCGGCGGTGTGCAGTTTAACCACCGCACGATAGAGATTCGGGATTTCGGCGCTCCACAGTTCCGGATTTTCAACGTTCAGGCGTAGCGTGACGCGATCGGCATAACCGCCACGCTCATCGATAATTTCACCGCCGAAAGGCGCGGTGCCGCTGGCGACCTGCGTTTCACCCTGCCACAAAGAAACCGTCACCCGCAGTTCATCGCGCAGCTCGCCGTACATCTGAACTTCTGCCTCCAGTACCGCGCGGCTGAAATCATCATTAAAGCGAGTGGTAACTTGGAAATCGCTGATTTGCGTGGTCGGTTTATGCAGCAACGAGACGTCACGGAAAATGCCGCTCATCCGCCACATATCCTGATCTTCCAGATAACTGCCGTCACTCCAGCGCAGCACCATCACCGCGAGGCGGTTTTCTCCGGCGCGTAAAAATGCGCTCAGGTCAAATTCAGACGGCAAACGGCTGTCCTGGCCGTAACCGACCCAGCGCCCGTTGCACCACAGATGAAACGCCGAGTTAACGCCATCAAAAATAATTCGCGTCTGGCCTTCCTGTAGCCAGCTTTCATCAACATTAAATGTGAGCGAGTAACAACCTGTCGGATTCTCCGCGGGAACAAACGGCGGATTGACCGTAATGGGATAGGTTACGTTGGTGTAGATGGGCGCGTCGTAACCGTGCATCTGCCAGTTTGAGGGGACGACGACAGTATCGGCGTCAGGAAGATCGCACTCCAGCCAGCTTTCCGGCACCGCTTCTGGTGCCGGAAACCAGGCAAAGCGCCATTCGCCATTCAGGCTGCGCAACTGTTGGGAAGGGCGATCGGTGCGGGCCTCTTCGCTATTTCGCCAGCTGGCGAAAGGGGGATGTGCCGCAAGGCGATTAAGTTGTGTAACGCCAGGGTTTTCCCAGTCACGACGTTGTAATACGACGGCCAGAGAATCCGTAATCATAGTCATAGCTGTATCCTGTGTGAAATTGTTATCCGCTCACAATTTCACACAACATACGAGCCGGACACATAGAGTGTAAAGACTGGGGTGCCTAATGAGTGAGCTGACTCACATTAATTGTGTTGCGCTCACTGCCCGCTTTCCAGTCGGGAAACTTGTCGTGCCAGCTGCATTAATGAATCGGCCAACGCGCGGGGAGAGGCGGTTTGCGTATTGGGCGGAAGGGTGGTTTTTCTTTTCACCAGTGAGACGGGCAACAGCTGATTGCCCTTCACCGCCTGGCCCTGAGAGAGTTGCAGCAAGCGGTCCACGCTGGTTTGCCCCAGCAGGCGAAAATCCTGTTTGATGGTGGTTAACGGCGGGATATAACACGAGCTGTCTTCGGTATCGTCGTATCCCACTACCGAGATATCCGCACCAACGCGCAGCCCGGACTCGGTAATGGCGCGCATTGCGCCCAGCGCCATCTGATCGTTGGCAACCAGCATCGCAGTGGGAACGATGCCCTCATTTAGCATTTGCATGGTTTGTTGAAAACCGGACATGGCACTCCAGTCGCCTTCCCGTTCTGTTATCGGCTGAATTTGATTGCGTGTGAGATATTTATGCCAGCCCGCCAGACGCAGACGCGCCGAGACAGAACTTAATGGGCCTGCTAACAGCGCGATTTGCTGGTGACCCAATGCGACCAGGTGCTCCACGCCCAGTCGCGTACCGTCTTCATGGGAGAAAATAATACTGTTGATGGGAGTCTGGTCAGAGACATCAAGAAATAACGCCGGAACATTAGCGCAGGCAGCTTCCACAGCAATGGCATCCTGGTCATCCAGCGGATAGTTAATGATCAGCCCACTGACGCGTTGCGCGAGAAGATTGTGCACCGCCGCTTTACAGGCTTCGACGCCGCTTCGTTCTACCATCGACACCACCACGCTGGCACCCAGTTGATCGGCGCGAGATTTTATCGCCGCAACAATTTGCGACGGCGCGTGCAGGGCCAGACTGGAAGTGGCAACGCCAATCAGCAACGACTGTTTGCCCGCCAGTTGTTGTGCCACGCGGTTGGGAATGTAATTCAGCTCCGCCATCGCCGCTTCCACTTTTTCCCGCGTTTTCGCTGAAACGTGGCAGGCCTGGTTCACCACGCGGGAAACGGTCTGATAAGAGACACCGGCATACTCTGCGACATCGTATAGCGTTACTGGTTTCACATTCACCACCCTGAATTGACTCTCTTTCGGGTGCTATCATGCCATACCACGAAAGGTTTTGCGCCATTCGATGGTGTCAGCGTAAATGCACGCCGCTTCGCCTTCCCGCTACCAGAATAGCCTGCGATTCAACCCCTTCTTCGATCTGTTTTGCCACCCGTTGCAGCGCCGGAAGATGCTTTTCCGCTGCCTGTTCGATGGTCATTGCGCTCGCCATATACACCAGATTCAGACAGCCAATCACCCGTTGTTCACTGCGCAGCGGTACGGCGATAGAGGCGATCTTCTCCTCCTGATCCCAGCCGCGGTAGTTCTGTCCGTACCCCTCTTTGCGCGCGCGCGCCAGAATGGCTTCCAGCTTTAACGGTTCTCGTGCCAGTTGATAGTCATCACCGGGGCGGGAGGCTAACATCTCGATTAATTCCTTGCGTTCTTGTTCCGGGCAAAAGGCCAGCCAGGTCAGGCCCGAGGCGGTTTTCAGAAGCGGTAACCGTCGCCCGACCATTGCCCGGTGAAAAGATAAGCGGCTGAAACGATGGGTGGTTTCGCGTACCACCATTGCATCAACATCCAGCGTGGACACATCTGTCGGCCATACCACTTCGCGCAACAGATCGCCCAGCAGCGGGGCCGCCAGTGCAGAAATCCACTGTTCGTCACGAAATCCTTCGCTTAATTGCCGCACTTTGATGGTCAGACGAAAACTGTCATCGGAGGTACTGCGCCGGACATATCCCTCTTCCAGTAACGTCTCCAGCAGTCGCCGCACAGTGGTGCGATGCAGGCCGCTGAGTTCCGCCAGCAGCCCGACGCTGGCACCGCCATCAAGTTTATTTAACATATTTAATAACATTAGACCGCGGGTTAAGCCGCGCACGGTTTTGTATTCCGTCTGCTCATTGTTCTGCATATTAATTGACATTTATATAGTTAAAACAACGTTGTGCACCTGGTGCACATTCGGGCATGTTTTGATTGTAGCCGAAAACACCCTTCCTATACTGAGCGCACAATAAAAAATCATTTACATGTTTTTAACAAAATAAGTTGCGCTGTACTGTGCGCGCAACGGCATTTTGTCCGAGTCGTGAGGTACTGAAATGGCAATACAACACCCTGACATCCAGCCTGCTGTTAACCATAGCGTTCAGGTGGCGATCGCTGGTGCCGGTCCGGTCGGGCTGATGATGGCGAACTATCTCGGCCAGATGGGCATTGACGTGCTGGTGGTGGAGAAACTCGATAAGTTGATCGACTACCCGCGTGCGATTGGTATTGATGACGAGGCGCTGCGCACCATGCAGTCGGTTGGCCTGGTCGATAATGTTCTGCCGCACACTACGCCGTGGCACGCGATGCGTTTTCTCACCCCAAAAGGTCGCTGTTTTGCTGATATTCAGCCAATGACCGATGAATTTGGCTGGCCGCGCCGTAACGCCTTTATTCAGCCTCAGGTCGATGCGGTGATGCTGGAAGGATTGTCGCGTTTTCCGAATGTGCGCTGCCTGTTTTCCCGCGAGCTGGAGGCCTTCAGCCAGCAAGATGACGAAGTGACCTTGCACCTGAAAACGGAAGAAGGGCAGCGGGAAACGGTCAAAGCCCAGTGGCTGGTGGCCTGTGATGGTGGGGCAAGTTTTGTCCGTCGCACCCTGAATGTGCCGTTTGAAGGTAAAACTGCGCCAAATCAGTGGATTGTGGTAGATATCGCCAACGATCCGTTAAGTACGCCGCATATCTATTTGTGTTGTGATCCGGTGCGCCCGTATGTTTCTGCCGCGCTGCCTCATGCGGTACGTCGCTTTGAATTTATGGTGATGCCGGGAGAAACCGAAGAACAGCTGCGTGAGCCGCAAAATATGCGCAAGCTGTTAAGCAAAGTGCTGCCTAATCCGGACAATGTTGAATTGATTCGCCAGCGTGTCTACACCCACAACGCGCGACTGGCGCAACGTTTTCGTATTGATCGCGTACTGCTGGCGGGCGATGCCGCGCACATCATGCCGGTGTGGCAGGGGCAGGGCTATAACAGTGGTATGCGCGACGCCTTTAACCTCGCATGGAAACTGGCGTTGGTTATCCAGGGGAAAGCCCGCGATGCGCTGCTCGATACCTATCAACAAGAACGTCGCGATCACGCCAAAGCGATGATTGACCTGTCCGTGACGGCGGGCAACGTGCTGGCTCCGCCGAAACGCTGGCAGGGTACGTTACGTGACGGCGTTTCCTGGCTGCTGAATTATCTGCCGCCAGTAAAACGCTACTTCCTCGAAATGCGCTTCAAGCCGATGCCGCAATATTACGGCGGTGCGCTGGTGCGTGAGGGCGAAGCGAAGCACTCTCCGGTCGGCAAGATGTTTATTCAGCCGAAAGTCACGCTGGAAAACGGCGACGTGACGCTACTCGATAACGCGATCGGCGCGAACTTCGCGGTAATTGGCTGGGGATGCAATCCACTGTGGGGGATGAGCGACGAGCAAATCCAGCAGTGGCGCGCGTTGGGCACACGCTTCATTCAGGTGGTGCCGGAAGTGCAAATTCATACCGCACAGGATAACCACGACGGCGTACTACGCGTGGGGGATACGCAAGGTCGCCTGCGTAGCTGGTTCGCGCAACACAATGCTTCGCTGGTGGTGATGCGCCCGGATCGCTTTGTTGCCGCCACCGCCATTCCGCAAACCCTGGGCAAGACCCTGAATAAACTGGCGTCGGTGATGACGCTGACCCGCCCTGATGCCGACGTTTCTGTCGAAAAGGTAGCCTGATATGCACGCTTATCTTCACTGTCTTTCCCACTCGCCGCTGGTGGGGTATGTCGACCCGGCACAAGAGGTACTCGATGAGGTCAATGGCGTGATTGCCAGCGCCCGCGAGCGTATTGCGGCTTTCTCCCCTGAACTGGTGGTGCTGTTTGCGCCAGATCACTACAACGGCTTTTTCTATGACGTGATGCCACCGTTCTGTTTAGGCGTTGGAGCGACGGCAATTGGTGATTTCGGCAGTGCGGCAGGAGAGCTGCCCGTGCCTGTGGAGCTGGCGGAGGCCTGTGCGCATGCCGTCATGAAGAGCGGGATCGATCTTGCCGTTTCTTACTGTATGCAGGTGGACCACGGGTTCGCCCAGCCGCTGGAGTTCCTGCTCGGTGGGCTGGATAAGGTGCCAGTACTGCCGGTGTTCATCAACGGTGTCGCCACGCCGCTGCCCGGTTTCCAGCGTACCCGCATGTTGGGGGAAGCCATTGGACGTTTCACCAGTACTCTCAATAAACGCGTGCTGTTCCTGGGTTCCGGTGGGCTTTCCCATCAGCCGCCGGTGCCCGAACTGGCGAAAGCCGATGCCCATATGCGCGACCGTCTGTTGGGGAGCGGGAAAGATTTACCCGCCAGTGAGCGCGAATTGCGTCAGCAACGGGTGATTAGCGCCGCTGAGAAGTTTGTTGAGGATCAGAGAACGCTGCATCCGCTCAACCCGATTTGGGATAACCAGTTCATGACTTTGCTGGAGCAGGGACGCATACAGGAACTGGATGCCGTCAGTAACGAAGAGCTTTCCGCCATTGCCGGAAAGTCGACACATGAAATCAAAACCTGGGTCGCCGCTTTTGCCGCTATTTCTGCGTTTGGCAACTGGCGTAGCGAAGGGCGTTATTACCGCCCAATCCCGGAGTGGATTGCCGGATTTGGCTCGTTAAGCGCCAGAACAGAGAACTGAATATGCAGGAGAAGATGATGAGTTATCAGCCACAAACCGAAGCCGCCACCAGCCGTTTTCTGAATGTAGAAGAAGCGGGTAAAACGCTGCGCATCCATTTTAATGACTGCGGACAAGGCGACGAAACCGTTGTCCTGCTGCATGGTTCCGGCCCGGGTGCTACTGGCTGGGCGAACTTCAGCCGCAATATCGATCCGCTGGTAGAGGCGGGCTATCGGGTGATCCTGCTGGATTGTCCGGGTTGGGGTAAGAGCGATTCGATCGTTAATAGTGGTTCGCGATCGGATCTTAATGCGCGAATCCTGAAAAGCGTGGTGGATCAACTGGATATCGCCAAAATCCACCTGCTGGGCAACTCGATGGGTGGCCACAGTTCTGTGGCGTTCACTCTTAACTGGCCGGAGCGCGTCGGCAAACTGGTGCTGATGGGCGGCGGTACGGGCGGCATGAGTTTGTTTACGCCGATGCCAACCGAAGGTATTAAGCGACTGAATCAGCTTTATCGTCAGCCGACTATCGAAAACCTGAAGCTGATGATGGATATCTTCGTTTTTGATACCAGCGATTTGACCGACGCCCTGTTTGAAGCGCGCCTGAATAATATGCTGTCGCGCCGCGATCACCTGGAAAACTTCGTTAAGAGCCTGGAAGCCAATCCGAAACAGTTCCCGGATTTTGGCCCACGTCTGGCGGAAATCAAAGCGCAAACCCTGATTGTCTGGGGGCGCAACGACCGCTTTGTGCCGATGGATGCGGGTCTGCGTCTGCTGTCCGGCATTGCCGGTTCTGAACTGCATATCTTCCGCGACTGTGGTCACTGGGCGCAGTGGGAACATGCCGACGCTTTCAATCAACTGGTGCTGAATTTCCTCGCACGCCCTTAAGGAACGGTCATGACGAAGCATACTCTTGAGCAACTGGCGGCGGATTTACGCCGCGCCGCAGAGCAGGGCGAAGCGATTGCGCCGCTGCGCGATCTGATTGGTATCGATAACGCTGAAGCGGCCTACGCCATTCAGCACATCAATGTGCAACATGACGTTGCGCAGGGGCGTCGCGTGGTGGGGCGCAAAGTGGGGCTGACGCATCCGAAAGTGCAGCAACAACTGGGCGTTGATCAACCGGATTTCGGGACATTATTTGCCGACATGTGTTATGGCGATAATGAAACCATTCCTTTTTCCCGTGTTCTGCAACCCCGCATTGAAGCGGAGATTGCACTGGTGTTGAACCGCGATCTACCCGCAACCGATATCACCTTCGACGAATTGTATAACGCCATTGAATGGGTACTTCCGGCGCTGGAGGTGGTGGGGAGCCGCATTCGCGACTGGTCGATTCAGTTTGTCGATACCGTGGCAGATAACGCTTCCTGCGGGGTGTATGTCATCGGCGGTCCGGCGCAACGCCCGGCGGGGTTAGACCTGAAAAACTGCGCCATGAAGATGACGCGTAATAACGAAGAGGTTTCCAGCGGGCGCGGCAGCGAATGCCTGGGACATCCGCTTAATGCCGCCGTCTGGCTGGCACGCAAAATGGCCAGTCTGGGTGAACCGCTGCGCGCCGGAGATATCATTCTTACCGGGGCATTAGGTCCGATGGTGGCGGTGAATGCGGGCGATCGTTTTGAAGCCCATATCGAAGGCATAGGTTCAGTTGCTGCGACATTTTCAAGCGCAGCCCCAAAAGGAAGTCTGTCATGAGTAAGCGTAAAGTCGCCATTATCGGTTCAGGCAACATTGGCACCGATCTGATGATTAAAATTTTGCGTCACGGTCAGCATCTGGAGATGGCGGTGATGGTCGGCATTGATCCTCAGTCCGACGGTCTGGCGCGTGCCAGACGTATGGGCGTCGCCACCACCCATGAAGGGGTGATCGGGCTGATGAACATGCCTGAATTTGCTGATATCGACATTGTATTTGATGCGACCAGCGCGGGCGCACATGTGAAAAACGATGCCGCTTTGCGCGAAGCGAAACCGGATATTCGCTTAATTGACCTGACGCCTGCTGCCATCGGCCCTTACTGCGTGCCGGTGGTTAACCTCGAGGAGAACGTCGCTCAACTGAACGTCAACATGGTCACCTGCGGCGGCCAGGCCACCATTCCAATGGTAGCGGCAGTTTCACGCGTGGCGCGTGTTCATTACGCCGAAATTATCGCTTCTATTGCCAGTAAATCTGCCGGACCCGGCACGCGTGCCAACATCGATGAATTTACGGAAACCACTTCGCGCGCCATTGAAGTGGTGGGTGGCGCGGCAAAAGGGAAGGCGATTATTGTGCTTAACCCAGCAGAGCCACCGTTGATGATGCGTGACACGGTGTATGTATTGAGCGACGAAGCTTCACAAGATGATATCGAAGCCTCAATCAATGAAATGGCTGAGGCGGTGCAGGCTTACGTACCGGGTTATCGCCTGAAACAGCGCGTGCAGTTTGAAGTCATCCCGCAGGATAAACCGGTCAATTTACCGGGCGTGGGGCAGTTCTCCGGGCTGAAAACGGCGGTCTGGCTGGAAGTCGAAGGCGCAGCGCATTATCTGCCTGCCTATGCGGGCAACCTCGACATTATGACTTCCAGTGCGCTGGCGACAGCGGAAAAAATGGCCCAGTCACTGGCGCGCAAGGCAGGAGAAGCGGCATGAACGGTAAAAAACTTTATATTTCGGACGTCACGTTGCGTGACGGTATGCACGCCATTCGTCATCAGTATTCGCTGGAAAATGTCCGCCAGATTGCCAAAGCACTGGATGATGCCCGCGTGGATTCGATTGAAGTGGCCCACGGCGACGGTTTGCAGGGTTCCAGCTTTAACTATGGTTTCGGCGCACATAGCGACCTTGAATGGATTGAAGCGGCGGCGGATGTGGTGAAGCACGCCAAAATCGCGACGTTGTTGCTGCCAGGAATCGGCACTATTCACGATCTGAAAAATGCCTGGCAGGCTGGCGCGCGGGTGGTTCGTGTGGCAACGCACTGTACCGAGGCTGATGTTTCCGCCCAGCATATTCAGTATGCCCGCGAGCTCGGAATGGACACCGTTGGTTTTCTGATGATGAGCCATATGACCACGCCGGAGAATCTCGCAAAGCAGGCAAAGCTGATGGAAGGCTACGGTGCGACCTGTATTTATGTGGTGGATTCTGGCGGTGCGATGAACATGAGCGATATCCGTGACCGTTTCCGCGCCCTGAAAGCAGTGCTGAAACCAGAAACGCAAACCGGCATGCACGCTCACCATAACCTGAGTCTTGGCGTGGCGAATTCTATCGCGGCGGTGGAAGAGGGCTGCGACCGAATCGACGCCAGCCTCGCGGGAATGGGCGCGGGCGCAGGTAACGCGCCGCTGGAAGTATTTATTGCCGCCGCGGATAAACTGGGTTGGCAGCATGGGGGCGATCTCTATGCGTTAATGGATGCCGCTGACGACCTGGTGCGTCCGTTGCAGGATCGACCGGTACGAGTCGATCGCGAAACGCTGGCGCTGGGATACGCTGGTGTTTACTCCAGCTTCCTGCGTCACTGTGAAACGGCGGCGGCGCGTTATGGCTTAAGCGCGGTGGATATTCTCGTTGAGCTGGGCAAACGCCGGATGGTTGGCGGCCAGGAGGATATGATCGTCGACGTGGCGCTGGATCTGCGCAACAACAAATAATATTGACTGCCGAGAACGTGCATTTTGTATGCCCATCCCAGCACGACTGCCGGATGCGGCGT
>OLOL01001269.1_pt1 | contig 22554 bp, 20 predicted proteins | sample 1673081 | NCBI WGS metagenome assembly OLOL01 (sample SAMEA3136753, study PRJEB25190) | human gut metagenome
TTTAATTAATGATTTGAATTATGCTACTAACTCGTAATAGCGGGCGCAAAGATACAGCTTTTCTTTTGATTGACAAATATTTCCTTTCTTTTTCTTATGAATACCTCCTCGGATATCGGAACAGGATAGCGAGCAGGGCACAGATCCCCATCGTAAACGGATAATAGAGATTGCCGATGATACTGATAGGAGAGATGTTGGCTAACCCTGCAGCAATCAGCATTTGTGCTCCATAGGGTATGATGCCTTGTATCAGACAGGAGAATGTATCCAGAATACTGGCTGTTTTTCTCCGGTCGAGATGGAATCTCTTTGCAATATCCTTTGCAATAGGTCCTGTGGTGATGATGGCAATCGTATTGTTGGCAGTGCATAGGTTGGCGATACTTACCAGAGCGGCGATGCTCAGTTCCGCACCACGCTTGCTGTTGACATGACGGGTCAGTTTTTTGATGATGAAATCAATACCTCCGTTATAACGGATTGTTTCGAGCATACCGCCTGCCAGTAATGTGATAATGATCAATTCACCCATGCCTGTGATACCCGTACCCATTGCCCCAAACCAATCGAATCCGCCAAAACTTCCGGTAGCTATGCCGATGATACCGCTGGTCAGGATACCAATTATTAATACCAGCATCACGTTCATTCCGGCAATGGCTGTTCCCAGTACTATTATATAAGGTATGACTTTTATCCATTCAATAGTCTGTACTTGTGCGGGCGCAGTGATGGATAGTCCTTGAAAAATGTAGATTCCCAGTACGATAATCGCTGCCGGAACCACAATCATAGAATTTACCCGAAACTTATCACGCATCACGCATTCCTGAGTTTTGGTTGAGGCAATGGTCGTATCGGATATAAACGACAGGTTATCTCCAAAGAAAGAACCTCCGACAACGACTGCTACCATAAACGGAAGGGCGATATCTGTCTTTTCGGCCAGGCCGACAGCAACGGGAGTAAGGGCTACAATTGTCCCTACGCTGGTTCCGATGGATAATGAGATAAAACAGGCGGCAATGAATATCCCGGCCAATAGCAGATTATCAGGGAGGATATGCAGTGTCAGATTGACGGTTGCATCAATAGCTCCCATCTGCTTGGCGCTTTGTGCGAAAGCTCCGGCAAGGATGAATATCCATATCATCAGAAGGATATTCTTGTTGGCGGCTCCTACGGAGAACTGGTAGATTCGCTGGTCGAGCTTCAATCCTCGCGTAATGGCAATTGCGTAACAGGAAGACACGAGGAAAGCCACAGTGATGGGTACTTTATAAAAGTCATTAACAAGAATGGAAGTTACCAGATAAAGGCAGAGAAAGACGAGTAACGGACTCAATGCCCACCAGCTGCCATGACGTTCTTTATGTATTTTTTCTTCAGTCATAAATTGATATTGTGGTATATATTCGAACTGCAAAGATAGTAAGGAAACACATAAGTCATAGCAATACAATACGTTTTTGCATGATATCTGTCAGTTGCGCCTTCAACTGACGGGCATTGATAGGTTTCGGCATATACCCGTCAAAACCACTTTCCATCACCCGTTGCTCGTCTGAAGCATATGCAAAAGCCGTAATGGCGATAATCGGTACTTTGGCAGAGTACTTGCGGATTTCTTTGGTTGCTTCATATCCATCCAGGACAGGCATATTGATATCCATTAATATAATTTGTGGATTATGCTCCTTGAACATGTTTACAGCTTCCTGACCATCCCAGGCATGAAGCAGATGATAATCATATTTTAGAATAGATTCGAACAACTTATAATTGCTTTCATTATCTTCAGCAATCAAAATTACCAGCTTATCCTTTTCTATGGCAATAGGTTGTATGTCCTTTGGAAGGCTCTTCTTAACAGTCTCTGCTTGCTTGTAAGGCAAAGTGAACCAGAATGTAGAGCCGTTTCCTTCTTCTGATTCTACCCCGATTTTACCTCCCATGTGTTCGACAAGTGTCTGGCAGATTGAGAGTCCTAAACCCGTACCTTGTGCAAATGAATTTAATTTGACGAAACGTCCAAAAATACTTTTTTGCTTATCTTGAGGAATGCCGCAACCTGTATCAGCCACATAGAAATATAATTCATTGTTCTGACGTTTGTATCCAAATCGGATACTACCTTGAATGGTGAATTTTATGGCATTCGTCACCAGGTTAATAATTAACTGAGATAACCTGTTCTTTTCTATATGTGCGAAACATGGTTCTTCAGGAGCTACGAATTCCAGTTTGACAGCATCCGACTTAAGTTTCAGTTGACACATGTTTTCCAGGTCTTTCATTAAATCATTGATTTCAACATTGGAATAGTGCAGGTCCAATGTTCCTGCTTCTATTTTTGATAAATCAAGGATATCACTGATGAGCTGCAATAATAACGTATTATTGTTTTCAATGATACTGACATATTCTTGTTTTTCCTCTTCTTCTTCGGTGGATGCCAATATACCGGAGAAACCGACGATAGCATTTAGAGGAGTACGAATTTCATGACTCATGTTGGCAAGGAAAGCAGACTTCAGCCGATTGGACTCTTCGGCACGGTTTTTGGCATTAATCAGTTCCATCTCCATTTTTTTTCGTTCAGTGATAACGAGTGAGGAGCCAACAAGAGTCAATGGGTTGCCATTTTCGTCCCGCGTTTCAACGGCTGCTTGGGCTTCCACCCATTCTATCCTATGAAATCCTTTTTGTGTGCTGACTACGCGATATTCTTCTTTTACTTTTTCCGAATGACCGTCTATTAAGTTCTGATAAGCTTGTTCTACCCGTTTCCGGTCTTCCTTAAATATCTTGGAAAAATAGTGATAGTCGGGTACTGCCAGTTGTTCTTCGGCAACGTCTTTTCCTTGTGTGCTAAGTTCTATCGGTTTGTTGATGTCGCATAAAATTGTTTTACTTCGCAAATCCCATTTCCATGGCACGATATTAGCTACGTCAAGTGACATGGCGAGTTTGTTGTTGATAGTGCTTAGCTTTTGTTGTGCCTTATGGAGCTCTGTGCTGTTCAGGCAAAATACATCAATCATATTATTTTGCCGGTTTGCTTTAAGTACTATATCGTAGAAGGTATCTATTTTTTTGAAATAGTAGGGGAATGTTATTACTTTATTTTCTGATAAGGCTATTTGAGTGAAGTGCAGGAAGTCCGGCATTGATTCCGGAAATATTTCACTCGCTTTTTTCCCGACAACTTCTTCTTTGCGGAAAAAGTTTTTCTCAAAATGCGCATTCACATTGCGGTAAATCAGTTCTACGGGAATGCCATTTTTATCAGCAAGCACTTCTTCCTGCATATAGAGAATGGGCATGTTATTAACCAGATTCTTATAATTTGTCATTGCGTCAATTTCTTTTTGCTGTGCTTTTTTGATGCTATTCAGGCTATGGATACGATAAAAGAATACGATTGCCAGTAATATCATAAAAGACAAGGTACCCATAATGAAATATTTGTTCTGTTTCCAGAATCCAAGCGGTTTATTCAGAAAATGTGTGTTTGGAGGACAGATGGAAGGAGAGAATCCTTTACGGAGTAATATCGTATAGTTGATAATAGGTGCGCCATCTGATGGCATATAAAAGGGAATTTCTCTAGCCGGCTTTCCTGTAAGTATTTCTGAAATGGTATGAATTAATTGCTGGTTATAGTGTTTTTGGTCATAAGTATAACCACCTATCATGCCACCGTTTTCTTCTGTTATATCAGCCATATTAAGGGTGAAAATTGGAGCTGTAGTTGTTACGATAAGTTTGTGAGCATTGGTAACCAATGAAGTATTACCTGCAAATGTCGTTTTGTAGAACCAGGAAGCAAATAAAATTCCGGTTGTATTCGGATCAACATGATACAATGAATCCAATAATTGGTTCGTTGTCATTTTTTGTGGCGTGATGTACTGGTATTCAATATTAGGATTTATGGCTTTTAACTTTGTCTGTATTTCCAAATTATTGGTCTGATTGATTTCTCGCTCGTCACCGATAAATATGAATTTCTTCATATCAGGGATTATGTGAGAAATCAGTTGGATATTTTCCCGTAAATAAAGGTTTGAATATAAAAGTACCAGATTGTAGGGATCGGCAAGTTGGGAGATCGGAACACGCTCCGCTTGTGTAACTGGCTGTTTGTAGATGTAGGTGTCTTTAGGACCTATAAACTTTTCTTCCGAACAGAGTACAATAGGAATGTCTCCCCAAAGCTCTCTATATTCATCACGTAGTAATAGAGAAGGGTTTCCCAATAATATTAGCAGCCGTGGGCGATGATGCTCGTATTTCTGAGAGATCATATTCTTGAATTCTCCTAAAATCGTATCGTTATCGATCATTAAAGTATTCATATGTTCCGCATATAATGCCAGTTTTGGGTTCTTTTGAACCTACTCCGATACGGTTGAAATCATCCTGTTACTCCAAGGAGAAGATTCTGCATAGGAATTGATGCATAAAATATAGTTTGAAATATCTATGTGGTCTCTTTGTGCTAAAATAGGAGTAATAGATATGAAACATAGAAAAAATGCTAGCACATATTTTTTCATATTCATGAGAGTATGATGTTTGTGTTCGATATATTATTTATTGATTTGATACGGGCAAAAGTACTAAAAACAATCTGAAAAACGATGGCATCCAATTAAAAAATAATAAAGTAGATGTATTGCTCAAGGAATTTCGAATCCGACCTTATACGGATGTGTAAACCAAAAATATGTAGGTGTACGAAAAAGGATGCACTTGTTTTTATCAATAATTGGCCTATTGTTGTCTGTTTTTATTAATGAATGAAGCTGCAATATTTGCTTGTTAAAAGCAGAATGCGTAAATTGTTGATTATGAATGTTGTATGGGTGACTGTTTTTTCCTTTAAAACCAACGGCTCGTTGGTTTTAAAGGAAGGACCCGTTGCACACCGAGGAACGGGCCGTTGGTTTTAAAGGAACGAATGAGTTTATTATTCAATTGTATGAATAATTCTTTTTGTGTGTGGATTTATTCCTTTCTATACTTTCCGGCATTATTTCAATGCTTCTATGACTTTCGGCAACATTGTCCAGATCGTATTCTCATCTTGTGCAGTAAAGAAGTTGCCATCCCGTTTTGAATGGCAGGTTTGGCCAGCGGATGGACAGCGACTTTTTTACCTTTTGTTATACCTGTAAAGTCAAACATCATTGCACCGGCACAGTGTCCGATCATCATCTTTCCTTTTTCTCCGAAAGTCTTGATGACTTCCATCAAGTCCACATTGTATGGCTGGTTTGCATACTGCTGGAATACAGGTACTGCATCTCCACAGGAGAATACAAGTGCATCAAATTCGTCTTCATGCCCTTTTAGATTAGCAATCACATCATCTACTATTAGGACCATTCCTGAATTGGTTTTGATCTCTTTCGTATCCGATACGGCAAATACTTTATAGGAAATGCCATTTTCGAAAAAGGCTTCCAAGTATTGGAATAAACCACAACCATTTACCGGATTCACTGCTAAAACTGCTACTTTCTTTGCCATAATCATAATTATTTAAATGAAACAATAGTTATTTTTAGTAAGTTTATTACTTTTGTGATGCAAATGTATCTACCTTAATTGAAAAATACAAGAACGAACCTCAGAATAAGGTAGTTACATGGAAGTAACTATTGTTGAAACTCAGTATAATACAAAACGTTAAAAAGATGAAAAACTTTCACCCGACAGGGAATTGCCCCGTAAGAGATGTCATAAGCCGCTTGGGAGACAAATGGTCGATGCTGGTACTGATAACTTTGAATGCGAATGGTACGATGCGTTTTAGCGATATTCATAAAACGATAGAGGATATTTCACAGCGGATGCTGACTGTTACTCTTCGTACGCTCGAATCTGACGGTTTGATTGAACGGAAAATATATGCGGAAGTACCTCCCCGTGTAGAGTATTATCTGACAGATACAGGAGGAACTTTGATTCCGCATATTGAAGGATTAGTAGGCTGGGCTTTGGAAAATATGGATACGATTCTGGAGCATAGAAAAAGTAACTGACCGGATTATGAATAAAGTAGTGGATACTGTTCTACAAAGTATTCACTATTTTATTTCATTCCATTTCGGCGGAGTTGTATTTAATAGATTGCGCACGAAGAAGTCGTAGCGTTTATGTTCACCGAAACTTTCTCCCATAGTGTGGTGAGCACCGGGAATAACCACTAACTCAAAATCTTTATTGGCTTTGATCAACGCATTTGCTACCTGCATGGTAGAAGCCGGATCTACGTTATCATCCATTTCACCTACTACCAGCATTAACGGGCGACTGAGCAAGTGAGCATTCTCAACATTCGATCCTTCTTTATATTGTTCACCAACCGGATAACCCAGCCATTGTTCATTCCACCATATCTTATCCATACGATTGTCATGGCAGCCACAGGCAGAATATGCTGCTTTATAAAATTCGGGATGAAACAGTACTGCTGTCATTGATTCCTGTCCACCTGCGGAACAACCATAAATTCCGACACGATCTATGTCCATATAAGGGTACTTTTGGGCAGCGGATTTTATCCAGGCAATATGATCGGGCAATCCGGCATCTTTCAGATTCTTGTAACATACGTTTTCGAAAGTGCGTGAACGGAAAGAAGTTCCCATCCCATCTACCATGACAACAATAAAACCGAGTTCGGCAATACCACTCATAAAGTAGTTATAAGGAATAAAGGTTTTGGGTACGTATTGATTACCCGGTCCTTGATAGATATACTCCAAAACGGGGTATTTTTTGTCAGGATCAAAATTGCTGGGACGAATGATGATTCCCCACATATCCGTTTTTCCGTCACGACCTTTGGCGGTGAATACTTCGGGAGCTTTCCAGCCTTCAGCTTCCAGACGACTGATATCAGCCGTTTCAAGTGGCATGATGACTTTTCCGTTTTTGGCATCCCGGAGTACGGCTACAGGAGCTTTGTCTACCATAGAATATACATCAACTAAATATTGCATATCTTTTGAGAACCATGCATTATGCATTCCTTCTGTCGGAGTGAGACAAGTGAGATTCTTACCGTCGAAGCCGATACGATAATAACGGATCAGGTAGGGATCTTCTTTAGCTTGTACGCCATTTGCCGAGAAATAAATAAGTTGGTTGGTTTCATCTACCCGGAGGATATCACGTACGTACCATTCGCCTTTGGTTATCTGACGAATAGGCTGGGCTGTAGTACGGTCATACATATACAGGTGATTCCAGTTGTCACGTTCACTCATCCATATCATTCGTTTTCCATTTTGTAAATCATGTCGGAAACGACGGGAATAATTAACGTATTTGTCGCTTGTCTCTTCTATTAACGGGCGTACCTTTCCTGTTGCGGCAGAAAATTCCAATACCCGGTAGACCTGATGTCCGCGCTGATTGTATTCGAAAGTGATGGCTTGACTGTCGCTGTTCCATTCGGGGGCCGTAATGTAATATTGTTGAGAGAATAAATCTGTCGATGGAATCACACTGTGTCCTGTTTCCACATCGTATATGCAGGGTATCTTAAACGGAAGTTCATCGCCCGGTTTGGCATACTCTTGTTTGTGGAGTTTGGGTTGAAGCTGATCGCTTGGGGAGGATTCCACATAATATACATAGCGTTTTTCTACCGGACGAATCTTGCAGGAAGCGACTTTTTTGCTGTCGGGAGACCAGCGGATATAGGCTGAGTAATAATTTCCCAAAGTACCGTCCAGACTTAGCTGTTTTTCTTTTCCGGTAGCTGTTTCTTTTACATATATATTATGATTCTTAATGAATGCTGTATATTTCTTGTCAGGAGAGGTGACGGGAGCAGCCGTCTTTTCATCATCTGTTTCCATCCAGTGGCGTTGTTTGCGTGGAGTGGGCAGAGCACCTTCATCTGTCAGCTGATTTTTATCGATGACATACATCCAGCGATGATTGTTGAAAACGAAACGTAGCGTATCCAGTCCGTTGTTGACAGACAGACGATCCAGATAAAGAGAAGTGGCTTCTATTTTGCGTCCCGATGCCTCACTTAAAGCTGCTGCCACGAGTTTGTGGTCAAACAAGTCTTTTCTGTTTTGAGTGTCGGCATCCACTAATACATAGATACGTCCGTCGGGAGTATTTCGTACATACCAGAAATAATGCGTTTTACCAATCCACTCCGGATTGACATTGGAATAGGATACTTTGTTTGCACTGAATTTTTCTCCTGCTGAGTAAGCACGACGGTAATCTTCTATAGTACCTTGTGCGATGGCTATGTTTGTGCAGAAAAGCATGGCTGCTAATAGTAGGTTTTTCATGGCTCGTTAATTAATTTTTGCCAACAAAGTAAACGATAATAATAAGAGAAAACAAGTGCATTGTATTATTTTTCTATTGATTTGGATGATTGTTTGATTCTTTAGTACACCTTTAAATTGGAGAATGACTACTTCCTTGAAATGGAAGTCAGTGGTGTGGTGCGTGAATAGTATTCGGAAATATTTTGTTGTATTATACGGAAGAAGCTGCTCAGGAGTTTTCGGGAACAGTATATGTTCCCGAAGACGTGGAGAAAATACTTCTCTGATATATGTGATGCAGCAAGCTGCTATCAATTTATCCCTTTACGCCCATAAATTTGAAAGGCAACGCTGTTTTAAAATTCTTGGCTGTATTTCCATGATACATTTCTCCATTGGCAATTTCCGTAAAAGCATCATAAGAACCGTCAACACTGATAATAAATGTATTATCCGATAAATCGAAATCTTTCAGATTTACCCAAAAGGTATTCGGAGTCAGACTTGATTCGAAAAAGTATCTCAGGTTCTTGCTTTCCGAAACGGTTCTCCATTGCGTAGTGGAAATCTCGGGACTTTCGGGAGTGGATATCCCGTAAGGAACAGAAGCATTGCGTACAACACTGAATACACTGGCAACAGCTATTCTTTCATCATCGGTCTCGGGCAATGCGTTGATGTAGAAGCTGGCTCTGGCAAAGCGGTCGGCAGCGCGATTCGTACCGGGCAGAAAGCTCAGTCCTCCTATCGATTTCCAGTATTCGCTAAGTGCCAGTTGCTTGTTGTAAGTAGGAGAGTTGGTCATAACCTTGTATTCCTTACTATGATATACCGTGAGTTTCCCACCGATATATTCAAAAATGGCACAGTCACCTGTAGCATCCGAAATAGATAAATGTAAAGTGGCCAGACGGGAACCGTCCGGCATCATATCCGAAACGACCTGAAAGGTATCTTCGTCAATGTATGCTACGGCTTCTTCTACGGTGGCAAAATTGTCCAGCATATATTGCACCCAGGCTGTAATGGCAAGTCCCGGTTTATTCTTATCTCTTACGGGGTATTCGGTTTCGGGCAACCAAAGCAGATTGGCGACCAATCCTTTCTCATTCATACCGTCCGTACTGGCGATCTCGAAAGCGGAAGTCACTACGCTACCGTATCTGGAAGTCCATTCCAGCGAGTTCTCTCCGGTTTCTCCGTTCCGTTTCATCCCTCTGGGAAACACCCAAAGGTTGCTGTGCATATCTGTTTTCCAGTCCATAGAACGACCGGTTGCTACCATACCATTGCTTCCTGAATAAACGACTCTCGTACACATAATTTCGATTTTTAGTTATAGGTTTATTATTGGTTATTCATCTGTGAGATGCAACCTGTTCGGAATTCTGTCACAGAACTATCAGTCACGATAGTGAGAAGTTAACAAGAATATGCCCTTAAAGTTCAGCGTTTGTATTGATAGCGCGAGATTGCTGAGCCGGTTTTTCAAGATATACTTTCGGGAAATTGTTTATCAGGTGAATTTTTATACCTTTGCAAGATACTGATGAAAGGTTCAAAGTTTTAAAATATGGAGATAAAAAAAGTAATTTCGGATAAAAAAGAGTTCTTGGAACTGTTGCTTTTGGCTGATGAACAGGAGAGTATGATCGACCGCTATCTGGAACGTGGCGATATGTTTGTCTTGTATGATAACGGATTGAAAGCGTGCTGTGTCGTAACCCGTGAAGGGGAAGGAATTTATGAAATCAAGAACATAGCTACGATCTCTTTTTTCCAGCGGCAGGGATATGGAAAACGCTTGATTCAATTTTTATTTGATCATTATCGGGGGAAATGCTCAGAATTGCTGGTCGGTACAGGCGATGTACCTTCTACGCTTTCTTTCTACGAACATTGTGGCTTCACCATTTCCCATCGGCTAAAGAATTTCTTTACCGACAATTACGACCATCCTATGTACGAAGACGGCAAGCAACTGGTGGATATGGTATATCTGAAAAAGACATTTTAGTATTTGCTTTGTGATGGAGATGGATATAAACCGGTTGGTGAAAGAGTATGGAAGCTATCAAAAGAGATTTAGGTTATCCGATTGTGTGGATGAAATAATAGAACTGTATGTTTATATTATCAATAGAAGAGCCCGTAATATTGATAGTTTCTTCATCTGAAAAGAGAGGTCTATTATTCTTACATTTATTATTTCCGTTGTTAATAAACGCAGTTTCAGTTTCTAATAAACTTTTTGCACGTTTATTAGAAACGGTATTCGAGTTTATTAAAAACTATTTTTTGAGTTTTGGAAGAAAATATAAAATGAATTAAGCGAAAATATAAACAAAATGGGGCAATAATCATCCGACTATTGCCCCATATCATGGTTGCTCTGATATAAAGAGATATCAGTTTATGTGTGTGTTATGTATCTATTTTTTTAATAAAACTCATTCTTTTTTAGTTTTCTTTCCTCAAAGATACAACATTAAAAGCCGTTTGTCAAGTGTTTCATAAGAAAAGCGGGTTATTCACCAAATAGCTCTGATTTTATTTATAAATCATATACGGTTACAGCTATTTCTTTGGTGATAAGCTCTTCTTTTATGATTTGCTCCATAAGTTCCCACTTGCCACCTGCCAGTCCACAGCCAATACGGGGCATATGTACACTTGCCTTGTGGTCAATTGCAAACAGGGCTACCTCCTTCAAACATTGCCGAACAGCGTCATAACGGATGGGAGGGAGTCCTTTACTGTCTTTATAAATGCCATGTTGTCCTATCATATTGGCGACATATAACTCATTTTCAACATTTACAAACTGTACAGCTCCCAAAGTAAATTCTTCCTGTGATTTGTACCACTGGCGATAGGCTTCTTCCGGCATTTTCCATTTTTTAGAAAGTGCCAGTACAAACCCTTTTCCCCATCCTCCGATATCGTTGCAAATATGAGTAATCACTTTGACACCTGAACCAATCGGTGCTGTGGCATCTCCTTTTATATATAGTATTTCCATCGTTTTATCTTTTTAATCAAAGCAAAGATAGAAAAAAACAGAGATATGGTGAATAATAATGGAAAGTTCTTCTTTGAATGAATATAAAAATGATTATAATTAAATCAATAATGAATAAAATTAAATTCTATATTAATATTGTTGATGTGATCGTTTGTTTTATTCGAATTTATCTCTACTTTTGCATCATAAATGAAGATGATATGAATGAAGTAAAGAAACGGTTACCATTGCAATGTCCATCCTGTGATGCTCCATTGAAAGTAGGACGGTTGTTTTGTGAAGAATGCAATACGGAAGTTTGTGGCAATTTTGAATTGCCTTTACTGGCGCGCCTGTCGGAGAAAGAGCAGCAATTTGTTCTTGATTTTGTAAAGTCAAGCGGCAGTTTGAAAGATATGGCGAAGAACATAGGAGTCAGCTACCCTACAGTTCGAAATATGTTGGACGATATAATAGATAAACTAACTAAAATGGATATGTGATGAAAAACAAAGTAAAATTAATAGTGAATCCGTTTATTCGGATTGCAGGTGGTCAAGCGTTGATATGGGGCTTTCTGGGCTTAATAGTATCTACCTTATTGTGTTGGATATCGGGTTATCATTATCATGGTTTGCTTCATTTTGGACCGGCCCCCAATCCGGCTTGGTGGTGTTATCTGGCGGAACATCTGATTGTGTGGCTGATTCCTGCACTGCTCTTTTATCTGGGAGGTCTTTTTCTGTCTCATTCCCGCATTCGTGTGATAGATGTACTGGGTACTGTTTTGTTTGCTCAGCTGCCGTTGCTTGGAATGAATCTGATCAGCCTGTTGCCGGCCATGCGGATGATGTCACAAATGAACATGAATATGTCTCCCGAAGAAATGCTGGCACAGCCTTATTTTATCCTGGCAATGATTCTTACACTGTTGGGATTGCCGTTTCTGATACTTACTTTGATTTGGATGTTTAATGCCTTGAAAGTGTCTTGTAACTTGAAACAATGGAAGTTATGGACAGTCGCACTTATAGGAATTATTGGTGGTGACGTCTTGTGCCGGTTCCTGATAGGATGGTTGTATTAACGGCTTAAATATAGTGACACTATCCCGTCACGATAGTGTCACTATGTCTCTGTGATAGTGTCACTATAACGAGCGGATAGTGACACTATTTTCAATCATGGTAATTATTACACCATAATTAATTTTACTCATTGAACCAGTCTATCTTCTTGGAGAAATACATTACCATTGCCAAAATGATAAATAGTCCCAGACTGCCTGCTAATAATGCAAAGGTTTCCAGTTGAATCAAAACGAAGATATAAAGGTAGAGTACACTTAATAGTCCGGACATGATCAATGACGGTTTCTTCTTTTTGGTGATTCCCAACATATATCCGCCAACTAATATAATAGTCAGTGCCGCAGATAACAAATAAGCAGGATTAAAGCCGATATGTTCGGAGAAGGAGAGCAGCAGACTATAGAACAGGCAGAGTGCTAAACCTACCAATAAATACTGTAACGCATGAATACGGGTTTTATTCATGATTTCAGTGAAGAAAATGACACCGAACGTCAGCAGAATAATCAGAATAGCATATTTGGCTGAACGCATGGACTGTTGATACTGCTCTACCGGTATTTTGAAGTTGACGCCGAAACTGGAGTTCTCAATATCCTTGATATTGGTATTGTTGTAATTCACCAGAACCTGCGAATAGTTGCGGTTCAGATTCAGTACCTGCCATTGTGCCGAGAATTCTTTTTCTGTAATCTCGCGGTTGTTGGGCAAGTAGTTTCCTGTAAAACTTGGAGTATTCCAGTTGGCTTTCAAATCAACACGGGTCGTTTTACCCAATGGGATAAAGTTGATGGACTGCGAACCTTTCAGCTTGATTTTAATCTCATAAGGCAGTTTCTTGTTCTTCTTCAGATCGGATAAGTCGGTAATGGCGTGTACTCCCGTAGCGCCTATCCCTCTGTTATCCATTCCCGGTTCAAAGACGTAAACTGAATCTCCCAGCGTGATACTGATCTGTTCGCTGATGCCCCGCATATCCGTCAGGTTCAGGCAGATGGCAGCTCTGTCAAATTGTAGTTGTTCCATATCCACCCTGCTTTTTATCAGCTCTTCGGGACTGAATAAACCTTTCAAAGTCAGTTCCGACTGATACACGTTCACTTCATAAATACTTCTTTTGAGTATTTCGGTTTTCAATTGTCCATTGACCAGAAGTTCGTCCGGAAACAAGAAAAGGTCCTTGATTGATATCTTCTTTTCCCCGTTGTTCTCTGTCGTTACCGGATACTGGATATTCAGATAGGGACCGGTAATGGTTTGGGCAAGGCTCCATTTCTCGCTTACCTCATTAATTGCTTCTTCCTGCGTGCGTCCCCGCTCGGAAATAAGATCTTCGATCATGAACATCGGTATCATCAGAAGAATGATTAATCCTCCGATAATGATGACCTTGATTGTTTTAGAGAAGCGGCGGAGGCATCCCAGCGGTTGTTGTTCCTGCACTTGCTCAGTTGATTTTTCATTGAAACCGTCCATAAGATAATAGTGTTTAGTGAATTATTATGTTGACTTTAGAAAATTCTCCAGGGCTTCAATATGAGATTTGAAGGCTTCTCTGCCTTGCTTTGTGGCCCGGAAAACAGTTCGCGGTTTTCGTCCTACAAAGCCTTTGCTGCATTCGATGTAGCCGAGTTCTTCCAGCGCACGGGTGTGGCTGGCCAGATTGCCGTCTGTCAGTGAGAGTTGTTCTTTCAGAAAATTGAAATCAGCTTCCTCATTGACCATCAGAACAGCCATAATTCCTAGCCGGACCTTACTCTCGAATGCCTTATTTATATTTTGAAATGCTTCTATCATTTATGACTGCTTTCTTTCGTAATGTAAATAGAATAGTATTCCATAGAGGATATGAAATCCACCGAAACCTATCGTCCAGAACAGTAAGGCGTGGCCTTCCCAAAAACTATCTATGACTCCCAGACAGATAAAAGCGTATCCCAACCAAGCTATATTGGCATAGGTAAATTTAGAAACATTGACCAAAGTCAGTCCATAGAATAAAAGCATGACCGAGGATAAAATGTCATAATATCCATGCAGCAGCAGAGAAATACATAAAGCACCTCCGGTCAGCATCGGAAGTGAAAAATTCCATAATGCCCGATAGGTCAGCTTGCTGAAAAACTTTTGTCGCAGCTTTTTGGACTTGTTGTAAGACAATATGCCGGCAGTGACAGCGGCAGCTGCCAATACAAGGATGGCTACCATAATCATCAGCTTCAAGGCTACGATTAATGTTGTGTCCGGGGTAACAAGGCAAGTGGCGATGTATGTACCCGCTAGTGCGTAAACTCCGGCCATAATAGCCGCTAATCCACTGATCGAGATAAACTTGGAGGACTTTTCCATCAACTCTTTTATCTCATTTACTGATTCTAATGCTTTATCTTTATTCATATAAAAAGTACTTTGTGATGCAAAGTAAAATAAAAGATTTCAGATGAACAAAGATTCTGCTCATTTATTTTGAAAATTAGAGATTAGTGTGGGTGAATGGAACAATTTATATAGTCGTTTTATATGAAATTAGTCAAACGTTTGACTAATCCGGTAGAAATACATACCTTTGCGCCCGAAAAAGGTAAAAAGTACTTTTATGATAAGAGAAGGAGCAGAGTTTAGAGAACTCATGCTACAGGTTTTCCGTACCCGCATGGCTTTTCGTAGGTCGATGCAGCGGACACTGAGAAAGAACAACGCAGGTATCACATTCGAAATGCTTCAGGTACTGAGCTGTTTATGGCATGAACAAGGCATTAGCCAGCAAATATTGGCTGAACGTATCGCAAAAGACAAAGCATGTCTGACCAATCTGATGAACAATCTGGAGCAGAAAGGGTATGTCCACCGGAAGGAAGATCCGGCAGACCGCCGCAACAAACTGGTTTATCTGACTCCGGAAGGAGAGGAGTTTAAGGAACAGATTCGTCCCATACTGGATCAGGTTTATGTATACGCGGAACAGGTGATTGGCATAGAAAGCATTGAACTCATGTTATCGGAATTAAAGGGAGTATACGATGTTCTTGAAAACGTATAGGGTATATCTGATAGGACTGCTCTGCCTGATGTTCGCCGGTCAGCCGGCAAAGGCGCAGACGGATTCTTTATTTCTTTCCGTAGACCAGCTTTTCGAACGGGGGGTGCAGCATAGTTTGCAGCTTCAGGCGGATGCGCTCAAAGAAGCCATGGCACAAGAACGGACACAGACGGCACGCACATCATCACTGCCCGATCTGCAAGTGGGATTGAAAGGAGGTTTTGTGGGACAGCCGGTCGTTTGGGAACGGGGATTGTCCGGCCCGACATATCCGGATATTCCGGACTGGTCACAGAATTACGCCATCGACTTTTCCCAACCACTGTATCAAGGTGGCAAGATTCGGAGGACTATCCGTAAGGCAGAGATGGAAAAACAAGTTGCCGAGTTGCAGACATTAACAGACCAGGCGGAAATCAAACTTGGTTTGCTGAACCAATACATGAATCTGTTCAGCCTTTTCAAGCAGCATGAGATATTGATGCGGAACATTGAGGAATCCGAATTACGCCTGCGGGATATTCGCCGGATGAAAAAGGAGGGGGTGATAACGAATAATGATGTATTGCGCAGCGAGATGCAGTTGACGAACGACCGTTTGTCTTTGCAGGAAACGGAAAATAGCATCGTACTCGTGTCGCAGCAGTTGGATATTTTATTGGGACAGGATGAGAACCTGTTACTGAAACCGGATACGACCCTACTGCATCAGGCAGTTGCTCTGGAAGCGTATGACGACTATATCACCCTTGCTTACACAAATGATCCGGCAATGAAATTGCTCAGAAAACAAACGGAACTTGCCCGGAACGAGATCCGGTTGGCTCAGTCGTTGTCTCTTCCCAGCATATCGCTGTATGCCTCAAATACACTGGCACGCCCTGTTTCGCGTACATTGGCGGATATGTACAACAATAACTGGAATGTAGGACTGTCGGTTTCTTATCCTTTATCCTCAATCTACAAAAACAGTCATAAAATAAAGGAAAGCAAACTGATGGTGTCTTTGCGTAAGAATGATGAAGAGCAGAAGATGCAGAGAATCCGTATGGATGTGCGCACTGCTTTTCTGCGGCATCAGGAAGCTTTGCAACGGGTAGAAGCCTTACAGTTGTCTGTCCGGCAGGCGCAGGAGAACTATCGTATTATGCAGAACCGTTATCTGAATCAGTTGGCTATTCTGACTGACTTGCTGGATGCCAACTCTGTCCGTTTGAATGTAGAGTTGCAGCTGGTCACTGCCCGCACTCGTGTGATTTATACTTATTATCAACTTCAGAAGGCTTGTGGTCGTCTATAATATATTAGGGTTATGGCAACATTAAAGGAAAAAAAACGGAAACTTAAAAAAATGAGAGCTCGCAACATCATATTAAATATGGTGTGTGTATGTTTGGCTGTCTCCGGGCTCTGGTGGACTATTACTTATTTTTGGCGTTACATTAACTACGAAGTGACCAATGATGCTTTTGTAGACCAATACGTTGCTCCGTTAAATATACGTGCTTCGGGATATATCAAGGATATCCGTTTCAAGGAACATCAATATGTGCGTCAGGGAGATACCTTGTTAGTGCTCGATAACCGTGAATATCAAATTAAAGTGAAGGAAGCCGAAGCAGCTCTGCTGGATGCGCACGGTTTGCAGGATGTTCTTCACTCAGGTATCGAAACTTCCCATACTAATATAGCCGTGCAGGATGCCAATATAGCCGAAGCGAAGGCGAAGCTCTGGCAATTGGAACAGGACTATCATCGCTTTGAACGTTTGCTGAAAGAAGAATCGGTGCCGGAACAACAGTACGAGCAGACCAAAGCCGCGTATGAAGCAGCTGAGGCACGCTATCAGGCATTAGTCGCACAAAAACAGGCTGCTTTGTCGCAATATGCGGAAACGGGTAAAAAGACAACCGGAGTTCAAGCCGGTATCTTGCGTAAAGAAGCGGATTTGGATCTGGCTAAATTGAACTTGTCTTATACGGTACTCACTGCTCCATACGATGGATATATGGGCAGGCGCACCTTAGAACCCGGACAGTATGTCCAGACGGGACAAACCATCTCTTATCTGGTACGCAACAAGGATAAATGGATTACTGCTAATTATAAGGAAACACAGATTGCCAATATCTATATTGGTCAGCAGGTGCGCGTTAAAGTAGATGCGTTGCCCGGGAAGATTTTTAACGGGGAAGTCACTGCTATCTCGGAGGCAACCGGGTCGAAATATTCTCTGGTCCCCACAGACAATTCCGCGGGAAACTTTGTGAAAGTACAACAGCGTATCCCGGTACGGATAGAGCTGGAGAATATCTCTACTGAAGAAATGGCACAATTAAGAGCGGGTATGATGGTTGAAACAGAAGCTTTGCGCAAATGATAACAATGAAAGAGTTGGGAGTACCCGTTCGTTCCTGGGTGCCCGATTGGCTGGGGTTCTGTTGCATTTTCATTGTTATTCTTCCGGTTACCATGCTGAATGGTTCGTATACCGGAAGTATGCTCGAAGTATCGAATACGCTTGGAACCAATTCGGAAGATATAACGATGGGATATTATGCGGCTTCGGCAGGCATGGCCATTGCTTATCCTATTATTCCTAAAGTGCTGGCAGCCGTTTCGGTCAAGTTTCTCTTGCTGATAGACTTGCTCCTGCAGTTCTTTTTGAGTTGGATTTGCGCCCGTTCGCAGAATGCCGATATTCTGATTGCCTGCAGTTTTGCTATCGGCTTTCTGAAAGGTTTTCTGATGTTATGGTTTATTCGTTATGCACAGAAGATTTTCAGTGCGAAGAATATCCGTAGCGAGTTCTATTCCTATTTTTATCCATTGGTGTATGGGGGCGGACAGGCCTCCATGCTGGTCACTGCGCAATTGGCATATCACTATAACTGGAAGTATATGTATTACTTCATGATGCTTTTGATTCTGGTTTCTATTCTGTTTGTTATCATCTGCTTCCGGCATAACCGCCCGATTAAATCGGTACCGTTATCCGATTTGCATATTCGGGAGATGTTTATCATTTCGGTAGGGTTGCTGATGCTGATTTACGTCATCAATTATGGGAAAGTTCTGGATTGGATGGCTTCTGCCAAACTTTGTGCTTATATTGTAATTTCCCCTATACTGATTGCATTATTTATCTGGATTCAGCACCATTCGAAGAATCCCTATGTTAGTCTTGCCCCTCTGTTTCAGCCTAAAGCAATCATCGGATATTTCTATATGATGCTTGTTATGTTTTTCAGTACATCCACCACATTATTGACCAATTACCTGAGCATCATCCTGAAAGTGGACAGCACGCATACCTATTCTCTTTATATCTTTTTGCTTCCGGGGTATGTAATCGGAGCTTTTATCTGTTTCTGGTGGTTTCGTTGGCAACGTTGGCGCTTCCGGTTTCTGATAGCGGGCGGAATGAGTTGTTTTGTTATTTTCTTTGGTATTCTATATTTTGGCATTGCGCCGAACAGTACGTATGAAATGTTATATCTGCCCATCTTTTTCCGCGGATTGGGTATGTTGACTTTGATTATAGCCTTTGCCCTGTTTGCCGTAGAAGATTTGAACCCGAAGTTTTTGTTGTCGAATGCTTTCTTTCTGATAATCTTCCGTTCGGTACTGGCACCTATCATGGCTACTTCTTTTTACAGCAATATGCTGTATCGTCTGCAACAGAAATATATATATTCTTTGTCGGAGACTATCACGACTGCCGACCCGCTGGCTGCGTCCCGTTATACTCAGTCTCTGAATAATGCGCTTGCACAAGGACACAGATATGATGAAGCGGTACAGATAGCTACCCATTCTCTTTATGGAACTTTGCAGGAGCAGAGTCTGTTGCTTGCACTGAAAGAAATATTAGGTTATCTGTTGGTGATATCGGTCATAATAGCTGTTATCTCGCGTTTCATTCCGTTTCATAAGACGATTCGTGTTACATTTGCCAAGACGGGAGATGATATGGTATAGCATATAAAAATGAGTAAATCATCCCAATTTTTCAATTCTTTTTCCTATATTTGGCTGGTAATCACTGGAGAACAGATTCTCTCCGGAGTAGGACAGATCTAATCTTAAACACGAATTTGAAATAGATGAATTATGATGAACAGGGCTATCCTCGTCTTACTATTCCTCTTGTCGGCACTGCCATTTTCTTTGCAAGCCCAGATGCCGGACAGTATCGTTCGTAAATTATCGGGCTATATTGAAGCAGTGCAGAATTTCGGAGAAATGCTGCCACAGGAAAAAGTCTATTTACATTTCGACAATACCAGTTATTATCAGGGAGACCCTGTTTGGTTTCAGTGTTATGTTGTGACATCCGAACTGAACCGCCCGTCGGATTTGAGTAAAACCCTTTATGTCGAATTGTTGAATCCGGGTGGGGAAGTCATAGCGAAACGTGTATTGCCTGTTAGGAACGGCCGTTGCCACGGTAGTTTCGAATTAACACAACTACCTTTTTATTCCGGTTTTTATGAGGTTCGTGCCTATACGAAATATATGTTGAACTTTGGAGAGGAGGTTATTTTCTCCCGGGTTCTTCCGGTATTCGATAAGCCTCGGGCAGCTGGTGATTTTAAAGAGAAGAACATACAGAAATATGCTGTTTATAAATATCCGCAGGTACGGAAAAAAACGGCTAAGGAGAAAAAAGTCAATCTGAAGTTTTTTCCTGAAGGAGGAAATTTGGTCGAAGGCATTCCTTCCCGCGTTGCTTTTGAGGCAACGGATGCCTATGGAAATCCGATCGCACTGTCCGGAACGGTTATCAACCGGGAAAAGAAAGAAATCGCCTCCTTTGCCACTGTACACGAAGGACGTGGCACCTTTGTGTATACCCCTACGAACGGAGAGAATCATAAGGCTGAGGTGGAGTTGAATGGCAAAAAGTACCGTTTTGATTTGCCGGAAGCCCGGTTGCAGGGATATGCCTTGCAGGTTGATAATCTTTCTTCGGAAGACAGTATAGCAGTCAGTGTACAAAAGAATCCGCATACACCGGAGTCTGTCTTAGGCTTAGCTGTGCTTGGTCATGGGAAACTGCTTAATTATTGTCTGTTGAACATCCGGAAAAATACACCTGTCTCTTTCAAACTTGACAAGACGGAATGGAAGGCAGGGGTGGCACAGATCGTATTGTTTGATACAGCAGGACAGATTATTGCCGACCGCCTTATCTTTATGAGAAAACCGGAGCCATTGACAATCAGTGTCCGGAAAAACAAAGAGGATTATCAGCCGTTTGATCGTGTCTTATTGGACTTTTCAGTACGTGACACGGCGGGTAAGCCTGTGTCCGCTCCGATATCAGTATCTGTGCGTGACGGATGGGAAGAAGTGGAAAGCCGGCATTCTATGTTAGCGGACTTATTGTTAATGTCTGAGATTAAAGGCTACGTTCATCGTCCGCTCTATTATTTCGAAGCGGATGATAAAGAGCACAGAACAGCTTTGGATCACTTGTTGTTGGTGCAGGGATGGCGGCGTTATGCATGGAAATACGAGTCGGGGGTGGAACCGTTTGAATTGAAGTACATGCCCGAACAAGGGATTGAAGTGCATGGACAAGTTGTTTCATTTGTTAGAGGTAAGCCTAAACCAAATATACAAGTCTCTTCTTTTCTGGCGAAGCGGGGAGATGAGGAAACTTCGCCGGGAGCGCTTTCTCTTAACCTGTTTGAAACAGACAGTGTGGGACGTTTTGCTTTTATTACTGATATTATTGGCAAGTGGAATCTGATTCTTTCTGTGATGGAGAAAGGTAAGCGGAAAGACCACCGGATTGTATTAGACAGAGTATTCAGCCCTCAACCTACACAATATCCGCTGGGAGAAATGCAGATAAGCCTGTCCGGTAGAGATAAACCGGGAGCAGAACAGGAACTACAGACAGATACTGTGATTGGTGATGATATCGATTATAATCGTTTTATGGATGCTTATGAAGATTCTCTGTCAAAACGGGGTATGAGAGAGAAAAATCACCGTTTGGGTGAAGTGGTGGTGAAGGCTAAGAAATGGAGTCGTGAGAAGGATATTTATGAAAATCGTTCGAAGTCGGTTGCTTACTACGATGTACCTTCGGAGATGGATGATATTTTGGATAAGGGAGGTTATATCGGTGAAGATATCCACGAGCTACTTGTCCGTATGAATCCCAATTTCATACGCAGGTATAGTGGTGGTGAGGAATGGTTGCAGTATAAAGGTCGCTCTCCCTTGTATGTGATAAACTATAAACGAACGGAGGCTACTGAAATAGATCAGACCCGATACCGGACACTTCGCCTGGTGGCTATCAAGTCTATTTATATCAACGAGGAATTATCGGCAAGATGTCGTTATGCTGACATCCGTATGTCTCCGATGGATGTAGATGAAATATATGGTTGTGCTGTTTTTATTGAAACCTATCCGGAAGGAGAGATTCCCGTAAAAGGAGGCAGGGGAGTCAGAAAAACTTGGTTGGATGGCTATAGCGAACCTGTAGAGTTTTATCATCCCGATTATTCTGTTCTTCCCAAAGAAGAGGACTATCGCCGCACATTATACTGGAACCCGGAAGTGATGCCGGATGAAGCAGGAAATGCTCAGGTGAGGTTCTATAACAACAGTCGTTGCCGCAGGTTAAAAATAACGGCTGAAATGATTTCTGCGGATGGGGCTATTGGCATGTTTAACGAGTGATATAAAAAAGAGGGTGTTTTGATACACCCTCCCCATAACTGTAATATTTCCTTTGATGGTGAAACGCTTATAATGTAACTCCTGTTTTAAAGATGGCAATTTCACGATAACCTTTCTTCTCGTTATTAACGAACTCACCGCTTGCTACTTTAATCACATACTCGATAAAGCGTTCGCAAGTCTTTTCCATCGGTTCGTTCTCAACGATGACTCCGGCATTGAAATCAATCCATCCCGGTTTGTTTTTAGCCAAAGTAGAATTGGTGGAAATCTTCATCGTCGGAACGAAAGTGCCGAAAGGAGTACCACGTCCGGTGGTAAAGAGTACCATATGGCATCCGCTTGCGGCAAGGGTAGTAGCAGCTACCAGGTCATTGCCAGGGGCGGAAAGCAGGT
>OLOL01001271.1_pt1 | contig 22544 bp, 18 predicted proteins | sample 1673081 | NCBI WGS metagenome assembly OLOL01 (sample SAMEA3136753, study PRJEB25190) | human gut metagenome
GATGGACCTCCCAGAAGGACTCACTCTATCGGAGATTTAATACAGAGAAAGAACAGTAGTAGAGTTACTTCTCAGAATCCGTAAGATCGTTGATTTGCTCAGAAAAAAGTGATGTGTTGAGAAGATCGGATGGTGTGATCATTAATGCGTCTGCAAGATTGAATAGTGTCTCCAAGGAAAAGCTTCTGATCATGTTAGGTGCTTCAATAGCGCTTAGATGAGAGCGGCTCATATTAGCCTTCTCTGCCAGTTGATCCTGAGACATACCACGTAATTTGCGCAGAGTTGAAATTGCAATACCAAGCTGGATAAAACGGTCTCTGTTCTTAAAGCTAACGCCTTCCTTACTCATAAAAATGCCGCCCCTTTCTGGATAAAATTATATCTTGCCAGGCATTTTTTATCCGCTCTATAAAAAGAGCTATTGACTTATTTATAGAGCATTATATAATTAAAAAGAGCAGAACGACGATTTATAAAGCGAGATGAGATAGCGGCGGAAGACGTTATTGAATCACCAGGCTGGAAAAACAAAAGGAGATTTCCGCAATGCGAAAATCTCCTGAGCTACAACAGATTACCAAGTCATTTTCATGGAGTTTGCCACTCTGCTACAAAAAAGAAGGAAAAGCCCTGCATGGCAAGGCTTTTCCCGATTTGGTACCGTCCGATAACACCGATTTTTGACTGCGCACAGATTACATCCCTGCAGCATTCAGCTTTTGCATATTGTCCCTTTTCAATTCCAACGAAGAATGCACGTATCGATCCAGCGTGATTGTGACAGAGGCATGGCCCAGGATTTCGGACAGCGATTTGATCTCAAAGCCGACCTCAACGGCACGTGTCGCAAATGTGTGCCGAAGTGTATGAAAATGTACTCCCTCCAGGCCGCATGCTTGGGTGTACTTTTCCAAGCGATACTGCAATACCCGTGGCTCCATGAATGCATCCGTTCCAGTCAAAACATACGCGGCTGAACTTTGCGGCTTCATGTGCCTGCAAAGACCAGCCACGTATTCCGTCATAGGGATCGTTCGCACGGAGGTATCGCTTTTGGGTGGACCGATTACGATTCTTGTTCGAGCATTCTGTGATATGCTGGTGTCACGCAACCTTTGCAGCGTCTCTACAATTTTGATTGCTTTATCTCTTGTAGAAACACATTCCCAACGCAGTGCGCAGAGTTCGCCAATTCGGATGCCTGTACACAACGCCAACAAGATACCGAATCTGCATGGATCCAAATCGTTTTGCAGATATGAAATGAAGCGTTCCTGCTCCTCTCTGGACAAAACACGCATTTCCTTTTTTCCTATCTTCGGATAGTTGATTTCCACCACGGGAAAGTTTCCTGTGACTTTTGAAGCCGTGAACTTTAATATCCCGTGCAGAACGACCAGAATATCATGTACAGTCTTTGGTGCCAGCTCATCTTCAATCTGCAACTCTTTGATGAAATCGTCCATCAGTTCCGTAGTAAATCCCAACGGGTAGCACTCACCAAGTTTGGGAATAATATGCTTTTCAACTACCGTGCTGTACTTGATATACGTTGATTCTTTCACTCTACATTTCTTTGCGTGAAGCCACCCTATACAATAGGTGAAAAACAGATTTTGAATCTTAGATGTTGGCAAGGGGTTTCCACTTGCTAATGCTGCTTTGCACTTTTCTGCTTTTTCTTTGGCCTCACGATATGTTTTTCCATAGCAGTATCCATACTTGATTTTTCCAGATAGCTCGCGTCCTTTGCTATAGCGAGCTTCCCAGCGACCATCCCGCCGTCTGAAGATATTCTCACCCTTTGCCATTTCATAATTCCTCCTTGCGCAATGATTTTGTGGGTGTATATCTATTTTAAGCCCATCCAGACTGTCGGTTTGACTGCGCTGAATCTCTAAAGCTACGTAATTCCTTGCATAATATTAACACAGGCTGACAAAATCCCACTTTTTTCTTCCATTTATCCGTTGAAGTAATTGCATTCCTATGTGCAATATGCTATAATACGAAAAGGCAATTAGTCTTTATCATTCCCGTGGAGTGGCAAACTCCATGAAATTTGCGCTTATGCATCGGCAAACCATTAGCAACAATAAAACGATTTGCTTTTTCTTAGCGCAGATGAAGCAGGCACCTACTTAACGGACGTGTATTACACATGGCAGAGGGGTCAATTGAATGAGGAAAGTTGAAAATACAAAGCAGGTTTTTATTGAGAGTGCGGTTCGTGTTGTGGCCAGAGATGGATTGGATAAAGCAACAACAAAGGCGATTGCAGCAGATGCTGGCTTAAATGAGGCAAACATCTATCGTTGTTTCGAGAGTAAGGAAGACCTTTTACGCGCTGCATTCCATATGGAAGACGTGGGCTTTGCATACTTTCTAAAACAAAGTCTCCATGTCATGTATGTACAGAACACTCCGTGGAAAGAACAAGCATTTCAGCTATGGTCTGTGAGCTGGCGGTTTATTCTGGAAAGAAGAGACGACTGCCTATTTTACCTACAATAATACTATTCTGCAAATTGTCGCAAATACGCATATGAGGAGCATTTGAGATGCTTTCAAGAACTTTTCGCAACAATGGAACAGGCATTTAAGCCAGAGGCGAATGTCGATATGGTACTTCATCAGGGTTTTGATACGATGCTTTCTTTTGCAGCAAGAGTACTTGGCGGCGAGATGCCGGATGATGACGTGACCACACAATGGGCCTTTGAACAGATATACAGCTTTGTTGTACCCAACGTCCGTGAAGAGTGTTTGATCCCATCTGCCTCTGCGATAACCTGACGGTGCAGACATCAGAGACTAAAAGTGTAGGGATGTGGAATATATGGCGTCAACAGCAACCGGCTGTTTGGCAGAGGAACGCTCTGCAGATGTAATCATTCAGATAGCTAAACCTGTGCTGCGGCAGAAGAGGCTGTACCTGATAACAAAGCGCGCTTTTGACATAGTATGTTCTTTCTTGGGCCTGCTGATTTTGGCAATCCCGATGATGATTATTGCATTGATCATCATCATAGACTCGCCAGGTGCTCCGATTTTTAAGCAGGAGCGACTCGGCATCAACGGAAAGCCGTTTATGATTTATAAATTCAGATCAATGCGCCTTGATGCGGAGGAAAACGGCCCGCAGTGGGCAGACGAGCATGATCCAAGATGTACGCACTTTGGCCAGATCCTCCGGCGCACCCGGCTGGACGAGCTCCCCCAGCTCTATAATATTCTACGCGGTGATATGAGTTTCGTTGGCCCACGGCCTGAACGGGCTTATTTCTACAGGGAATTTGAGCAATACATTCCGGGGTTCTCTAACCGCCTGCTGGTTATGCCGGGACTGACTGGATATGCACAGGTGAACGGTGGGTACTCGCTGAAGCCGGAAGAAAAAATCATCTACGATATGGAATACATTGAGAGCCAATCTATCACCCTCGATATCAGATGTCTCCTAAAGACTGTACATATCGTTTTTTCTCATGAAGGAGCCCGGTGATATTGCGCGTTAAAGTTCTTAACCCGTAATAAAGAACAAGTAAGAGAGATTGTGAAAAAATGAAACGTGACGTTCTTTTCCTCTGCCAGTTTTTCTATCCGGAATACAATTCCTCCGCAACACTTCCCTTTGATACTGCCAGATATTTGGCGCAAAGTGGATATTCCGTTGATGCCCTATGCGGCTATCCAAGAGAATATAACACCAGCGGCGAAGTTTCGGCCAGAGAAATGAAGGATGGCGTTTCGATTCATCGGCTTCATTACATACAGTTCAGCCGACGCAGTAAGCTCGGCAGACTGATTAACTATTTTTCTTTTACACTTTCGGTACTGCTTCATATTTTTGAAATTAAGAACTACAAGACGGTCATTGTCTATTCGAACCCCCCAGTACTTCCTATCGCTGCAATTTGGGCAAATAGACTCTTTAACACGAAAATCATCTTTGTGTCCTACGATGTTTATCCAGAAGTTGCCTACGCCTCCGGCAGTCTGACCTCCGGCGGGGTGATTACCCGGGTGATGCAGGGTATCAACCGGTCGCTGTTCAAGCGTGCCGATGCCGTTGTCGCCCTGACGGACGAGATGCGGGAGTTCCTGCTGCGGAACCGGCCGGAGCTGTCGGAGGACAGGGTGGTGACGATCGCCAACTGGGCCCACGAGGCCCCGTCGGAGGGGGCAGCTGACGCCCGCCGGAAGCTGGGATATGCTGAGGACGACTTTGTTGTGTCCTATTTCGGCAATCTGGGCGTGTGTCAGGACGAAACGGCACTAATTCAGGCCATGGAGCTGCTGAAAGACCGGCCGCACATCAAATTTATGGTGGCCGGGCACGGAAGCAAGCTGCCTCTCATCCGACAGGCGGCAGAGCATCTGCCCAATGTCCGGATCTGCGGCTTTCTTACCGGAGCCGCCTTCGGCCAGGCCGTTGCAGCCAGCTCCTGCGGCATCGTCAGCCTGGAGCGCGGCCTGATGGGCATGTGCGCTCCCAGCAAGTACTACAGCTATCTGCAGGGCGGTCTGCCTGTTCTGACCGTGGCGGAAAAGGAGTCTTATCTGGCAAAGGAGGCTGTGCACGCCGGGATCGGGCTGTTTTCCGACGTGGGAAACGGCGCGCAGCTGGCCCGGAACATCCTGACGCTTTATCAGGACCCGGAGCTGTGCAGGAAAATGTCAGGCAATGCGGCGAGACTTTACGCGGACCGGTACGCCGAGGACATCAGCCTGAACAGGTATGTGGACCTGTTCAGGGGCGTATTGCGCACGGCGGACTGAGGGATCACCTTTCATGAGATATTTATTCATCAACTCCGTTTACGGCGTCGGAAGCACAGGCAGGATCGTTGCGGAAAAATGCCGGCAGCTCAGAAGTGAGGGGCATGAATGCGCCGCCGCATACGGCAGAGCGTGCGCGGATAACGGCGCGGCGCAGCTGATCCGGATCGGCACAAAGGCGGATTATCTGGTTCATGCCGGAATCGTGCGGTTATTGGATCTGAATGGATACGGCTCCGGGGCGGCGACCCGGCGGCTGCTTCGGCAAATGGAGCGTTTTCGGCCGGACGTGGTCTGGCTGCACAATCTGCACGGATATTATCTGAACATCGGCCTGCTTTTCGGATGGCTGAAGGAGCATCCGCAGATCCGGGTCCTCTGGACGCTACACGACTGCTGGGCGTTTACCGGGCACTGCGCACATTTCAGCGCCGTCGGCTGCGATCGCTGGAGATCCGGCTGCGGAGACTGCCCGCAGCTGAGGGCGTATCCCAAAACCTATGGACCGGACCGCACACAGGCGTATTACCGCTATAAACGCGCGTGCTTCACCGGCGTCGCAGACCTGACGCTCATCGTTCCGTCGGAGTGGCTGGCCCGGACGGTGAAGCAGAGCTTTCTGAGCGGGTATCCCGTTGAGGTGCGGCGCAATCAGATCGACCGGAATATTTTCAGGCCGACTCCCAGCGATTTCCGGGCCAGGTACGGACTGGCCGGGAAAACGGTGGTTCTGGGCGCGGCCAGCGTCTGGACCCGGGAGAAGGGACTGCCCGATTTCTGCCGGCTGCGGGAGAAGCTGGACAGCCGGTATGCCATTGTTCTGGTGGGAGTGACGGAAAAGCAGAAAAGCGGACTGCCCGCGGGCATTCTGGCCCTGCCCCGCACCGCAGACGCCGAAGAACTGGCTGGGATCTACAGCGCGGCAGACGTGTTCGTCAACCCCACGCACCAGGATACATATCCGACGGTGAACCTGGAGGCCAGGGCCTGCGGGACGCCGGTCGTTACCTATGACGTGGGCGGCAGCCCCGAGAGCGCAGGCGGAGAGCACATTGCGGCGGAAGGCGACATTGACGGGCTGGCAGAGGAGATCCGTCGGCTGACGGAACCGGCGGCGGTGCTGCTGTAAGCATTTTTGGGACCATTGTTCCCGGGAACACGGGAATTGGAAATCATATTTTCTGCGAGTCGACCGGCATTCCGGGCATCCGGGGTCGTTTCGCCGCCCTGAGGCGCACGACGGCCGGACCCGAAAATGATCCGGAAGAGCGGCGTTTGCCGGTAAACCTGCAGGGAGTTGTACTCCGGCAATGGCACAGAGTATTTACAAGGACAGGTGGTGGTCAATCAGAGAGTATACAGATCCCAGCGATCCGCGCACGATCAATGATGAAAGGAAAGAAAGCATGAAAAAGTTTTCGCTCAAGAAAACGGCGGCCCTTGTTCTGAGCCTGCTGATGCTTGTCGGCGTGGTGCCGACGGCGGCATTTGCGGCCGGAACGGACTATGCATCCGAGACCCACGATGTGTTCAAGCACACGGAGTCTACCCTGGCCCCCGGCGTGGAGCAGTACATCAACTACGCCTACGCCAAGGACGGCAAGCAGATGGTCTACTATGTGGCCACTGCGGACATCACCCGGGACGACGTGGTGGTGCAGACGTCCTATCTCAAGCAGCACGAAAACGGCATCATGGGCATGGAGAAGCTCACCAACCAGATGGCCTATGCCAACGGGAAGTACAGCAACCCCGATGATGCCCAGTTCATCAGCGAGTATTACAACGTAGTGGCAGGCGTCAACGCCTCCTTCTACAACATGACCACCGGTCAGCCCATGGGCATCACCTATATCGACGGTGTGTCCTTCGGCACCAACAGCTATGACAACTTCTTCGCCATCCTGAAGGACGGCAAGACGGCGGTCATCGACTATGCCAGCAACCTCAGCAAGTATGTGGACGAGAACGGCCAGAGCACCATCTGGCAGGCGGTGGCCGGTTCCGTGTGGCTGGTCCGCGACGGCAAGGACGTTACCGCCAACGCAAGCGGTTCTTACAACACGGACCGCCACTCCCGCACCTGCGTGGGCATCACCGCCGACGGCAAGGTGGTGACCATGGTGCTGGACGGCCGCCAGGAGCCCTTCTCCTGCGGCGGTACCATGCACGAGCTGGCCCAGATCATGCTGGAGGCCGGCTGCGTGGCGGCTGTCAACCTGGACGGCGGCGGCTCCGCTACCTATGCCGCCCGGCCTGAGGGCGCCGACGCCGTCAGCGTCATCAACCGGCCCTCCGACGGCTCCGAGCGGTCCATTTCCGCGGGCCTGATCATCGCCTCCACGGCGGCCCCCTCCAACGTGTTCGACCGCGTGAGCATGACGGCGGCGGACGAGTACGTCACCCCCGGCACCGGCACGGAGATCACCGTGTCCGGCGTGTCTCCTGCCGGTACGTCGGCGGAGATCCCCGAGGGCGTCACCTACGCCGTCTCCAACGGTACCTATGAAAACGGCATCCTGACCCCGATGGCCGTGGGCGACACCGTCCTGACGGCCCGGTACGAGGGCCGGGACGTGGGCTCCGTCACCGTCCATGGGGTGATGCCCGAGAAGCTGGCCTTCGTCAACGCCAGCATGACCGTGCCCTTCGGGAAAACGGTGACGCTGAACCTGACGGCCACCTACGGCCTCAACGAGGTGAAGATCAAGGCCCAGGACGTGAGCTTTACCCTGGGCAACCCCGGCGTGGGCACCATCGACGGCTTTGACTTCACCGCCGGTGACGGCAGCGTCACCGAAAGCGCCATCACGGCAGCGGTCATCGGAACGGACGTGACCGCCGCCGCCCAGATCAAGCTGGGCAAGGGGTCCCAGGTGATCTTCGACTTCGAGAACGGCACCACCGACGGATTCGACACCGGCTATGCCGAGTATAACTATTATCTGCCCAAGGGCGGCACCTTTGTGGCAACGCCGGAAAACGGCAAGGTCCGCAGCGGCAGCTATTCCCTGGGGATCAACATTGACTACTCCAACAGCCAGGAGTCCGGCTATCAGATGACGGCTCTGTACCGTAGCCCGTCCGGAGACAGTAACGTGACCTATTATCCCGGCGTCCAGTCCATCGGCGCATGGGTCTATATCCCGGACGAGTATGTGGGCCTCTGGATAAGATGGGTCCTGTTCCCCATCACTGAGATCAACGAGGACGGCACATACACCGTGGCCGAAAAATCCATCACCAGCAACGCGATGGACGGAGGAGCCGGCGGAACGGGCGTGGTGTACTCCTTCAGCGAGTCCGGCTGGCACTATATCTCCTGCGACCTGAGCAAGTATAAGGGCCTGGCCTGGTACGACGGCTACTATGCCATGCAGTTCTATATCTCCGACCGCGACGGCGCCAGCTACAACTACTATGCAAAGGAACACCCCAATATCAACGGCAACTTCACGGTCTATCTGGATGATATCACCCTGGATTACTCCACGGCGGTGGACGATCGCGAGGCTCCGGTATTCTCCGGTGCGACCTATGCGACTCCCACCATGTCCGATGCGTCCGTCCTGAACGATGGTGCGTCCATTGCCGATAACACGGTGGACTTTGCCGCCGCAGTGGCGGACGATACCCGGAAGACCAATGCCACCGGTATCGACGGCTCTACCGCCTGCGCCTATATCGACGGCAACCCGGTTCCCTGCACCTTCAGCAACGGAACGATCACCATCGACAACAGCGTGACCCTGACTGCGGGTCAGCACACCGTCAAGTTCTCCGTCTGCGACAAGCAGGGCAACTACGCCTCCCTGATCCGGAACACCACGATCACCGGCGGCGAGGCGTCCCAGATCCGGGTGATCGCCCACGATGCGTCCCTGGACCGCATTCTCTTCGGTTCTCTCTACTATGTGGATGTGGTGGCGGACGATGTTGCCAATGTTCAGTCCGTGACCACCACGCTGAATCTGGACAGCATGAACAAGTGGGAGCTTGATCACATGGTGGTGGCCAAGGGCTTTGAGGTGACCTATGACTATCAGCAGGCGGATAAGATCCTGACCCTGACCATTACCAGGACCGGCGAGACCGACCTCCAGGGCCAGCAGGCTCTGGTCTCCATCCCCGTCCGCGTCTGGGAGCTGGACAACGTCGGCAGCCGGATCGGCGGCACCGATAAGGTCCTTGAAGAGGGCAACAAGTATACCTACAGCTGGTTCAAGAACAATAACGAATACTGGTGGGTGGCCGTGGAGGTCCGCGTGCAGCAGGGGCTTGTGACCCTTGCAGACGGCCGGACCGAAACGTTTACCGGCGAGAATGTTTTCTGCGATACCGAGGCATGGGCCATTCAGAAGTTCATGGTCGAGACGCAGGAGGGTAAGGATTACAAGGCCTCCTGGAACGGCGGCCACACCCATACCGCCCAGCCCCTGCCCGACAAGGCGGCCACCTGCACCGAGGACGGCTACACCGGCCGCACCTACTGCCAGGTGTGCAGCTCCGTGGTGGAGTGGGGCACCGCCGTTCCCGCCACCGGCCACAGCTATGAGCTGACGGACGGCGTGATGAAGTGCTCCGTCTGCGGCGAGTTGCTCACCGGCCAGCTGGACGGCAAGCGCTATGCCGACGGCATCCTGCTGCAGGGCTGGGACGGCGAGTCCTACTATGTGGACGGCGTGGCCCTGACCGGCCTGCAGAAGATCGACGGTTACTACTACGACTTCGGCGAGGACGGCGTGTGCCCCGGCCGGGCCAAGCTGAACGGCTTCTACTACGACAGCTCCGTTCAGGCCTACAGATACTTTACCGCAGGCGTGATGGCCATCGGCGAGGTGGACATTTATCCGAATGTGTACTTCTATGACGAAAATGGCTGCGCGATTTCCGGCCAGGTGAACCTGCTGGGCTATGTGTGCCATTTCGATGAGAAAGGCGCGTTTGTTTCCTCCGACGACAAGAACGTTGTGGACGCCGGCTTCTCGGGAACGAACATCCAGTATGTCCTGCTTTCCGACGGCACCCTGAAGGTGGACGGAACGGGCGCGATCAAGGACTATACCGCCAACGGTATCTATCCCGCCTGGATCATCAAGAACGATATGAACCAGATCACGGCGCTGGAGATCGGGAGCGGGATCACGAAGATCGGCCGCTTTGCCTTCTTCCGCAACGGCTATCTGAAGAACATCCGGTTTGCGGAAAATTCCTCCCTGGAGACCATCGGCTGGGGCGCTTTCGGCCATTGCTGGCGCCTGACGGGCGTTACCATTCCCGCCAGCGTCAGAACGCTGGATCCCTATGCATTCTATGAGTGCGGCGCCATGAAATATGTGGACTTCGAGGCGGGCAGCAAGCTGACCACCATCGACTTCTGCGCATTCCAGCATGGCATGGCCCTGGAGAGCGTGTTTATCCCCGAATCCGTCACCAAAATGGGCGGCGACATCTTTATCAAGGCGAACCCGGACATGGTGCTGAAGGTGGCCGAGAACTCCGTGGGTCATTCTTACGCCCTGAATTATGGCCTGAAGTATGAGCTGCGGGCCGGCACGCCTGTTGAGGTGGCCAGCGGCAGCTGCGGCGAGAACGCGGTGTGGACCCTGTACTCCGACGGTGAGCTGCGGATCAGCGGCAGCGGAGCCATGACCAACTACACCTCCCATGCCCAGCAGCCCTGGGGCAGCGTCCGCCACACCATCAAGAAGATCGTCATCGGCAAGGACATCACCAGCGTGGGCAACTACGCCTTTGCATACTGCCAGAACACCACGGCTGTGGAGTTCGAGGAGGGCAGCAAGGCGGCCACCATCGGTGTGCTGGCGTTCTTCAACAATCCCAAGGTCACTCAGGTGAACCTGCCGGAGTCCGTGACATACATCTCCGCCTATGCGCTGGGCGACTGCTTCGCGCTGGAGAGCGTCTATATCCCCCAGGGTACCACCGGTATCTATAAGACCGCCTTTACCAATTCCGCCAAGGTGGTTCTGAACGTGGCTGAGGGCTCCTATGGCGAGGCCTTTGCCAAGCAGCACGGCATCGCTTACACCACCCGGTAATCGGACCGGAAACCGCCGCCTGTACTGACGGACAGGCGGCACCGTAAAGACATAGGGGTGGGGACGGCCTTCAACGGCCGTCTCCACCCCTGACGCGGCGCTTCTCGGATTTATATTCCGGATGATCTTCGGTTTTGTGACAGACTCGACATATGACTATGAACATTTTATATTTCGGCACGGTGTGCGAGCCGGAGCATTACAGCCGCCTGCTGGAGGGATGCCGGAGCAAGCCCTCCGTGTCCACGCTGGTGTTTGAAAACGCACTGCTCAGCGGCTTTGCCGCTCACGGAACGCAGATGGAGATCTGCAGCTATCCCATGATCCCGCCCTTTCCCCGGAGCCCCCTGCTGCACTTTGGCGGAAACAGCCAGATGCTTCCCAGCGGATACCGGTGCAGGTGGCTGAATACCGTCAATATCCCGGTGCTCAAGCAGTATTCCAGAAGCCGGGATGCCAGAAAGATCCTCCGCCGCTGGGGCGAAGAAAATCGCGGAAACGGGTTGATCCTGACCTATTCCATTCCTCCCTTCCTGATAAAGGATATTCTGCGCTGCGCAGAAACGTATGATCTGAAAACCGCAGCCATTGTCCCGGACCTTCTGCGGGACATGTACATGAACGAAAACCCCCGCTCCCCTGTAACCATGCTTAAAAACGTCTATCTGCGTCCGGCGCTGAGGCTGCAGGACCGGTATGACGGTTATATATATCTGACAGATGCCATGCACGCCGTTGTTGCGCCGGATAAGCCCTATACGGTGATGGAGGGGATCGCCGATGCATCCGCGGCCGCGCCCCCCTGCACCCGGGAGAAGGCTGACCCTCCGGCTGTGATGTACGCGGGAATGCTCCATGAAAAATACGGCATCCTGTCCCTGCTGGATGCGTTTGAGGCCCTTGATGCGGAGTCGGCGGAGCTGTGGCTGTTCGGCGACGGGACAGCCGCCGAACAGGTAAAGGCCCGGGCGGCCGGGAACCCGCGCATCCGGTATTTCGGCGTTGTTCCCCATTCAAAGATCCTTGCGTATGAGCGGCGCGCGTCCCTTCTGGTGAATCTCCGCCCGACGCAGGAGACCTATACGGAATACAGCTTTCCCTCCAAAACCATCGAGTATATGCTCTCGGGGACTCCGCTGCTTACCACCCGGCTGAAGGGGATCCCGGATGCGTACTTTGACTATGTTTTCACGGCGGACTCCGGGCGTCCGGAGGACCTGGCCCGGGCGATGCGGTATGCCCTGACCCGCCCGCAGGCGGATCGGATGAGGCTGGGAGAAAGGGCGCAGCGCTTTATCCGCCGGGAGAAGAACGCGGCGGCGCAGACGGCCGGACTTCTTGCATTTCTGGAAGAGAGCGTGATGCAATGACCATGCGCATACGAACGGATAAAATCGGCGGATTTCTGACCATGGCGCTGCTGTTTATGGCGGCCATGAACCTGGGCGGCAAGTTCTTCTACTATGTATTCCTGGCCTTTTTCCTGGTGTTCCTGTCAAAGCGCTGCCTGAAGGTGGACAAGACCACCATCGTTTATCTGCTGCTGTGCGCCCTGATGGCCGTCGGCAGCTACGGAAGCGGATTGTTGGCCGTTATCAGGCGGTTCGCACCCTTCTGCTTTTATCTGGTGGGGGTCAACCTCATCGCAAACGACACAGACTCCGCGGCGGATGCGCCCCGCCGGGATGTGATCCAGCGGAAGGCCTATCGGCTTCTTGCGGTGGTCTCCCTGGGCTCCTTTTCCCACTATCTGCTGAACTATCTCTATAACCGCGGCGCGGCCGTGGGCCGCAATACCAACGATATCTGGAGCGGGCAGGCCATGGCGGCCACCGGGCAGAATGCGCTGGCCTGCCTGATGCTGGGCCTTTCCTGCGCCATGCTGTTTTTCCCCATGAAAGAATGGCACCGATGGCCGGCCGCCGCCGGCATAGCCGTCATGCTGCTGTACAACATGACGCTGGCCTGCCGGACCATGCTGGTGATGCTCGGCATACTCCTGCTGCTGGGGATGCTGTACCCCCGGCAGGACACCGGATACGGCACGCAGCTGGCCAGGAACACGATTTATACCGCGCTGCTGGGCGGGGCCTCCGCCATTGTGCTGGCCCTGAACCCATTCGGCCTGCGGGACCGGATCTGGAGCTCGGCGCTGGTTTCCCGGATCGTGAACCCATCCTCGGCGATGCTTGGCAACGAGACCCGGGCCTATGCCAAGCTGGCATTTATCCGCAGTATGCCGCAATATCCCCTGGGCGGCTTTCATATGAAAAAGAGGTACGGCTATGCCCACGATCTGCTGCTGGACGCCTATGACGGATACGGCATATTCGTGTTTCTGCTGATGCTGGCGGTGCTGGCCGCGGGGATCTGGCAGCTGTATGTCCTTCTGCGCAGGACCGATTACGCCCGGCCCGTCAAGGCGGCGTTCCTTCTGGTTTACTGCGCGATTCTGCTGGAGTTTGCGGTTGAGCCCATCATCGAGGGGATGCCGTGGCTGTTTTCCTGTTATTGTCTGATCAATGGATGCCTGGCCGGCATGACTGATGCGGCGGCCCGGGGCGGCGGAGCGGTTCGGAATGAAGATATTGCAGATTAACACCGTATACGGAGAGGGCAGCACCGGAGGGATCGTCAGGGACCTCCATGATCTGTGCGCCGACCGGGGGATCGCCTGCGTGTCGGCTTATCGCGGCCCGGCAAAGGGCCGGACGGCCCCGGAGGACACCGTCGCCGTAAGCTCCGTGTGGGACGGCAGGATTCACGGTCAGTGGTCCCGGTTCACCATGTTCAAGGGTACCGGCTCCCTGCTGAAAACGGGCCGGTTCCTGCGATGGGTGGACGGCTATGCGCCGGATGTGATCCATCTGCACAACCTGCACGGAAGCTATATCAATCTTCCGCTGCTGTTCGAGTACATAAAAAAGCGCGGCATTCCCGTGGTATGGACGCTGCACGACTGCTGGGCATTCACCGCCATCTGCCCGCATTTTGCAATAATCGGCTGCGAAAAATGGAAAAGCGGCTGCCGGGACTGTCCGCAGAAAAAGCGGTTTTCGTCGGCGCCCGTGGATCTCAGCGGCCCCGTGTGGAGGGCGAAAAAAGCCTGGTTTACGGGGGTCCCGCAGCTGACCGTCGTCACGCCGTCCCGGTGGCTCGGGCGTCTTGCAGGGGAGTCCTTTTTGGGCGCATATCCGCGGGAAACCATACCCAACGGCGTAGATCTGGATATTTTCACCGGGACGGAGTCGGATTTTCGGGCCAGGTATGCCCTGGAGGGGAAGAAGCTGGTGCTGGGCGTGGCCTTCGCGTGGACCGACGCCAAGGGGCTGGATGTTTTTCAGGCCCTTGCCCGGCGGCTTCCGGAGGATTACCGAATCGTTCTGGTGGGAACCGATGACCGGGTGGACCGCACCCTGTCCCCGCGCATTCTCTCGATACACAAAACGGCGGACCGGCGGCAGCTGGCGGAGATATATTCGGCTGCCGACGTGTTTGTCAACCCGACGAGGGAGGAGGTCCTGGGCCTCGTGAACATCGAAGCGCTGGCCTGTTCGACCCCTGTGATCACCTTCGATTCGGGGGGAAGCCCCGAGTGCGTTGCCCAGGACTGCGGCGCGGTGGTTCCGGCGGGGGACATCGACGCCATGGAGCGGGAGATCCTCCGCGTCTGCCGGCAGCAGCCGTACAGCGGAGCATCGTGCAGAGCGCGTGCTCAGCAGTTTGAGAAAACGCGCTGCCTGCGGGAATACCTGCGGCTTTATCGGGACGCGTCCGCCGGAAGGATGAACGGATCGCCATGAAGATCATTTTTATTTCCAATTATTACACCCATCACCAGGCCCCCCTGTGCCGGGCGCTGTACGAACTGACCGACGGACAGTTCCTGTTTCTGGAAACCGAGGCCTTTTCCCGGGAGCGCCAGAGCATGGGCTGGCAGGCCCAGACCGGCGTGCCGTTTGTCCGCGGGTGCGGACAGTGGAGCCGGGAGGATGCCGCGGAGGCGCTGCTCTCCGCGGATGTGGTGATCCTGGGCAGCGCGCCGCTTTCCCTTGTGACCCGGCGGCTGCAGGCCCGCAAGCTCGTATTCCTGTATGCGGAGCGGATCTATAAGGACCGGTATCAGCCGCTGAAATGGCTGCCGAGGCTTTACCGCTTCCGGCAGCGGTATGGAAAATACCGGTCCCTGCACCTGCTGGCGGCCAGCGCCTTTGCCTATGGGGACTATGCCATGCATGGGGCGTTCTGGGGAAGGGCCTATCAATGGGGCTACTTTCCGCAGACGCAGACCCATGACATTTCCCGGCTGGCCGGGGAAAAAGAGACCAACCGGCTTCTGTGGTGCGGGCGCTTTCTGGACTGGAAGCACCCGGAGGCCGCGCTGATAACCGCCAGACGGCTGAGGGAGAACGGGATCCCGTTTGCCCTTGACCTGATCGGAACCGGCCCGGAGGAGGAGCGCCTGCGGCAGCTGACGCAGACCTGGGGCCTGACGGACTGCGTGCGCTTCCTGGGAACCATGAGCGCCGGAGAGGTCCGCGCCCATATGGAGGCGTCCGGCATCTTCGTGTTTACCAGCGACCGGCACGAGGGCTGGGGCGCCGTGGTCAACGAGGCCATGAACAGCGGCTGCGCCGTGGTGGCCAGCCACGCGGCGGGTTCGGTCCCCTTTCTGATCCGGCACGGGGAAAACGGACTGATCTGCCGCAGCGGCGACACGGACGGGCTTTACGCCTGCGTCCGGGACCTGCTGGAGCGGCCGGAGCGGCAGAGGACGCTGGGTACGGCCGCCTATCAGACCATCGTCCGGTCATGGAATGCCGAAAATGCCGCACGCCGCCTTATAGCGGCCGCGGAGCGGATACGGGAACACGGAAGCTGCGACCTGTATGAGGACGGCCCCTGCAGCCGGGCGCCGCTTGTGCGCAATGACTGGTTCAGGGGATGAGCGGGCTGCAGCGGGCCCGGCATATGCCGCCGGGATAAGAAAGGGGACATGACCATTGTTTCTGCCGGGCCGGGAGCTGCTCTATCAGCTTACCCGCAAACGGATTCGGGAGGATCGGCTTCCCGTGCGTGATATATGGATAAAACGGGAGGAGCTGTCGTTTTTCTCCCTGTCCACCCATTCGATCCTCTCCTTCCGCCGCGATGGGACGCTGTGGTTTTTCAGGGAATGCCCCCGGCTTCTGACCGGGGAGGCCTATTGGAACGAGGCCGTGGAGGCCTTCTTCGACTCCTTGGACCGCCTGCACATTGACCGGGAGCGATTTGCCCAGGAGATCCCCATCCGCATCCGGTTTACGCAGGAGGAGATCGCGGCCTTCCGGGCTTATCTTGCCCGCAGGCGGGCCTGCGGGGGATATTCCGCCGTTCTGCGGAACGCGGACCGGACCGCCCGGCGGCTGGGCTTTTCCATCTGGACCCGGACGACCTGGGACGCCGGATTTTTCAGCGCCTTTGGAATGCCTGATCTGCCGGAGGAGTGCCGGGACGTTGCCGTATACTTCCTCTGGAATATGCGCACGGCGGCCCGGAATCTGCGGCTGAGCCGGATCGTCCGCGGCGGGAACCACTCGTTTTTTTCCGCGGTCCGGTCCGTTTCCTCCCGGATCGTCGCCCGGGAGCTGGGGCTTGGGCATATGATCACGCCGTACACCTGGTGCCGCCTGCACATAGATCAGGACCGCTGCCTGCTGGGGCTGGCAAGTCCCTGCGCCCCCGGCGTGCGGATGCTGGATGCGGACCCGACGCCCGACGCGTCCCTGCAAAGGGAGCTGACGTGCCTGAATATGCTGGACGCCGTCTGCGGGCAGAGGGACCACGGGCCCAACAACTATAACGTCCTGTGCGACGGCGGCAGGTACTCCGTCTGCGCCTTTGACAACGACGAGGACCGCGCTTTTTTCCCGTCTCCCGGCGTTGGCGCGGGCCTGTCCGGCTGTGCGCCGCTGGTGGATGCCCATGGCCGGATACGCCGTCCGCACATGGACCGGGATATGGCGGAGGCCATGGCGCATATCCGCCCGGCACGGCTGAAAAAGCAGCTCCGGCCGTATCTCAACGGACTTCAGATCGCGGCGCTGCTTCTGCGCCTGCGGGCGCTGAACCGGGCCATTGCGGCCACGCAGAAGGACAACGACCGTTTTCTTCTGCGCACCGACCAGTGGGACGCCGATTCCCTTGCCGGGGAGATCGGCGGCCGCTGGGGGCAGACTTATCTGACAAAAGCGGTTTCCGCAAAAAAACAGGAGGATGAACGATGAAGCATAAAAGAGAAGCGGAGAACCGGTCCCGCCGGCCGGCGGCAGGATGGCTGATCCTCCTGGCCGTGGTGATCATCGCCGCAGTCGTCTGCACCGCGATACTGGTGCGGAAAGCGCCGGAGCAGGGGGAACAGCCCTCTGCCGGGCCATCAGCCGCGGAGACGGAGGATCCCCGGGAGCCGGACGAGTCCCTGTCGGCAGACGAGTCTCTGTCGGCGGACGGGGATATCCAGGTGGAAACGCCCTTCTGCACGCTGTATTTCCCCGGGAAATGGCGCGATCAGATCAGCACGCGGGGCGTGGACCTGGGCTACGGATATGAGGTTATCTTCTTTGTGCCCTGCGGAGACGACACCACGGAGCTTTTCGCCGTTCTGTTCGGCTTCCGCAGTACATATTCGACCCGGGTGGGCGCCATCGTCAGCAACGGCATAGCGACAAGCGTGAATCTGGAGATGCCGACTCCGTCGGATCACTTCTCATGGACGAAGGAGCAGCAGAAAAACGCCTTCGCAATGCAGGAGGACGTGCAGTATCTGCTGGACAGACTGGCGGAGGAGCCGCTGTTCACCACGGAAAGCGAGGGCGTCGATGACGCGGTGATCCCGGAGATGCCGGATGTGACCCAGGAGCGCCCGTGAGCGCATCCGGAAGGAGTGACATGGCACATGAAGCTGAAAACCATTTCCATCACGGTGGGCAGCGGCGTCTGGATCGGCGACGTGCCGGCGGATACATTGGTGGCCGGTGTGCCGGCCAGGGTTATGAAGGAGTTCGGAGACCGTGCTGCAGAAACTGATCAAAAACCGGGTCGTTAAAAACGCGGGGTGGCTTATTTTCGGAAAGCTCGCCAACATGGTCCTGGCCTTTGTGGTGGGCATTTTCGCGGCGCGCTATCTGGGCCCCAATCGCTACGGCCTGATCAATTACGCCGCCGCATACGCCTCGTTCTTCGCCTCGCTCTGCACTCTGGGCATCAACAGCGTGATCGTGAAGAACTTTGCGGACCATCCGGAGCAGGAGGGCGAGACCATCGGGACCACCCTGCTGCTGCGGGCCGCGTCCAGCTTTCTGTCGGCGCTGGCCATCATCGGGATCGTCAGCGTTGTCGACAAGGGCGAGGAGCTGACGGTGGCGGTGACGGCGCTTTACAGCATCAGCCTTGTTTTTCAGGTGTTTGACACGCTGAATTACTGGTTCCAGGCGCGGCTTCAGTCGAAATACGCGTCCATTGCGGCCCTGGCGGCCTATGTTGCCGTGTCCGTCTATAAGATCATCCTGCTGATGCTGGGGAAAAGCGTGCTGTGGTTTGCCGTGGCCGCCTCCCTGGACCATATTGTGCTGGCGGTGTTTCTTCTGGCGGCCTATTTCAGAAACGGCGGCGCCAGGTTCAGCTGGTCCCTGTCCAAGGCCAGGGAGCTTCTTGCCAGCAGCGGCAGCTTCATTCTGGCCGGTATGATGATCTCCATCTATGCCTGCACGGACAGGCTGATGCTCAAGCAGATGCTGGGAGCCGAGGCGGTGGGCCATTACTCGCTGGCCGTTACCATCAGCGGCTCGTGGGCGTTTGTTCTCGCCGCCATGATCGACTCCCTTTACCCGGAGATCGTGCGGTGCCATCGGGAGGATCGCCTGCTGTATCAGCGGAAAAACCGCCAGCTGTACGCCCTCGTTCTTTATACGGCCCTGGCTGTGTCGGTGTGCATCTGCCTGGCGGCAAGGCCGTTCATTCTGCTGATCTATGGGGAGGCCTATCTGCCGGCGGTTCAGCCGCTGCGCATCGTGACCTGGTACACGGCTTTTTCCTATCTTGGCGTTGCGCGAAATGCCTGGATCGTGTGCGAAAACCAGCAGAGATACCTGAAGTACCTGTATGTCGGCGCGGCGGCGTGCAATGTTGCGCTGAATCTGCTGCTGATCCCGATATGGGGGGCGTCCGGCGCAGCCGCCGCATCGCTGATCACGCAGGTGGCCACCACCACGCTGCTTCCGGCGCTGTTCCGGCCTCTGCGTCCCAATGTGAAGCTGATGCTGGATGCTGCGCTTCTGCGCGGCGTGCTGCCTGAAAAACAAAGAAATCATACAAAGGAGTAAGACCAGATGATATCGTTCAAAGATAAAATACTGCTCATTACCGGTGGGACAGGCTCCTTTGGCAACGCTGTGCTGCGCCGCTTCCTGACCACCGACATTGCAGAGATCCGCATTCTCTCACGGGATGAGAAGAAGCAGGATGATATGCGGCATACCTATCAGGAGCTGTATCCGCAGTATGCGGAAAAGATCAAATTCTACATAGGCGATGTGAGGGATTACAATTCCATTCTGAATGCGTTCCGCGGTGTGGACTATGTATTTCATGCCGCAGCTTTGAAGCAGGTACCCTCCTGTGAGTTTTATCCCATGGAGGCAGTCAAAACCAATGTGGCCGGTTCCGACAATGTGATTTCCGCCTGTGTGGCAAACCATGTGAAGAAGGCCATCTTCCTGTCCACGGACAAGGCAGCTTATCCCATCAACGCTATGGGCATGACGAAGGCTGTCATGGAGAAGAATGTGATTGCCCGTTCCAGACAGATGCTGCCTGGGGATCCGGTTCTGTGTTTGACGCGGTACGGCAACGTCATGGCTTCCCGTGGGTCCGTCATTCCGCTGTTCTGCCAGCAGATCGACGAGGGCAAGCCCTTGACTGTCACCAACCCCGACATGACCCGGTTCATGATGACCCTGGAGGACGCAGTGGACCTGGTCCTGTATGCCTTCGAGCATGGCGAACAGGGGGACCTGTTCGTGCAGAAGGCTCCGGCCGCCACCATTGAGACACTGGCCCAGGCGGTGCTGGAGCTGAAAGACGCGGATTCCGGCGTGACCACCATCGGCACCCGCCACGGCGAGAAGCTCTATGAGGTGCTGGTGACGGCGGAGGAGATGCTGCGGGCGGAGGACCTGCCGGGATTTTTCCGTGTTCCGGCGGATAACCGGGATCTGAACTACGACAACTATTTCAGCAAGGGAAATTCAGAATTTGGCAGGATCGAGCAGTACACCTCCCACAACACCCAGCGTCTGGATGTGGAGGAAGTGAAACAGCTTCTGCGGAAGTTGAAGCTGTTCGGAGGGACCTGCTGATGAACGTACTGATCACCGGCGCAAACGGATTTGTGGGAAAAAATCTGACCCAGCGCCTTTTCACAATCAAGGACCGCAGAGATAGGACCCGACCTGCGCTGCAAGTTGATGAGATTCTTTTATGTACGCGGGATACTTCGGAAGAAGCCTTGGCGGACTACTGCCAAAAAGCGGATTTCGTGGTCCATCTGGCAGGCGTGAACCGGCCCAAGGACCCGGAAGAATTTGCGGCCGGGAATAGGGACTTCGCCTGCACCCTGCTGGAGATGCTGCGGAAAAGCGATAACCGCTGCCCGGTGCTGCTGTCCTCGTCCATTCAGGCCAGTCTGACCGGACGTTTTGCCGGAAGCCTCTACGGTCAGTCCAAAAAGGCGGCGGAGGAGCTGCTCTTTGCCCACGCACGGGAAACCGGCGCACAGGCTCTGGTCTACCGTCTGCCGAATCTGTTCGGCAAGTGGTGCCGCCCCAACTACAATTCCGCCGTGGCCACCTTCTGCCACAACATCGCCCGTGACCTGCCTATCACCGTTTCCGACCCGGCAGTGGAATTGGAGCTGGTTTATGTGGACGACCTGGTGGAGGAAATTCTGAACGCCATGGGGGGCCATCCCCACCGGACGGAGGGGGCGTATTGCAGCGTCCCGGTCAGTCACCACGAAACCCTCGGCGAGATCGTCCGCCTGCTCCGGACCTTCCACCACCAGCCGCAGACCCTGCTGCTGCCGGAAATCCCGGCGGGCAGTTTCGCCAAAAAGCTCTACAGCACTTATCTTTCCTATCTGCCGCCGGAAAAGACCGCGTTCCCGCTGAAGATGAATGTGGACCCGCGGGGCAGCTTCACGGAACTGTTGAAAACGGAGAACTGCGGCCAGGTCTCCGTGAACATCTCAAAGCCCGGCATTACCAAGGGACAGCACTGGCACAACAGCAAGTGGGAATTTTTCATGGTGGTGGCCGGACACGGGCTGATTCGGGAGCGGAATCTGAATACCGGTGAGCTGGTGGAGTTCGAGGTGTCCGGAGAAAAAATCGAAGCCGTCCATATGCTGCCGGGCTATACCCACAACATCATCAATCTCAGTGAAACGGAAAATCTGGTGACGGTCATGTGGGCCAACGAGCCGTTTGACCCCGGCCACCCGGATACCTACTTTGAGGAGGTCTGACCATGGGAAAGCTGAAGCTGATGACGATCATCGGCACCCGGCCGGAGATCATCCGGCTGTCCGCCACCATAAAATGCTGCGACCGGTACTTTGACCAGATTCTGGTCCATACCGGCCAAAACTATGACTACACCCTCAATCAGGTGTTTTTTGACGACCTGGGCCTCCGGGCGCCGGACTTTTATCTGGATGCCGCAAGCGATGACCTGGGAGCTACCATCGGAAATATCGTGGAACGCTCCTACAAGCTGATGGTGCGGGAAAAGCCGGACGCCGTGCTGGTCCTGGGCGATACAAACTCCTGCCTTTCCGTGATCGGCGCCAAGCGGTTGCACATTCCGATTTTCCATATGGAAGCCGGGAACCGCTGCAAGGACGAGTGTCTGCCGGAGGAGACCAACCGCCGCATCGTGGACATCATCTCGGATGTGAACATGGCCTACTCCGAGCATGCCCGCCGTTATCTGGCCGACACCGGCCTACCGAAGGAGCGTACCTACGTGACCGGTTCCCCGATGGCCGAGGTGCTGCACCAGAATCTGGAAAAAATCGAGGCGTCCGATATCCACCAGCGTCTGGGTCTCGAGAAGGGCAAGTACATTCTGCTGTCTGCCCACCGCGAGGAGAACATCGACACCGAGAAGAACTTTACCTCGCTGTTCACCGCCATCAACAAGATGGCGGAAAAGTACGATATGCCGATCCTCTACTCCTGCCATCCGCGCAGCCGCAAGCGTCTGGAGCAGAGCGGCTTTAAGCTCGACAAGCGCGTCATTCAGCATGAGCCTCTGGGCTTCCATGACTACAACTGCCTGCAGATGAACGCCTTCTGCGTCGTGTCCGACTCCGGCACGCTGCCCGAGGAAAGCAGCTTCTTCACGAGCGTCGGCCATCCGTTCCCGGCGGTCTGCATCCGCACCTCCACCGAGCGCCCCGAGGCGCTGGACAAGGCCTGCTTCATTCTGGCGGGCATCGACGGCGACCACCTGCTGCAGGCCGTGGACGTGGCTGTGGAGATGAACCGGAACGGCGACCTCGGCCTGCCCGTGCCCAACTACGTGGACGAGAATGTCTCCGACAAGGTCGTCAAGATCATCCAGAGCTACACCGGTGTTGTCAACAAGATGGTGTGGCGC
>OLOL01001279.1_pt1 | contig 22387 bp, 20 predicted proteins | sample 1673081 | NCBI WGS metagenome assembly OLOL01 (sample SAMEA3136753, study PRJEB25190) | human gut metagenome
TACAAGAACTTGTGAGTAGATAGATATTTATATCATCAAAAGCATACTCGTTGAAGTAGGAATGAAACATAGAAGTTTATAACTTTTTATAAGTTTTCAGTAACGGGTAAAGGGCGGATATGTGAAAAGCTATTTCTATTTTGGAAAAAAGAAAAAGACCTCATAACATAATATGAAGTCTTTAAAGGCACACACTGTGCAACTGGAAAAACCAGTGAGTAGTGCAAATTCATAGAGAAAATTAGAACAGTAGTTTATCTAAATTAAATGATTTTATAAAAAGAAAGCAGGTGAAATGTAATGAACGTTATATGTTTCCATAACCCAGATGAAGAAAATGGCTATTTAAGTAACTGGTATCTTAGTCATTTCACAGTCAACGGAATAGATTTTTCGTCAATGGAGCAGTTTATGATGTATCAGAAGGCATGTCACTTTCATGATGAAGAAATAGCTAATGACATACTTCATACAGATAATGTTGCTGAGATTAAGAAATTAGGTCGTAAAGTACATAACTATGATGAAAATGTCTGGAATGGTGTAAGGCAGATTATTGTTTATGAGGGATTAAAAGCGAAATTCAGTCAAAACACAGACTTAAAACGACAACTTGTTGATACAGGTGATGCTGTGTTAGCTGAATGCGCAGTAAGAGATCAGATCTGGGGAATAGGTTTATCCATGGGAGATCCAAACAGGTTTGAGCGAAGCAAATGGAGAGGCAACAATCTTCTGGGATATGCTTTAATGTTAGTGAGAGAACAGTTATAAATCCTGATTCTTGAGATGGAAATAGATAAGAAAACATTTTTTATGAAATCCAGAATAAGAAGGAGTTTTTGAATGAGCAAAAAAATAACGAAAAGAGGAAGGTACATAATGAAAGTATTAATGCTCAACGGCAGCCCGAGAACAAAAGGAAATACATTTATTGCATTAGAAGAAATGAAAAAAGTATTCGAAGTAGAAGGTGTAGAAGCGGAAATTGTACAGGTAGGCAATAAAGATGTAAGAGGATGCATTGCCTGTAGACGTTGTGTGGAACTTGGCAAATGTGTTTTTGATGATGTGGTGAATGAATTGGCACCGAAATTTGAAGAAGCAGATGGAATTGTGGTTGCCAGTCCGGTATATTTTGCTTCAGCGAATGCTACACTGATTGCCACCCTTGACAGACTGTTTTTCAGCACATCTTTTGATAAAACAATGAAAGTGGGCGCAAGCGTGGTCTGTGCAAGACGTGGAGGCTGTTCAGCGACTTTTGATGAGCTGAACAAGTATTTTACCATATCAAACATGCCGATTGCGGCCAGCCAGTACTGGAATTGCATACATGGACGCGAACTGGGAGAAGCTGACAGGGATGAAGAAGGAAAGCAGACCATGCGTGTACTCGCCAGAAATATGACTTTTCTGATGAAGAGTATCGAACTTGGTAAAAAGCAGTTTGGACTTCCGGAAAAGGAAGAACATGCATTCACACATTTTATCAGATAGAGATTCCTGAGTGCTTTTTAAATGAATCGAGTTACCTGCTGCATTTGCGGAGAGCAATAAGCAGTGGGTGGAACAGAGGGAAGGGATAACTATGTATCGTATTTTTATCGTAGAGGATGATGAGATCATCTCAGAAGTACTGAAAAAGAATCTTTCGTCCTGGGGATATGATGTATCCTGTGCGGAGGATTTTTCCAATATTATACAGGAATTTGTACGCAGAGATCCCCAGCTTGTCCTGCTGGATCTGAAGCTGCCTTTTTATAATGGATTTCACTGGTGTGAAGAAATACGCAGAATTTCTCAGGTTCCGGTTATCTTTATTTCTTCGGCGGCAGATAACATGAATATGGTTATGGCGATGAGTCGTGGTGCAGATGATTTTATTGCAAAACCGTTTGATATGGATGTACTGACTGCAAAAATTCAGGCGATTCTGCGCCGCACATATTCCTTTGGAACTCCGGGAAATGTTCTGGAATATAAAGGGATTGTTCTGAGTCCTTCCCGCTGCACACTGACGTGGAATGGAAACGATATTGATCTTACGAAAAATGAGCTTCGCATTCTGGAAATATTGATGGAGCATGCCGGAAAGGTTGTTTCCAGAGATGCGATTATGACGAAACTATGGGAGAGCGACAGCTTTATTGATGATAATACGCTGACTGTGAATATTACCCGCCTGCGCAGGAAACTGGAAAAAGAAGGACTGAAAGAATTTATCATTACCAAAAAAGGCCTTGGATATATGGTATAAGACGACAGTATAAATAAAAGGATTTTTTATGAAACTTTTTCTGGATTATATAAGCAAAATTAAATTCTATATCATTCTGCAGTTGTTTCCTGTAATGCTTGCAGAAATAATTTTCTTTCTTTATCAGCTGCCGATTGAACCGATGGTGTATGTTACTGTTTTCTGGTTAATAACTGGTATTTGTGCGTGTCTGAACGGATTTTACAGATACAGGAAAAAGGTAGAACAGTTGGAATTGATTGCAGCTGCACCGGATATCAATCTTTCACAGATGGATTCTCCTGTCGGTCAGGATGAAAGATTCCAACAGGAAATTATGCAGCAGTTAAATCAGATGCGTATCGATGTGGAGAATGCCAGCCAGAAGGCATCTGAAGACATGACAGATTATTATACGATGTGGGCACATCAGATCAAAACGCCGATTTTTGCACTGCGACTTTTGCTTCAGGAGAGTCCTGAGGAAAATAAAGAGAAACTTTCGGAACTTTTTAAAATTGAGCAGTATGTGGAGATGGTTCTTGGTTATCTAAGGACAGAGGATATGTCTTCGGATCTCAAACTTTCCCGTTGTTCTCTTGACCGGATCATACGTGATCAGATTCATAAATATGCAGGAATTTTTGTCTCAAAGAAACTTACACTTACTTATGAAAGTATTTCGCAGGATGTTCTGACGGATGAAAAATGGCTGGGATTTGTGATCGGACAAATTTTATCCAATGCCCTGAAATATACCCGAACCGGAGGAATCCGAATTTTTCTGGAGAAAAAATTATCTCTGGATACAGAGGATGTAAGCATTTCGATAGGAAATGATGACTGCAATAAAGTAGAAAATTTTACACTGGTCATTGAAGATACCGGAATTGGTATTCGTGCAGAAGATATTCCGCGAATTTTCGAAAAAGGCTACACCGGAGTAAACGGACGGGATGATAACCGCGCAACAGGTATCGGACTGTATCTCAGCAACAAGATTATGCGCAAACTGGGACATCGTCTTTATATAACTTCTACGGAAGGAAAAGGAACGAAAGTATTTCTTGAATTTTCAGTTGAAGATTTGAATATGTATTAGAGTTTTTTTACACGTTTTAGAGGAAACCTGCTAATATTTAAGTGACACGAAACCTTACAGAAATGTAAGGTTTTTTCATATAATGTAACCTGTTTCGATGGCAGAAGCCGTAAAAAATCCTTATACTTACGGTATCAATTAAAAGAAAGGAGCCCCATTTATGGCTTTGCTTGAAGTTACAAATATCAAAAAAATATACAGTACACGTTTCGGGGGAAACAAGGTACAGGCGCTTTCAAATGTTACATTTTCTGTAGAGGAAGGTGAGTTTGTCGCGATTATGGGGGAATCTGGTTCCGGTAAGACAACCTTGCTGAATATTCTTGCGTCTCTGGATCGTCCGACATCCGGAGAGGTTCTTCTGGAAGGAAAAAATATCGTATACCTTACAGAAAAAGAAATATCAGCATTCCGAAGGAAAAATCTTGGATTTGTTTTTCAGGATTTTAATCTGCTGGATACCTTCAGCCTGAGAGATAATATTTATCTTCCACTTGTTCTTACAGGAGAAGATTATCGTGAGATGGAACAGAAAATTCGCCCGATTGCGCAGGCTCTTAAGATCACAGAGCTTCTGGATAAATTTCCATATGAAGTTTCCGGTGGTCAGAAACAACGTGCTGCTGTTGCAAGGGCGTTGATCACGAATCCCAAACTGATTCTTGCGGATGAACCGACGGGCGCACTTGATTCAAAGGCGGCATCAGCACTTCTTTCCGTATTTGGTGAAATCAATGCAGAGGGACAGACAATCCTCATGGTCACACACAGTGCACAGGCAGCCAGCCATGCTTCCAGAGTTCTTTTCATCAAAGACGGAGAAGTTTTTCATCAGATATACAAAGGCAGTAAATCGTGTCAGGAAATGTATCAGATGATCGCGGATACGCTTACGATACTTACGACAGGTGGTGAGCAGCATGCATAAGGGAATTTTTTCCAGACTTGCAAAACAGAATATCCGAAACAACAAAAGCACATATATTCCATACATGATCACCTGTATTTTCTGTATTGCAATGATTTATATGATGGAATTTCTGCGTGACTGCCCGACACTGGATCAGGCAGTGCGTCAGGCGGATGAAGTGCGTATGATCGTGTTTACAGGAGAGATAGTCGTAGAGATCTTCTGTATTATTTTTCTGATCTACAGTAATAGTTTTCTGATGAAGAGAAGGCAGAAAGAGATAGGTCTTTATAATATTCTTGGACTGGAAAGAAATCACATTGGAATCGTAATGTTTCTTGAAACGATCATTACCTCAATAGGTTCACTTGCCGGCGGTATTGCAGCCGGAATTATTGGAAGTAAGCTGGCACTTCTTTTGCTGTTAAAGCTGCTTCATATCCCTTCAGTGCTTGGATTTTATATTTCAGTAAAGGGGATTTTTACCTGTCTGTTCATGTTTGGCATCGTATTTTTGATGATTCTGTTTCTGAACCTTGCGAAAATTCATTTAAGCCGTCCGGTAGAATTACTTCGCGGTAATAATACCGGAGAAAAAGAGCCGGCAGCAAAATGGCTTATGGCATTGATTGGTTTTATTTGCCTTGGCGCAGGTTATTACCTTGCGGTTACGACTGAATCTCCAATCAAGGCAATTACGATATTTCTTCTTGCTGTTATTCTTGTTATGGCAGGGACTTATCTGCTTTTTACCGCAGGAAGTATTGTGATTCTGAAGTTTCTCCGACGCAGAAAGAGTTTTTATTACAGGACTGGAAATTTTATCAGCATATCGGGAATGCTTTATCGAATGAAGCAGAACGCAATCGGTCTGGCAAGTATCTGTATACTAAGTACAGGTGTTCTGCTTATGATTTCCATGACAGTTTCCATTTATTTCGGAATGAATGATATTATGCTGAATCGCTATCCGTATGATGTTGATATGTCTGTTACCAGCATAAGCGAAGATGAATGTCAGACCGCAATAGAGGCTTTTGAAAAAGCTATTGCGGATAATAAAGTTCCGGTAGAAAAGTCTGTGGAGGAAATCTATCTGGATATCGTATGCAGCAAAAGCGGTGATCAGATTCTGATAAAACCAGCAAATACTATTCGAAATTCTGATTCGGCACTGGTACTTTCTCTTTTGAATCAGGCAGAATATGAAAGACTTACAGGAATTTCTGCAAATCTTAAGGATGGTGAAATTTTTGCATGGTATCCTTCAGCTGTGCAGAAAGATTCAGTTACTGCTGATGAGACAGAATTTACAGTGAAAAAATGGCTGGATAAGAATCCCCTGACCTGTGGCGAAGATGCAGTCAGTAATAATGCAGTGTTGGTTGTTACAGATGAAGATTTTAAGAAATTTGATGAGATGCGTACAGCAATGTATAAAGGAGTTTCTTCTGCTCCTGCGGGAGAGGACCTGACACTTCATCTTGGTCTGGATATTACCGGTTCGGAGACAGATAAGATTGATTTTGGAACCCCGGTAATGGAGGCTGTTAAAGACTTGAGGAAAAACGGAGGCTTGTCAGAAAACTCATGGATAACTTCCGGAATCCGCCAGCAGGAATATGAGTCCTATTATGCGGATAATGGTTCTCTTTTGTTTATCGGAATCTTTCTCGGTTCTCTTTTCCTTATGGGAACAGCTATGATTATTTATTATAAACAGATTTCCGAAGGATATGAAGATCAGAAACGATTTGAGATCATGCAGAAGGTTGGCTTAAGCCGCCGGGAGGTCAGAAGTTCTGTCCGCAGACAGATTCTGATGGTATTTTTTCTCCCGCTGTTAATGGCAATGCTTCATATTACCATGGCATTTCCAATGATCCGAAGAATGCTCCTGCTCTTTGGAATGACAAATACGAAGCTGTTTATTGGATGTACGGCGGGAACAGTATTGATCTTTGCTGTTGTGTATGGGTTGATTTATCTTATGACGGCGCGTTCTTACTATCATATTGTAGAACGCAAATAAAATAAATATCAGGATCAGAAGATTCTTAGATTATTCGTGTTTATACGATGAGATTTTGGAAACTTCTGACCCTGATATGTTTATTTATATTTTATGATTAGATAGAAATTTTCAGTCAAAAAGAATGAGCGTATTAGAGCGTGTTTGAAAAATCATTCAGCATTCCTTTTTGAATATCAATCGGAAAATTTCAGGGAAAGGCTCTGTTGTTGAGAATGAAGTAAACAGTAACGTTATCTGCACTTCAGCCTTATATTTCCACTGTCAGTCTGGATTAACAGATTGCCACCCGTTCCTTTCTGTGTGTAAGAAATATCACAGTCATCCTGGTCTTCCACCATCTTACCGGTCAGCGCATCATCTACATTGATATCTCCCATATCAGTATTCACCTGTATGTTCCATGTGCGCATCACGTCTTCTTTACCAATAAAACAAAGATCACCCATATCCGTTTTCACTTTCAGATTATTGAAATCGCAATTTTTAAAAAATACATCTCCTGAATCCGTCTGAACGGCTCCATTTTCGATTTCGCATCCATTCAGCAATATATTGCTCATATCCGATTTAATATCTGCAAGCTTCCATTTCTGACCTTCCGGCACGTAAATTGTTACCACATTTTCATCTGTAGTAAGTGTTCCTTCACCCAAAAGACCCGACAAAAATCCGATATCAACATGATAATAAGTCTTCCCATCATTGTTATTTTCCTGAATCCTTAATTTACCATCCTTTACCTGATAACTGATCGGATCCTTTTTCTGATCGGATGCCCGATAAGAAATATAACAGTATTGATCATCTGAACTGACTACTTGCAAATTCATATCTGTCATGGAGATGTCTGCTGAGTCGAAATCATCAAGCTTTGTTTTCTCAAGAACTATCTCATTATCGCTTTTTTTTGCAGCTCCATCCATTTTGTTTAAATCTGCTGATTTCACATATTTACTTCCACCGCTCGCAACACCGATGCCCGTCAAAGCTGCACCACATACACAGCATCCGACTCCTACTGCAAGCCATGCCTTTGCCCATCTTTTCATCGTTCTAACCTCTCTCTCTTTCTGCCTGTGATCCGGCGTACCAGCTTCGCAATCAGCATGCTGCTCCATTTACATAGATATACGCACAACAGTACACCAAGGATGCCAGCGCCAACAGCCAACAGCCCACTTCCTGTAAGCATTGCAAAACCGCTCATAGAAAACGGAACTGCCAGTATACCGCGGATAAGGATTTTCCCGCCAATAAGCATCAGACATAAAACTACACATAACAAAATTACAAATACACACACAACTAATGCAAGAACGACTGCAGCAAATGCTGCCAGAAGCGGAGCTCCTACCGGTGCAGCAAATAATACCAATAGCGCTATCCATACCACATGTTTTCCGGAACCTTTCTGTTCTGCTCTGGTCTGTCCATCTGTTTCATAATTCTGATGATCTTCTATTTTCTTATTCAGAAGATTCGCCATCAGTTCTCTGGCAGCCTCCTTCGGCGTACCAAGTTCTTTCATCAGTTCTTCTGCTCCTTCCTCATCTGTCTCCTGAAAATACTCGGTAAAATATTCCATTGCATCTTCATAGTCCTGTCTCGGAAGCTTCCGCAGATATTTATGCAGCTGGTTTAAATATTCCTCTCTGCTCAACCTCTTATCCTCCCTTCAATAATCCCATCTACAGTGTCTTTGTAGATTTGCCATTCATTGCTCAGATATGCAATCTGTGCCTTGCCTTCTTCTGTAAGGGAATAGTATTTTCTCTTTCTTCCCTGATACTCCTGCGAATAGGTAGTCAGATATCCTGCACTTTGTAACTTCTTCAATATGGGATAGAGCGTAGATTCTTTAATGTCAGCAGCCTTCTTCACTGTCTGACTGATCTCATAGCCATAAGAATCCCTGCTTTCTACCACTGACAGTATCATATATTCAATCAATAATGCTGATACCGGAAAATACATTGAATCACCTCCTGGTATATATGTAAAATATTTATATATATAAATTTTACATATACTATACTTCGATGCTACCACAATGTCAATACATATATAAAATTTTTATATATATTTTTCGGAGCTCAATCGTTATGGTATCTCTGGATAATCTGCAATGGATTTCTGATATCAAACTATTCATTTGACTATCTTTTGGAGTGTGTTTGAATATATCGGTATTTCGTGGAGTCTGACTCCGATATGCATGACCTCATGTGGTCATAAAAATATGCGCATCAGCCGTAAAACTGATGCGCACATAAAAATTATTTTACTGTAACTGTAATCACTTTATATACACCATTCTGTGCATATACCCATATCTTACAGTTTCCTTTTCTCATAGCTTTGATTACACCATCAGATGTCACAGTTACTACTTTTGTATTACTGCTTTCATAGCAGAGATTTCTGTGGTGTTTGATTTTTTGTCTTTCTTTATTTCTATAGCTGTAATCTGAGCAGTTTTACCTTTCTTTAAGGTTACTTCTGTATCATTCTTCTTATTTCCAATCTTTATAATGGAAACAGCTTTGGCTACGCCGTATTTTCCATCCTTAGTTATTGAATGTACTGCTACGGAGGTACCTGTGATTACTTTCTTTCCATCCACCATCTTGTAAGCCTTTACAATGTACTTGTAGTAAGTTGCTTTTTTCAGCTTAGTGGCGTACAAATCAGAACTTCTGAATCAGCGGATGTTCCCGGTAGTACATCTTGGTGAAGTTCAGGAATTTCTGCATATTGTCACTGATATATTTCCCCTTTTTCCATATCATTCCGATCTTTATGCGGATGGGTGGACTGAGGGGAATTCCTTTTATGCCAGAAGAGGCAAATCTGTCGGTCATGCTGGAATAGAGAAAGCTGCCATATTTACAGGTCTTTACCAACTGCAAAATCGTATAAATCTGGCTGCTGCGCATGACGATGTCCGGGACGTAACCGTCCATTTCGAAACGTGTTTTCAACAACTGGTTCTGTACGGAATCAGCATTGAAAAAGATTAAAGATTCTTTAGACATTTCTTTTGTGGTCACAACTTCTTTGTCTGCCAGTCGGTGGTCATCACTTACACAAAAAACAACCTGGTCGTTGGCAAGGAGAGCCTTGTTAAACTTATCAATATTATACTGTTCCATATTTACCAGAGCCAGATCCAGAGTGTCGTCCTGTACCAGATTGCAGGCACGGACAGAGCCATATTCCTCCAGAACAACAGCGATTTCCGGATATTGGTCATGAAATGCGATGAGAAGCTCAGGGAAAAAGACGGTGCTCAGCATAGGCGGAATTCCGATACGAAGAGGGGGTTTTACTCTCGCCATACTGGAGTAATCTGCCTGAAGCTCGGTGCAGTACTGAAGAATGTAGGTAGCTTTGTTATAAAGCTCTTCGCCTTCTTCGGTAAGAATCAGTCGGTTTCCCTTTCTATAGAAAAGGCTGATGCCGAATTCAATTTCCAGGTCGCGGATGGCCACGGACACAGTGGGCTGAGTAACGTATAATTCCTCGGCTGCCTTGGTGATACTGTGGCAGCGGCTGGCTGTGCAAAAGTAACGGAGTTGGTTAAGTGTCATAAGTAATTTCCTCTAAGTTCGTTGTAATGTGTCGAAATATGTCATTTCTATAGCAAGTATAGTATTTTCTGAAACTGCTTTAAGTTATCTTCAAATAAAAAATACCATATACCTATCATAATTTCCATATTTATTTCTAAAGTTTTTTTTAATGTAGTAATATTGCATAAAAAAACCTGCTAAAATTGAGATTATAAAAATTTTTTATGGGGATATGTAACCCATTAATTTGTTTTTTTATACGTGCATGATTTATAATAAACTCATCAAAGGAAACGTGCACGGCCGGTACCTTTCAAGAGAGATTAATAAAAAAAAGACGGATAAGTAAGACAAAAGCGAAGAGCAAAATAAAAAATGAAATCACAGAAAAAAGTGAAAGGAGATCAATAAAATGTCTCAACAAACAATCACACTGTTATTTCTTGTGTTTACGATCATTAGTTTCATCCTCGAAAAGATACCACTTGGGCTTACAGCTTCGATCTGTGCAATCGGATTGACACTCACCGGAGTAGTGGATGTATCTACAACGTTTTCACAGTATGTAAACAGTAACGTAATCCTTTGTGTTGGCATGTTTGTAGTAGGCCAGGCACTATTTGAAACAGGAATGGCAAATAAAATCGGAGGTCTGGTTACCAGATTTGCCAGAACAGAAAGAACATTGATCATTGCAATCATGGTAATCGTAGGTGTGATGTCCGGATTCTTATCAAACACAGGTACAGCAGCAGTGCTGATCCCTGTAGTCTGTGGAATCGCCGATGAATCCGGCTATTCAAGAAGCCGCCTTCTGATGCCGCTGGTATTTGCAGCAGCACTTGGCGGAAACCTTTCCATCATTGGCGCACCCGGAAACCTGATGGGTGTAAACGCACTTCAGGAAATGGGGCTTTCCACAAGCTTTTTCATGTATGCACCGGTGGGAGTCCCGATGCTTCTGGTAGGAATTATCTACTTCGTTTTCATTGGATACAGATTTCTTCCGGATGGAAAAGGGGCTGTAGGGGCAACTGTTGAAAAACAGAAAGATTTCAGTGATGTATCGAAATGGAAACAGACTGTTTCACTGGTAGTTCTGATACTTGTGATTCTTGCAATGATTTTTGAGAAACAGATCGGAGTCAGCATTGAGATTTCTGCATGCATCGGAGCAATCATTCTGGTGCTGGTTGGAGTTCTTTCAGAAAAAGAAGCACTGGCTTCCATTGATCTGAAAGTAGTATTCCTTTTTGGAGGATCTCTTACACTTGCCAAAGCCCTGGATACAACAGGTGCCGGTGAACTGATAGCAGATAAGATCGTAGGACTTCTGGGTGCAGACCCGAACCCGATCGTGCTTCTTCTGGTAATATTCATTGTAACCTGTGCGCTGACAAACTTCATGTCAAACACGGCCACAACCGCACTGATGATCCCAATTGCAGTTTCTCTGGCAAACAACCTTGGTGCGGATCCGAGAGCTGTTGTTATCGCAACTGTTATCGCAGGCTCCTGTGCATATGCAACACCGATTGGAATGCCTGCAAATACTATGGTAGTAGGACTTGGAGGATATAAATTCAAGGATTACGTGAAATCAGGTTTACCGTTGATTCTGGTATCCTTCGTGATCTGTATGATCCTTTTGCCTGTTCTGTTCCCGTTCTATCCGTGAGAGGATAAAACATATGAGACGGAAGATTTTCCGCTTAATGTAAATGTATCAATAGAAATAAAGCAGAAAACATGCTGCTTTAGATAAATAACCCAAAATTAAAAGCCAAACAACCCTAAACCATTGAATGATCAGGAGGTAAATCATGACTAAGGAAAATGGAGTTAAAGTATTAACAGACATGGTAGCAGATTTTGTTGCCCATATTGGAAAAAAATTACCGGACGACGTAGTAACAAAACTGGAAGAGCTTGGTTCTCAGGAAAGCGCAGCACTTCCAAAAGTACTTTATGAGACAATGACTAAGAACCAGGGACTGGCTGTAGAGCTGAACCGCCCAAGCTGCCAGGACACAGGAGTTCTTCAGTTCTGGCTGAAATGCGGAACTAATTTCCCGTACATCAACGAGCTGGAAGCCCTTTTGAAAGAAGCTGTTGTACAGGCTACTTTTGCAGCACCATTAAGACATAACTCTGTAGAAACTTTCGACGAGTACAACACCAAGAAAAACGTTGGAAAAGGAACTCCGACTGTATGGTGGGACATCGTTCCAAACAGTGATAAATGTGAGATTTACGCATACATGGCAGGAGGCGGATGTACTCTTCCGGGAAAAGCAATGGTACTTATGCCAGGTGCAGGATATGAAGGCGTTACCGATTTTGTTCTTGATCAGATGACAACTTACGGACTGAATGCTTGTCCTCCGCTTCTTGTGGGTGTAGGTGTAGGAACATCTATAGAGACAGCAGCCCTCAACTCCAAGAAAGCACTTATGCGTCCGATCGGTTCTCACAATGACAATGCAAATGCAGCAAAAATGGAGAAGCTTCTGGAAGACGGAATCAATGCAATCGGCCTTGGACCGCAGGGAATGGGCGGAAAATATTCTGTAATGGGTGTTAATATCGAGAATACAGCCCGTCATCCGTCTACAATCGGTGTAGCAGTAAATGTAGGCTGCTGGTCACACCGCCGTGGTCACCTGACCGTAAATTCTGACCTTACAGTAACCTGTGATACACATTCCACATGGAAATTCAACGCATAATCGGAGGGAAAAAACATGATCGAAATCAGAGGAGATAAAAAAGTTCTTATTACACCAATCAGTGAAGAAGACCTGGCTGACATCAAAATCGGTGATATTGTATGGCTGGACGGAGAGCTGATGACCTGCCGTGATGTGGCACATCGCCGTCTGGTTGAGTATGGAAGAGAACTTCCATATGATATCAAGGACAAAGCAATTTTCCACGCTGGCCCAATCGTTCGTAAAATTGAGGGAACAGAAGATGACTATGAAATGGTTTCCGTTGGACCGACAACCTCCATGCGTATGGAGAAATTTGAGTATGAATTTACTAAGCTTACAGGTGTAAGAGTAATCGTTGGAAAAGGCGGAATGGGACCGAATACAGAGCGTGCATGCAAAGAATTTGGTGCGATCCACTGTGTATTCCCGGCTGGCTGTGCAGTAGTAGCTGCAACAGAGGTTGAGAAGATCGTAGAACATCACTGGGATGAGCTTGGAATGCCTGAGACCTTATGGTGCAACAAGGTAAAAGAATTTGGTCCACTGATCGTATCTATCGATGCACAGGGCCGCAACCTGTTTGAAGAAAACAAGGTTATCTTCAATGAGAGAAAAGAAGCTGCTAAGCAGGCTATTTATCCGGAAGTTAAGTTTATTAAATAATGCATTTCAGTTTTACAAAAGTAAAAACCGTACGATTTCTTCTTTATTGTTTCAAAGATAAAAAAAGATAAACATCATCTAAGATGAAAAGAAAAGGTGGCTCACAGATTTCCTTCATACATGGTCTGTGGGCTGCTTTTTTCTGTATACGAAATTCAAATAAATAGTAACTTTAACCGAATCAAGTAAGTCCCCTGCGGAGGTTGCGAAAAGCAATAAGCAGTGGGTGGGGACTCGCGTACAAATGATTATGCCACTGCTACATCTTTTTCCTCCGCCTTGAAATAAAAAAAATTATCCTGCAAGATTGTTTCAGGAATTAACATGTCGACACATTAGAGCGTGTCTGAAAAATCATTCCCGCAATCTGCACGCCCCACTTTGCGATATATTTTGTCCGAATTCGGTTGTCGTAGCCCATGAATTTTGGCAAGTAAAGATTATCTGAAAACTGAAAAAATAGGTATAAATATAGGGCTGTTGCAATGACGGAAAATAAGGTATGATATCTGCAGAAGCATGTTACACGTTTCTATAACCCGGGTGAAGTAAATGAAAAAGGCAATAATCTGTTGAGATATCTTCACCGGATAGACACAAAATCATTTGGAGAAAGTTATATGAAAAAGTTTAAGTTAAATGTACAGAGACATATCTGCATTTTATTATGCCTTATTTTATATATTACTGTGCTTCCCCTTCCTGTATCAGCAGAGGAAGCAAAATCCAAAACAGTCAGAGTAGGCTGGTATGAGGGAACCTATAATACCACAGGACCAGACGGTCAGAGGAGAGGCTACAGCTACGAATACCAGCAGGCAGTAGCTGCGCATACCGGATGGAAATATGAATATGTGGAGGGAAGCTGGGCAGAACTGATGAGCATGCTGAAAAATGGACAGATCGATCTTCTGGGAGGCATTTCCTATACAGAGGAACGTTCCACTTCCATGCTTTTTTCAGAATTGCCTATGGGAGAGGATAAATATTACCTGTATGTGGATACTTCTAATACAGATATCTCCACTTCAGATCTGACTACATTAAATGGAAAAAGAATCGGTATGCTGCCGAATGCACTTCCTGCCGAAATGTTCCATGAGTGGGAGAAAAGTCATGGAGTGAACACGCAGCAGGTTGATATTACCGGTGCAGACGATGTTCGTCAGAAATTGAAAAATCATGAAATTGACGGATTTGTTTTAAATGAATCTCCACAGTGGGAAAGAGACGATATTTCACCAGCTATTCTGATTGGTGGCTCCTATAACTATTTTGCAGTCAGCAAAAAACGCCCGGATCTGAAAGAAGAGCTGGATCAGGTAATGCAGAAGATAGAGAGGGAGAATCCTTTTTATACAGACGATCTTTATAAAAGGTATCTCTCCGCAAACTCCCTTGAAACTCTTACGGATGAGGAGCAGAACTGGCTGGAACAGCATGGGGCGGTCAGGATTGGATATCTGAAAAATGATGTGGGTATCAGCCTTGTGGATACGGAGTCAGAGAAACCGGTAGGAATTATTAACGATTATATTAGTCTGGCTTCTGGCTGTCTGGGAGAAAAAAACATAGAATTTCAGTTGACAGGCTTTGATTTTCAGGAGGAAGAGCTGCAGGCATTAAAGGATAGCAGGATTGATATGATTTTTCATATGAATCAGAATCCATATGAAGCTGAGCAAAACGATGTTATATTGTCAAATACTGTTTTTGAAGTCAATGTTGCAGTACTCACCGGTGTTAAGAAGTTTGATGAAAATAAAGAGAATACAGTAGCAGTGAGCAGGAATAACCTGCTGGGGAAGTGGTATATTTCTTATAACTATCCTTTCTGGAAAATAAAGGAATATGACTCATCTGCTGAGGCCGATAAAGCAGTTCAAAGTGGAGAGGCAGACTGCTTTGTTGCGAAGGCAGGACAGTCATTAAAGACACTGGAGGACAGCAAAATGCGCAGTATTTTTCTTACGAAATCCGGCGCTTCCTGCTTTGCGGTCACCAGGGAAAACACAACATTAATGAATATCCTGAACAAAACCATTCAGACTCTGCCTGCTTCCAGACTTTCCAGTCAGTTTTGCGTATATGAAAACGCACCTGGCAAGGTTACTCTGGCAGAATACATAAAGGATAATCTGCGGGTAGTTTCCATTTGGTTTGTAAGTGTGGTCTTGATTATTGTGTGGATTATAGTTTATCTGCTGATACAAGCGAGAAAAGCCCAGATTCAGGCAGAAAAGGCCAATGCCGCCAAATCAGATTTCCTTTTCAATATGTCTCACGATATCCGGACACCCATGAATGCCCTGCTGGGATACAGTGAGCTGATGAAAAGGGAATTGACTGATCCCAAGCTTCTGGATTATCAGGAGAAGATGGAACAGTCCGGAAATCTGCTGCTGTCTATTATCAACAATGTGCTGGACATGGCCCGGATTGAAAGCGGTAAGGTGGAACTGGATGAAGATTATGTGAAGATCAGAGATATTTATCAGGGAGTTTACAAAATTTTCCAGGCGGAAGCGGAGAAAAAAGGTATTCACCTTGAGATGGAATACGATGTGCAGCATGAGCACGTAATCTGCGATGAGACAAAGAACAAGGAAATTTTCCTCAATCTGATCAGTAATGCGGTAAAATATACAGCTTCAGGGGGAAGAGTTACCATAAGGATCACAGAGCTTGACTGTGACAGGAAAGACTATGTGCGGATACGGACTCAGGTAATTGATACAGGTATCGGAATGAGCGAAGAATTCCTTCCATCTCTCTTTGAGGCTTTTGCCAGGGAACGAAATACAACAGACGGAAAGATTGCGGGAACAGGTCTGGGAATGCCGATCATAAAGAAGTATATTGATATGATGTACGGAACTATTGAAGTAGAAAGTAAGCAGGGAGAAGGAAGTAAATTTACAGTTACCCTGGAATACAGGATTGCTGATAAGAGTTACTATGAACGGGATACGGAAAAATTTTCAGATATGGATGAAACCAGGATCAGCGGAAAACATATTTTGCTTGCAGAGGATAATAATCTGAATGCGGAAATCGCAGAGTTTATCCTGGAGGATATGGGACTTATGGTTGATCGTGTTGAGGATGGAGTTCAGTGTGTGTCAAGGATAGAACAGAAACCGGCAGGCACCTATGACCTGATCCTTATGGATATCCAGATGCCGAACATGGACGGCTACAGGGCAACTGAGATGATCCGCGGACTGTCAGATAAAGACAAAGCCACTATTCCGATCATAGCCATGACAGCCAATGCCTTTGAGGAAGACAGAAAAAAGGCACTGGCAAAAGGAATGAACGGACATATTGCAAAACCTGTTGATGCAGAAAAAGTTGAGAAGACTATTTGTTCGGTTTTAGGCAGCCAGAGTGAACAGTAACGCGACACGTTAAAGTACAGAACAGGTATTCGTTTGTTCTGTACTTTTTTTATATGGGATGATATACTGAAAATATAACCATATTAAACATATTTCAATTTTTGATAAGTGAAATTTGATTAAAACAGGAGAATATTATGGATCATTTTGAATTGCATTCCGAGTACAAGCCAACTGGAGATCAGCCTCAGGCAATTGAACGTCTGGTCAGAGGCTTTAAAGAAGGCAACCAGTTCGAAACTTTACTGGGTGTCACCGGTTCCGGCAAGACATTTACCATGGCGAACGTCATCGCCCAGCTAAACAAACCAACCCTCATCCTCGCCCACAATAAAACTCTCGCGGCGCAGCTCTACGGTGAGATGAAAGAATTCTTCCCTGAGAACGCAGTGGAATATTTTGTCTCCTATTATGACTACTATCAGCCGGAGGCTTATGTCCCGTCTTCAGACACCTATATTGCCAAAGACTCCTCCATCAATGACGAGATTGACAAACTCCGTCTCTCTGCCACAGCCGCAATGTCAGAGCGGAAAGACGTAGTGGTCATTTCCTCCGTTTCCTGTATCTACGGACTGGGTTCCCCTCAGGAATTCTTTGACATGATGATTTCCCTGCGTCCGGGAATGACCAAAGACAGGGATGAGGTAATCCGGGAGCTGATCGACATTCAGTACACCAGAAATGAGATGGACTTCCACCGAAGCACCTTCCGTGTCCGTGGAGATACTTTGGAAATTTTCCCTGCCAACAGCTCCGACACAGCCGTGAGAGTAGAATTTTTCGGAGATGAGATTGACCGTATTTCAGAAATTGATGTACTGACAGGAGAAATCAAATGCCAGCGTTCTCATATCAGCATCTTCCCTGCATCCCACTATGTAGTGCCAGCAGAACAGATCCAGAGAGCAGCTGTAGCAATAGAAGAAGAATTAAAAGAACGTGTAGAGTATTTCAAAAGCGAAGACAAGCTTCTGGAAGCCCAGCGAATCTCAGAACGCACCAATTTCGACATTGAAATGATGAAAGAAACCGGATTCTGTTCAGGAATCGAAAATTATTCCAGACATCTGTCAGGATTAAAGCCCGGACAGCCGCCATACACACTGCTGGACTATTTTGGAGATGACTTCTTACTTATTATAGATGAATCTCATATCACAGTACCTCAGGTAGGAGGAATGTACGCCGGTGACCAGAGCAGGAAGCAGACACTGGTAGACTACGGATTCCGGCTTCCTTCAGCCAAAGATAACCGCCCCTTAAGCTTCGAGGAATTCGAATCCAAACTGGATCAGGTCATGTTTGTATCTGCCACTCCGGGACAATATGAGTATGATCATGAACTTCTCCGTGCAGAACAGATCATCCGTCCAACCGGACTTCTGGATCCGAAAGTAGAAGTCCGCCCCATTGAAGGCCAGATCGATGATCTGATCGGAGAAGTAAACAAAGAAGTGTCAAAGAAACACAAAATCCTGATTACCACTCTCACCAAACGAATGGCAGAAGACCTGACAGAATATATGAAAGAAGTAGGAATCAGAGTCCGTTATCTCCATTCCGATATCGATACCTTAGAACGTGCCCGCATTATCCGTGATATGCGTCTGGATGTCTTTGATGTACTGGTAGGAATCAACCTCCTTCGAGAAGGCCTGGACATTCCGGAGATCACCTTGGTAGCAATCCTGGATGCAGACAAAGAAGGTTTCCTCCGTTCCGAAACCTCCCTCATCCAGACCATCGGACGAGCTGCCCGAAATAGCGAAGGTCACGTGATCATGTACGCAGACAACATGACCGATTCCATGCACAAAGCCATCACCGAAACCAACCGCCGCCGAACCATCCAGGAAGCCTATAACAAAGAACACGGAATCACTCCGACTACTATCAAAAAAGCAGTCCGCGACCTCATTGCCGTATCCAAAGCAGTAGCCGAAACCGAAGTCCGACTCCAGAAAGACCCAGAGTCCATGACCCGCAAAGAACTCACCAAACTCATCGCCCAGGTAGAAAAACAAATGCGCGCCGCAGCCGCAGATCTCAACTTCGAACAAGCTGCAGAACTCCGCGATAAAATGATCGACCTGAAAAAGAACCTGGATACACTAGACAAATAATGTTTCTTAATTCAGCCCATCAGAGTGTGAAATCCTGCGTCAGATATCTTTGCCGTGCGTCAGCACGCCTGCAGATATCTTCCTTGTCTTTCGCACTTTGCTGAACTGTCTTAAATGCATTATTTACAAGGATTGCTATAGAAGAGGCGATTCGCCTCCCAGGCGAGAGCCCCGCCTGTATAATCGTCCTGAACAGCCAGCGGGGAGAAATTATTGATATTGTGTGCATTTGCAGGATGCTTAGAGATACTTAGTCTGCAGAAATCTGCGTTATGAGCCGGCTGCATCACCTGTCTGAGCGGAGTCTGAGACGGAGCGAGTTTGACAAGCCGGCTCATGCCTTTAGCAGATTTCTGCAGACTTAGTATCTCTTAGCGTCCGAAACCGCACACAATATCAATAATTTCTCCCCGCGTCCCTTTTCTATAACATAATCTTAATAACCCCTATTGTTCATAAAATAACAAAAAATTCACAAAATAATATTGACAAACCAAATCAAGAGTGCTATCTTATGAGCATAAGGTGTTAGCACTCCTAAAACATGAGTGCTAACAAACCAAAAACAAAGGCAGTAAAGGAGTGGAACTTCATGGATCAGGAATTAGATGATCGTAAAAAGAAAATACTAAAAGCCATCATCAAAACCTACATGGAAACAGGCGAACCGGTGGGTTCCCGGACCATTTCCAAGTTTGCAGATTTAAATGTAAGCTCTGCCACCATCCGGAATGAGATGTCAGACCTGACAGATATGGGATATATCGTACAGCCCCACACCTCAGCCGGAAGAATTCCTTCTGATAAAGGTTATCGCCTCTACGTAGACGAGCTGATGAAAGAAAAGGAATCAGAGGTTCAGGAAATCAAGGATCTCATGATAGAGAAAACTGACAAACTGGATAAAATGCTGAAGCAGGTAGCAAAGGTACTGGCCTCCAATACCAACTATGCAACAATGATCTCTGTTCCACAGTACAGCGGAAGCAAGATTAAATTCATCCAGCTTTCCCGTGTGACACCCCTTCAGCTTGTGGCAGTAGTAGTGAGTGATAACAATGTCATCCGAAACCAGATCATCAATCTGGATGAGGAGATGGACGATCAGACAATCCTGAAATTAAATCTTCTTCTTAACACCAACTTAAATGGGGTGCCCATTCAGGATATCAACCTGGGAATGATTGCCCGCCTGAAAGAACAGGCAGGTGTACATGGCTCTGTGGTTGGCACAGTCCTTGATGCAGTGGCAGACACCATCCAGGTAGACGAAGACGATATGCAGATATATACTTCAGGAGCAACCAACATTTTCAAGTATCCGGAGCTTGCAGACACAAGCAAAGCGAGCGAGCTGATTTCAGCATTTGAAGAGAAGCAGGATCTGGTAGACCTGGTGAAAGAGAGAATGTCTGATACAGAGAACACAGGAATTCAGGTGTACATTGGTGATGAGATGCCGGTGCAGACCATGAAAGACTGCAGTGTAGTCACAGCCACTTACGAACTTGGAAAAGGAATGCATGGTACCATCGGTATCATCGGTCCCAAGCGTATGGATTATGCAAACGTAGTTGACAGCCTGAAGGCTTTGAAAGTCCAGCTGGACGAACTGATTAAGAAAGAGAGTTAGAAAGGCGGTAATAGAGAGTGTCAGAAGAAACAAAGAACACAGCTCAGGAAGAAGAGACAACAGATACTCCGGTAACAGAAGAAACTGTTGAGAATGAACCTGAAGTTGTAGAGAACGGTGAAGCAGAAACAGAGGAAATCCCGGTAGAGGACGGAGACGAGGAAGCTTCCCAGGATGACAAGAAAGACAGCAAATCAAAAACTTCTTTCTTCGGCAAGAAGAAAAAAGAAAAAGATAAATTTGAACAGCAGATTGAAGAACTTACAGACAGGCTGAAACGAAACATGGCTGAATTCGATAACTTCCGTAAGAGAACGGAGAAAGAGAAATCCAGCATGTATATCATCGGAGCCAAGGACATAGTTGAGAAAATGCTTCCGGTTGTGGATAACTTCGAGAGAGGTCTTGCACAGGCACCTGAAGGAGATTCTTTTGCAGATGGCATGAAGATGATCTACAAACAGTTGATGACCGCTCTTGATGAGATGGGTGTTAAGGAGATCGAGGCCAAAGGCAAAGAGTTTGATCCGAACCTCCATAATGCAGTGATGCATGTAGAGGATGAAAATGCAGGTGCTAATGAAGTAGTAGAAGTATTCCAGAAGGGATATACCTATAAAGATTTTGTTGTAAGACACAGTATGGTTAAAGTTGCAAATTAATCAGGAGGGAATTATCATGAGTAAGATTATTGGTATTGATTTATTTTCGATAGATGAAAGGCGCCCCCGGGGATATTATTAAAAAGATCCTGATATTCATGGCTGTGTCTTTTTCTCTCATTATCCATGTCTATCCGTCTCCTTGCTCAAACTATATTTATTACTGTCGTAATGAATACAGTATAGCAAAAGCGATCGGAAAAGGCAACGGCGTATTCCACTGCCAATTTACGGAAACAGCAGCTTTTCAGCCTTATTTCCGTTTTTCCACCCTATACTCCGCTTCCTCCAGAAGCTTCACGGTCTCCCGGATTCCCTTCCCTCTGTTGTCCTCCGTTTTTTCACTGGTATCCCTGGGATTGATGCCGATTTCCGCATAAAGCTGGTTCACTCCGGCGAGAAGGGGCATTTTCTTGGGTTCATGTACATTCATGCTTTTGCCGGGAGCCGTTACCAGTCCTGCCACCGCGGCTATTTTAGTGAGCTCCAGCTCCGTAATTTCTCCGCTGTCCGCGAACCTGGTTCCCGGCACTCCCACACGCCCCATGACGGCCATCATATTTACCTTATATTCCCTGGCCCTGAGCATTTCATCCGCCAGCTCCTCATAGGTATGCTCCGGGCCGATGGGCTCCACACAATAGTACAGATCCAGTCCGGCTTTGGTTATGGCATCCAGGGTGGCTATCCTTTTTTCCCGGGGTATCTGTGTATCCGTCCCCTCTCTGAGCCGTACGATATGATACGCGCCGTCGAAGCCCGCCTCCTTCAGCTGCACTGCCATCTTCTCGTCAAAATCTCCTATGTTCGCCACCAGATGTACTTTTTTATCCAGCACCCCGCGTACCGCCCTGCCGATCTCCAGAAATTTCTGCTGGGAAAAATCCGCCGTTGTCATAAGGAAAAGAGCCTCAATCCTGTCCGTTTCCATTTCCCGCACTTGGGCCACAACCTCCTCACAGGACTTTTCATAATGCTCCCCTACCACAAAATGCTTCTCTGCCAGGGAACAAAAGCTGCAGTTGCCGCTGCAGGGATATGCATTCAATCCGATCTGGGCGAAGATATATCCCTTATTTCCGAACACTCTGCGGGACCGTTCGTTCGCCGCTGCAATAAGCTGGTAAAAAGAGGATGAGGTATTGTCCGTATGCAGAAGCGCCACCGCATCCTCCCGGCTCAGCTGTTCCCCTTTTTCCGCTTTTGCAAGTATTGATGTAAGCTCCATAGTGTCTCCAATCTTTCTGTTCTCATTTTTATTTCTGAAACTTTACTCATGTCCCCGTCCCTTCCGGCCAATGCTTCCGGGACTGCTGTCCGGGTTCCCATC
>OLOL01001298.1_pt1 | contig 22140 bp, 16 predicted proteins | sample 1673081 | NCBI WGS metagenome assembly OLOL01 (sample SAMEA3136753, study PRJEB25190) | human gut metagenome
CCGGCGCGGACTATGACGGGCTGCACCAGGCGGCCCTCTGCCGGGCCAAGGCCGACTGGCTGGTGGGTATCAACGCCACCCGGCTGTTTTCGGTGCTGTACCACCGCACCCTCAATATCGGGCGGGTCATGTCCCCGACGCTGGCCCTCATCGTCCAGCGGGAGGCCGAGATCGACGCCTTCAAGCCGGTGCCGTTCTATACCGTGGCGCTGGACTTGCCCGGTTTTACCGCTGCCAGCGCCCGCATGGACAAGAAAGCCGATGCCGAACAGATGCGGAAAACCTGTGAGGGTGCTGCGGCCACGGTCAAGCAGGTGGAGTGCAGGGACAAATCCGAGAAGCCGCCCGCGCTCTATGACCTCACCACCCTCCAGCGGGACGCAAACCGCCTGCTGGGCTATACGGCGCAGCAGACGCTGGACTATCTGCAAAACCTCTATGAAAAGAAGCTCTGCACCTATCCCCGGACGGACAGCCGCTACTTGACTTCTGATATGGCCGAGGGCCTGCCGGTGCTGGTGAATTTGGTCGCCAACACCATGCCGTTCCGCAAGGGCATCGCCATTTCCTGCGATGCGGCGGCGGTCATCAACGACAAGAAAGTGACCGACCACCATGCGGTGATCCCCACCCGGAACATCCGGGAGGCGGATCTAACCGCGCTGCCGGTGGGCGAACGGGCGATTTTGGAGCTGGTGGCCCTGCGGCTGCTGTGTGCGGTGGCCCAGCCCTATACCTTTGCGGAAACTGCCGTTGTTGTGGAGTGCGATGGCGCGGAGTTCACCGCCAAAGGGCGCACGGTGAAGCAACCCGGCTGGCGGGCGCTGGATGCCGCCTACCGGGCCAGCATGAAAAGTGCGCCGGAACAGGACGGCAATTCCGAAGATAAGGCGCTGCCGGAACTGGCCGAAGGCCAGGAGCTGCCGGTCGCCGGTGCCGCCGTCAAGGAGGGCAAGACTACCCCGCCCAAGCATTTCACCGAGGACACCCTGCTCTCCGCGATGGAAACTGCCGGGAAGGACGATATGCCGGAGGACGCCGAGCGCAAAGGGCTGGGCACCCCCGCCACCCGCGCCGGGATTTTGGAGAAGCTGGTGTCCACCGGCTTTCTGGAACGCAAAAAGAACAAGAAAACCGTGCAGCTTTTGCCGTCCCACGATGCCATTTCCCTGATTACCGTCCTGCCGGAGCAGCTTCAATCCCCGCTGCTGACCGCCGAGTGGGAGTACCGGCTGGGTGAGATCGAGCGCGGCGAGCTGGCCTCGGAGGACTTCATGGCCGAGATCACCGCCATGCTGAAGGAGCTGGTGGGGACCTATCAGGTCATCAAGGGCAGCGAGTACCTGTTCACCCCGCCCCGTGAGGTGGTGGGCAGATGCCCCCGCTGTGGCGGCGAAATTGCAGAAATGCAAAAAGGCTTCTTCTGCCAGGACAAATCTTGCAAATTTGCAATCTGGAAAAACAGCAAGTGGTGGGCCGCCAAGCGCAAGCAGCCCACCAAAGCCATTGTGGCGGCGCTGCTAAAAGATGGCCGCGCCCATGTGGCGGGGCTGTACTCCGAGAAAAGCGGCAAGACTTACGACGCCACCGTGGTGATGGAGGATACCGGCCAGTACGTCAACTTCAAGCTGGAGTTTGACCGGCAGAAAGGCGGCGGCAAATGAAACTGAGTTTGTATGAACAGGAAACGATTATCCTCTATAACCAAGCCGAGGCCACCGCCGAGGTCTATTCCCACGACCCGCGCCTGCTGGAAAAGCTGCGGCGGCTGGCCGAGAAGTACCCGGACCAGATTGTGAAAAAGGACCGCCAGACCTTCACAGTGCCCAAACGCTGCGTGTCGGTGCGGGAGCCGTACAGCGCCGAGCGCCGCAAGGCCGCCAGCGAACGGGCCAAGGCTGCCGGGTACAGGCCGCCCATCCCTAAAGCGAGCAGCAAGTGAGTATGGGCGAGAGCGTATTTGAAGTCGTAAAACAGTCCGTCACCGTCCGGGAGGCGGCAGAACTGTACGGCATCGAGGTCAACCGGGGCGGCATGGCCTGCTGTCCCTTCCACGATGACCGGCACCCCAGCCTGAAGCTGAACGAGGACTACTTCTACTGCTTTGGCTGCGGGGCCACCGGCGACGTGATCGACTTCACCGCACGGCTTTATAACCTGACCGCAAAAGAAGCAGCCGAAAAACTGGCCCAGGATTTTGGGCTGGCCTACGACAGCAAGGCCCCCATCCGGCGAAACTATGTCCGGCAGAAATCCGATGTGCAGATGCGCAAAGAAAAACGGGAACACGCCTGGCGCGTTTTGGCGGACTACTACCACCTGCTCCGAAAATGGGAGACCGACTATTCCCCCAGGACGCCGGACGAGGCCCCGCACCCGCGCTTTTTGGAGGCTGCTCAGAAAAAAGACTACATGGCTTATCTGCTGGACACCTTTCTCGACAGCAGCACCGAGGAACGGGATCAGTGGATCGCAGAACACACCGCTGAACTTGCGGCCATAGAAAGGAGAGTGAACATCATGGCTGACAAACCCACCAACCGGGAACGACTGCAACAGATCACGGCGGGCATCGAGCAGGGCATCCAGGAGCTGTTCGAGAGCGAAAAGTATATGCGCTACCTGTCCGTGATGTCCCGGTTCCACCGCTACTCCGTCAACAACACCATGCTCATCTATATGCAGAAGCCGGACGCCACGCTGGTGGCCGGGTACAACAAGTGGAAAAATCAGTTTGAGCGCCATGTGAAGCGCGGTGAACACGGCATCACCATCATCGCGCCCACGCCGTTCAAGAAAAAGATCGAGGAACAGAAGCTGGACCCGGACACCAAAGCCCCCATGCTGGACGCAGAGGGCAAGGTCATCATGGAGGAACGAGAAGTTGAGATTCCCATGTTCCGCCCGGTGAAGGTGTTCGATGTGAGCCAGACGGACGGCAAGCCCCTGCCGGAGCTGGCGTCCTCTCTCTCCGGGAGCGTCCAGAACTACGAGATTTTCATGGAAGCTCTGCGCCGGTCCGCGCCGGTGCCGCTCTCCGTGGAGCCGATGGCCGCCAACATGGACGGGTATTTCTCGCCGGATCAGCAGCGCATCGCCATCCGGGAGGGCATGAGCGAGGTGCAGACCGTTTCCGCTGCTGTCCATGAGATCGCCCACAGCAAACTGCACAACTACGCCAAGGCCCAGGAGGAAGCGGCCAGGGCCGGTGACAAGGAGCCGCCCAAGAAGAAAGACCGCAACACCGAGGAGGTGGAGGCCGAGAGCATTTCCTACGCGGTTTGCCAGTATTACGGTATCCAGACCGGCGAGAACAGCTTCGGCTACATCGCCAACTGGAGCCAGGGTAAGGAGCTGCCGGAGCTGCGGGCCAGTTTGGAAACCATCAACAAGGCGGCCGGGGAACTGATCGCGGACATTGACCGGCATTATAAGGTTATCTGCAAGGAGCGCGGCATTGACCTGACTGCCCAGCCGGAACAGGCGGTGCCCCAGCAGGAAGCCACGCCGGGACCAGCCCCGGAGGTCTCTATTCAGCAGCCCACAGAGGAAACGCCCGATGCACCTTCCCCCAGCGCCGAAGCCCAGGAGGCCCTGCTGATGCTGGACGATACCACCTATCTTCATGTTCAGCCCTGCGACACCGGCTGGGACTACACTCTCTACGATGTGGCGACCATGAAGCAGCTGGACGGCGGCCAGCTGGATGCGCCGGAGCTGCCTCTGTCCACCGCCGCGCTGAAAATCTGCGAGATGCACGGGATGGGCGGCCAGTCCATTCAGTATGCGCCGTTGTCCATGATCGAGACCTTGCAGGAGGCGGCTGTCCAACAGATGCAGGCAGAAGCCCAGGCCGCCGCCCCGGAAACCACCATGCTGCCGGACGCCCCGGAACACTACCTGGACGAATACCCCATGCCGGACCCCGCGCTGACCCAGGACAATCTGGAGAAATGCGGCTATCTGGACGGGGACCTTCTGCCCCTCTCCAAAGAACGGGCCTATGAGCTGATGGCGCAGGACCTGACCGTTTACATGGTTCAGCAGGGCGAGAACCCGGCGATGGCCTTTGACACTGACGATCTGGACGCCCACGATGGCATTTTTGCCGTCACCCGCGAGGAATGGGAGGAAAGCTCCGCTTTCGATGCCCAGGTCAAGGAGCGCATGGACCACCAGCAAGAACGGGAGCAGGCGTTCCTTGGCCACAAGGGCGACTGCTTCGCCATCTACCAGGTGAAGCACACCGATGAGCTGCGGGACATCCGCTATGAGGGGCTGGAATGGATCAAGTCCATCGGGCGCACAGTGCAGCGTGACAACTACGATCTGGTCTATACCGCGCCGCTGGCCCCCGGCGACCTGAAAGGCAGCGTGCTGGACAATCTTGAATACCGCTTCAATAACGAACACCCCGCCGACTATCGCCACCCGTCCATGAGTGTCAGCGACATTGTTGCCATCAAACGGGACGGCAAGGTATCCTGTCACTACTGCGACAGCTTCGGCTTTGCCGAGGTGCCAGGCTTCCTGCCGGACAATCCGCTGAAAAATGCAGAGATGGCCGTGGAGGATGACTACGGCATGATCGACGGCATTCTCAACAACGGCCAGCGGCAGCCGCCCCAACGGGAGCTGCCGGAAAAGCGGAAGTCCGTTGTGGAGCAGCTGAAAAGCCAGCCCAAACCCAAACACAAAAAAGCAGCGCCCAAAAAGAGCGCGGAAAGGGAGCTTTGATATGAACGCTTTGACTTTTGAGGAAACCAACCTGCTGTGTATCTACAACCCCGGCACCCGCCAGGGGGCCATCGAGGCCCTGACCGAGATGCGCGGCGAGCTTTCGCCGGACGAGACCGAGCTGCTGGCCCTGACCGACAGTACCCTCACCAAGCTGCGCGCCATGACCGACGCCGAGTTTGACGCGCTGGAGCTGTACCCGGATTTTGACGAATAAGTCTCTATGATACGAGGGCGATTTATGATAAAATGAGGAATAAAAGACTGCCAAAATCGTCATTGCAATGGTTCGTTGCGGCGGTTCCTGCTTGTGTTGGTAGAAATAAAACAGCTTATTTGCTATGATTTTTTCAAAATCAAATAGCAGGAGGAAACGACACTATGACCCTCGGAGAGAAAATACAAAAATTGAGAAAGCAGCAAGGACTTTCACAAGAGGCACTTGCTGAAAAGGTAACGGTTACACGGCAGACAATTTCAAAATGGGAATTGGGACAATCGCTCCCTGATTTGGATTTTATAGCCCAGCTTAGCGACATTTTTAATGTGTCCTCTGACTATCTTATCAAAGATGAAATGACCGAACCAGATGAGTTACCATATAAAAAGCGCGATTATCGTTTATCTGAACGAGGCAAGCGCATAATTTTGGTAATTGTTTCTGTGGCAGCATTGATTGCTGTCTGCGTATGCCTGATCTGCGACTACTTTACTTCGGACAGGTTATCGTGGTCATTGATTGCCGGTGTTTCAATCATAGCTGCATGGCTTGTGTTACTTCCAAGTCTGATTTCCAGAACAAAGATCGTTTTGAAAACCTTAGTTGTAGTCAGTGCCATCCCTATTCCACTGCTGGCAATCTTGTCCTTGCTATTGAATAAGTCAGTTATATTTACATTGGGCATTTGCATAACGCTGATTGCGATTGCCGCTATCTGGATAATATACGGGATTTTCCGCAAGTGCAGGAAAAATTTGTGGCGGGCATTTGGTTTTGCCCTGCTGGTTTTGATACCAGTACCGATTGCGATTACCCATATTTCAGCTTACTTTTTGCCACAAGTCCAATTTGATTTTACATCTGACATATTCAACAGCGGGATCACTCTTGCGCTTTCTCTTGTATGCTTTGGGGTAGATTATTTGCATTATCATAAGAAAGGGGATGCCACAGACAAAAAATGAAAACAGTTCTTCTACACGGGTTGGGACAAACAGCGCAAGATTGGAAAGAGGTAGTTCGTCAACTTTCAACTTCCAATGTTGATTGCCCGGAGCTTTTTTCTGCAACGGGGAACGAAATATCTTACTCTCGGATTTTGGCTGATCTGGAACGGCAGTATTCTAATGCAACAGAGCCGCTTCATATCTGTGGCTTATCATTAGGGGCGCTGCTTGCCCTCGATTTCACTATTCGTCATGGGGATAAAGTAGCATCGCTGGTCTTAATCGGCGCACAATACAAAGTACCAACATTCCTGATAGATTTTCAAAATTTCTTGTTCCGCTGTATGCCCAGCAAGAGTTTTGATAGCATGGGATTATCAAAAAGCGATACGATTAAACTGTCACACTCGATGAGGTTGCTGGATTTCACCCCACAATTAGACAGAATTACTTGTCCCGTTACTATTTTGTGCGGCGAAAAAGATAGCGCCAATATAAAAGCATCGAAAAAGTTAAATGAATTACTTCCCTATGCGACTTTGCAAATTGTCCCCGGCGCAGGCCACGAAATCAACAAAGACGCGCCAAAAACAGTTGCTGACGTACTAAATATGAAATAATATTTTGACAACTGAATTGCTTGCCGTTACGGACGGCACCACCGAGCAGGAAATCTTTCGGGGTTTCCTGCTTTTCTTTTACCTAAAACTGAAAGGAGGACAGAACCCCATGCCAACCAAAGCAGAACAATATGCGCAGATGGCCGATCAGGTGGCGCGGCAACTCACCGGCAGCTGGCAGGAGTGGGCGGGCTTTCTCACCAACGCCGCCCGGCTTTACAAATATCCGTTCCATGAACAGATGATGATCTACGCCCAGCGCCCGGATGCCACCGCCTGCGCCGAGTACGACCTGTGGAACAACCGCATGGGCCGGTATGTGCGGCGCGGGTCCAAGGGTATCGCCCTGGTGAATGATTCCGGGGACCGGCCCCGGCTGCGGTATGTGTTTGATATTTCCGACACCGGCACCCGTGAACACTCCCGCACGCCCTGGCTGTGGACGATGAACGAGGAACACACCGCGCCGGTCATGGCGATGCTGGAGCGCAACTACGATGTGAGCGGCAGTGACTTGCCCCAGCAGCTGGCCGATGTGGCCGCCGGTCTGGCGGAAGAATACTGGACGGATCACCGGCAGGACATTCTCTACATCGTTGACGGTTCCTTTTTGGAGGAGTACGATGAAGAAAACATCGGGATGCAGTTCAAGTCCGCCGCCGCTGTCAGCATCACCTACGCCCTGATGTCCCGCTGCGGGCTGGAGCCGGAGCAGTATTTCAGCCATGAGGATTTCATGGCGATCTTCGACTTCAACACCCCCGCCACCGTGGGGGCGCTGGGCACGGCAGTCAGCCAAATCAATCAACAGGTGCTGCGGCAGATCGGCGTTACCATCCAGAACTATGAGCGCGCCAAGAGCGCGGAAAGGAGTGCCACACATGGAGATCAACCTGACTTACACGAGGAACGGCGATTACCTGGTCCCCGACCTGAAGCTGTCCGAACAGCCGGAGAAGCCCCTGGGCAAGTACGGCAGGATGAGGAAAGCGTACCTGAAAGAACACCGGCCCATCCTCTACAACCAGCTACTGATGAGCGAGAAGCTGTACCCGCACCTTCTGGAGATCGACGAGACGGCGAACCGGCGGTTGGAGCAGATGATGCCCCAACTGGCCGAGGCGGCGGGCGCGACGGAGGCGCTGAAAGCCGCCGACCCGATGCAGTGGGTGGGCCTGATGAACACCTGCAAAGCCCAGGCCGAGGAAATTCTGATGGCGGAACTTATCAACAGCTGACCCTAAACCTGTTCCTCTCCGAAGCGGAACAGATTCAACAGATCGACGAAGCAGAGAGTGTGAAAACGCCCTCTGCTTTTTCTTTTGCCCAGGGACAGCCGCAGTCAGAAGCTGCCGACCATGAGCCGGAGGCGGCAAGGCTCACTCTCCGGGAGCTGCATGAGCGATACAAACCCATTGTGTTGGAGGCCGTTACCAAAGACACCAGATACCAGAACACCTGCGGTCACGGTGATTATGAAAGCGCCGTGATCGAAGGAAGATCGGCTATCCAGCGCGCTGTTTTAGCGTCTGGCAATAAGGAGCTGCTTCACCTCTATTCCTACACCCCGGAGTTCCGGCAGCGCCTTCACCGTGAAGTCATCGCTGAGACTTATCCCAAGCTCCATGAGATGCTGCGCCCACTTTCGGACAATGACATTGACCGAGCTATCCAGGACTGGAACGGCAAGATCGAAAGCAAGCACGCCGTTGTCCGCTACATGAAAGACCATGCGCGGGAAAAAGATACCGCCGAATGGCTGGCCCATGAGTTTGACGGCGGCGACGGCAAAACCCCGTTTGCGGTACGCCCGGAAAGCCCCAATGGAACGATGCTGTCCTGGCCCAAGGTGCAGCGCCGGATTGCGCAGCTCATCAAGGAAGATCGGTTCTATACCGAAGCGGAGCAGGACCGTTTTGACAGCATCGACCCCATCGCCATCCGGGAGGCCCTGGCCGAGCGCGGCATCGTGAACGGCCAGGTGGTAGACCCGGAAAAGCTGGACAACGACCCGTTTATCCAACAGGTGATGCAGGATGCGGAGGCTGTTTCAGCCGGGGAACGCTCCGAGGCGGAGCCGCCTGCGCCGGACTTATCCGGCCAGCCCGTCACCCGCGAGGGAGACACCCTCACCATAGGCAGCGGCGAACCTACCCACGAGATGGACATTGCCGTGTCGGACGGGGAATATGAAGCCATCCGGCAGGCCATCCCGGGAACAGAGGCCCCCACCGCCTCTGACCCTGCAACATCCCCTTACCATGTGGGTGATACGGTCTATCTGGACAATCAGGAATATCAGATCACCGAGTTGCGGGAGGACACGGTGCAGCTGCTACCCTCCGATATGGCGTACCCCATCTACCGGGTCGAGAGCCGGGAGCGGTTCGAGACGCTGCTGCGTGCGGACACCCGCAACGAAGCAATCAACGAATTTTTGCCTGTAAACCCCGACACGGCTGACCAGGACCTCCGGGACGTGCTGGTCCACGGCCTGATCGGCGCGCCGGACAAGGCGGAGCTTTCCGAGCTGCTGCACACCGGCAAGCCCAACCGCGAGATCGCCCAGTGGCTGGGCCGGGCCTTCCCAGGCATCGTGGAAACGATGGAGCTGGAGACTGGCGACACCGCCGACTACCGCACCACGTCCGAAGGCATCGAACTGGAAGTGCTGGACGCGGAGGAGAAGCGGCTGGCCATGCTGTATTTTCGCTGGGATGAGGTCGCGCCCCTGCTGCGCGGGCTGTATGCCCGTCAGCTGGACGGCTTTGGGCGGGAGCAGGCCGAACCGGCTATTACCGCTGATACCACTGTCGAAGAACCTATTGAACCCGCCAAGCCCATTGAGGAACCTGCCACCGAGGCCCCGGCGTTCCATTCCGATCCGGTGACCGTCTATCCTGGCGAACAGAACCATCTGCCCTATGACGTAGTGGTGGAACGGCTGCACGTTGACCAGTCGGAACCTACGCCGCCCGAACCAACGCCGGACGTGGAGCCTGGCGAGAAGCCGGAACACCCGGTCGCCATCCCGGTCAACGGCGAGTGGCAGACCTTCCCCAACCAGCGGACTGCCGAGCAGGCGGCCTATCAGGAGTACCGGGACAACCTGCGCCGCAATGCGCAGAATTTTCACATCACCGACGACCATCTGGGCGAGGGCGGCCCCAAGGCCAAGTACCAGGCCAATGTGGCGGCAATCAAGCTGCTGAAATACCTGGAGGAAACCACCGGCCAGGCCACGCCGGAACAACAGGAAGTGCTGTCCCGCTATGTGGGCTGGGGCGGCGTGGCGGATGCCTTCGACCCATCCAAAACTGCCTGGGCCAAGGAGTACGCCGAACTGAAAGAGCTTTTGACCCCGGAGGAATATGAAGCGGCCAGGGCCTCTACCCTCAACGCCCACTACACCAGCCCCACTGTGATCCGCGCCATTTACGACGCGGTAGAACAGATGGGCTTCCGCACCGGCAACATTCTGGAGCCGTCCTGCGGTGTGGGCAATTTCTTCGGGATGCTGCCGGAGAGCATGGCCGGGAGCCGTCTGTACGGCGTGGAGCTGGACAGCATTTCCGGGCACATCGCAAAGCAGCTCTACCCCAAGGCCGACATCACGGTGGCAGGATTTGAAACCACCGACCGGCGGGATTTTTACGACCTTGCCATCGGTAACGTCCCTTTCGGACAGTATCAGGTGAACGACAAAGCCTACAACAAACTGGGTTTCAACATCCACAACTACTTTTTCGCAAAATCGTTGGACCAGGTGCGGCCGGGCGGCGTGGTGGCGTTCGTCACCAGTCGCTATACAATGGACGCCAAGGATTCCACCGTGCGCCGGTATCTGGCCCAGCGGGCCAAGCTGCTGGGAGCCATCCGCCTGCCCAATAACGCCTTCCGCGCCAATGCGGGCACCGATGTGGTGTCCGACATCCTGTTTCTGCAAAAGCGGGACCGTCCGCTGGACATCGCCCCGGACTGGACGCAGACCGGCCGGACCGAAGAAGGCTTCACGGTCAACCAGTATTTTCTCGACCACCCGGAGATGGTGCTGGGGCGACAGGAGCCGGAAAGCACCGCTCACGGCATGGATTACACCGTGAACCCCATCGAGGGGATGGAGCTGGCCGACCAGCTGCACAACGCCGTACAGCACATCCACGGCACCTACCAGGAGGCCGCGCTGCCGGAGCTGGGCGAGGGCGAGGACATCGACGATTCCCTCCCAGCTGACCCTAACGTGAAGAACTACTCCTACACGGTGGTGGACGGCGCGGTGTACTTCCGGGAAAACAGCCGCATGGTGCGCCCCGACCTGAATGCCACCGCCGAGGCCCGTGTCAAAGGACTGGTGGGGCTGCGGGACTGTGTGCAGCAGCTCATCGAACTGGAGATGGACGCCGCCGCGCCGGATGCCGACATCCGGGCGCAGATGGCCGAGCTGAACCGCCGCTATGACGATTTCTCCGCTAAATATGGTCTTATCAACGACCGTGCGAACAGGCTGGCCTTTTCCGATGACAGCAGCTATTACCTGCTCTGCGCGCTGGAAGTGCTGGACGAGGACGGCAGGCTGGAACGCAAGGCGGATATGTTCACCAAGCGCACTATCAAACCCCATGAGGCTGTCACCACCGTGGACACGGCCAGCGAGGCGCTGGCGGTCTCTATCTCGGAGAAAGCCTGCGTGGACATGGCCTACATGGAACAGCTCACCGGCAAAACCGGCGAAGAACTGGCGGACGAACTGCGCGGTGTGATCTTCCGTGTGCCGGGCCAGACCGAGCCGGACGGGACGCCCCATTATGTGACCGCCGATGAATACCTCTCCGGCAACGTGCGCCGGAAACTGCGCCAGGCCCAGCGGGCGGCGGAACAGGACCCGGCCTTTGCGGTCAACGTGGAGGCCCTGACCGCCGCCCAGCCCAAGGACCTGGGCGCGTCTGAGATCGAGGTGCGGCTGGGGGCGACCTGGATCGACAAGGAGTACATCCAGCAATTCATGTACGAGACCTTCGACACGCCCTTTTACCTCCAGCGCAGCATTGAAGTCCACTACTCTGCGTTCACCGCCGAGTGGCAGATCTCCGGCAAAAACGCCGTGGGACAGAGGGACGTGGCGGCCTATACCACCTACGGGACCAGCCGCGCCAACGCCTATAAAATCCTCGAAGATTCCCTCAACCTGCGGGATGTCCGTATCTACGACACCGTGGAGGACGCGGACGGCAAGGAGCGCCGGGTGCTGAATGCCAAGGAGACTACCCTGGCCGCCCAGAAGCAGCAGGCCATCCGGGAGGCGTTCAAGGATTGGATTTGGCGCGACCCGGAACGGCGGCAGGCGTTGGTCCACCAGTACAATGAGGAAATGAACAGCACCCGGCCCCGCGAATATGACGGCAGCCACATCGTTTTCGGCGGCATGAACCCGGCCATCACCCTGCGGGAACACCAGAAAAACGCCATTGCCCATGTGCTGTACGGCGGCAACACGCTGTTGGCCCATGAGGTGGGCGCGGGCAAGACCTTTGAAATGGTGGGGGCCGCGATGGAGGCCAAGCGCCTGGGGCTGTGCCAGAAATCCCTCTTTGTGGTGCCCAACCACCTGACTGAGCAGTGGGCTTCGGAGTTCCTGCGTCTGTACCCGTCCGCCAATATCCTGGTGACAACCAAAAAGGACTTTGAAAAGCACAACCGCAAGAAGTTTTGTGCCCGCATCGCCACCGGCGACTATGATGCCATCATCATGGGCCACTCCCAGTTTGAGAAAATCCCCATCAGCAAGGAACGCCAGGAGCGGCTGCTGCATGAGCAGATTTGGGAAATCACCGAGGGTATCTCCGAGGTAGAGTCCAGCGGCGGGGAACGCTTCACGGTCAAGCAGCTGGAGCGCACGAAAAAGTCTCTGGAGGCGCGGCTGGAAAAGCTGCAAGCCGAGGGCCGCAAGGACGATGTGGTGACGTTTGAGCAGCTGAGCGTGGATCGGCTGTTTGTGGACGAGGCGCACAACTACAAGAACCTCTTTCTCTACACAAAAATGCGCAACGTGGCTGGCCTCTCCACAACAGATGCGCAGAAATCCAGCGATATGTTCGCCAAGTGCCGCTACATGGACGAGATCACCGGCAGCCGCGGCGTTATCTTTGCCACTGGCACACCGGTCAGCAACTCCATGACCGAGCTTTACACCATGCAGCGGTATCTCCAGTATGACCGCCTGCAAGAGCTGGGCATGGCCCACTTTGACTGCTGGGCGTCCCGGTTTGGCGAGACCGTGACGGCGCTGGAGCTGGCCCCGGAGGGCACCGGCTACCGGGCGCGGACCCGCTTCTCCAAGTTTTTCAACCTGCCGGAGCTGATGAACTTGTTCAAAGAAATCGCGGACATCAAAACCGCCGACCAGCTGCACCTGCCCACGCCCCAGGTGGAGTACCACAACATCGTGGCTCAGCCCACCGAGCAGCAGCAGGAAATGGTGAAGGCGCTTTCGGAACGCGCTTCCCTGGTACACAGCGGTACGGTGGACCCGTCCCAGGACAATATGCTCAAGATCACCAGCGACGGGCGCAAGCTGGGCCTGGACCAGCGGATCATCAACCAGCTGTTGCCGGATGAGCCGGGCACCAAAGTCAATCAGTGCGTGGACAACATCATGCAGATCTGGCGGGACGGCGAGGCCGACAAGCTGACCCAGCTGGTGTTCTGCGACATCTCCACGCCCCAGGCCCGGCCTGCCAAAAAGGTAGCGAAGGCGCTGGACAACCCGACCCTCCACGCTTTGGAGGACGCAGTGCCGCTGGATGAGCCGGAACCGGCCTTTACCGTGTATGAGGACATCCGGCAGAAGCTCATCGCCCAGGGCGTACCCGCCGAGCAGATCGCCTTTATCCATGAGGCCAACACCGAAGTGCGCAAAAAGGAGCTATTCTCCAAGGTCCGCACCGGCCAGGTGCGCGTCCTGCTGGGCAGCACGGCCAAAATGGGCGCGGGCACCAACGTGCAGGACCGCCTGGTGGCGCTGCATGACCTGGACTGCCCGTGGCGGCCCGGCGACCTGGCCCAGCGAAAGGGACGCATCGAACGGCAGGGCAACCAGAACGAGACCGTCCATGTGTACCGCTACGTCACCGAGGGGACGTTTGACGCCTACCTCTGGCAGACGGTGGAAAACAAACAGAAATTCATCAGCCAGATTATGACCTCCAAATCGCCGGTGCGAAGCTGCGACGATGTGGACGAAACCGCGCTGTCCTTTGCCGAGATCAAGGCGCTGTGCGCCGGAGACCCGCGCATCAAGGAGCGTATGGACCTGGATGTGGACGTGGCGCGGTTAAAGCTGATGAAGGCCGACCACCAGAGCAAGCAGTACCGCCTGGAGGACCAGCTGCTCAAAACCTTCCCGGAGGAGATCGAGAAAAACAAGGGCTTTATCGCCGGGCTGGAAGCCGATATGAAAACGCTGGCGGAACACCCCCACCCGGAGGACGGCTTTGCGGGCATGGAAGTCCGTGGCGACACCCTCACCGACAAGGAGAACGCCGGGGCGGCGCTGCTGGACGCCTGCAAGGAGGTCAAAGGGGCCGACCCGGTGCCGGTGGGCAGTTACCGGGGCTTCGCTATGTCGGTGTCGTTTGACGCTTTCCGGCAGGAGTATATGCTCCTGTTGAAAGGCCAGATGACCCACCGGGCAACCCTGGGCACCGACCCTCGCGGCAACCTCACCCGTATCGACAATGCGCTCAGTCAGATGCCCCAGCGGCTGGAGGCGGTGAAAAATCAGCTGGACAATCTCTACCAGCAGCAGGCCGCCGCCAAGGCGGAGGTGGGCAAGCCCTTCCCCCAGGAACAGGAGCTGCGGGATAAATCCGCCCGGCTGGCCGAGCTGGACGTACTGCTGAACATGGACGGCCGGGGCCGCCCTGCGCCGGAAGCGGTGCTTGCCAAGAGTAGCCGCCCCTCGGTGCTGGAGGGCCTGAAACGCCCGGTGCCGCGCAATCCCGAAAAGAAACCAAAACACCACGAACAGGAGGTGCGATAACATGAATACCGATAAAAACACGGCCCTCTATGAGAAGATGGCCGCCGAACAGGACAAGTTCCGGGACTGGCTGAAAAGCCAGCCCCCGGAGGAAATTCTAAAGCATACCTATGAGTACACAGTCCGGGAGGACATTTTGATGGCGATGGAGGAGCTGGACCTGCCCCAAAGCCGGGCCGCCGCGCTGCTGGCGTCGCCGTCCCCGCTGGCCGATGTCTACAAGGAATTCTCTGACCGGGAGACCTCCTACATGGATGTGGTGCGGGACAGCATCGAGCAGCGGGCCGAGGCGGCGCTGGACGCCCAGCGGGAACTGCCGCTCTACCGACACGACGCCGCCCATGCCCGCGAACAGGGCGATTTGGATTTGTACCGGGCGTCCCGACGCGCTAATATCGCCTGCAAGGAGGCCATCGAGGCGTCTATTTCGGAACATTACCGGGACAACCAGCTGGACAAGGACGCGGTGCCCCAGGTGATCGAGCAGTTCGGCTACACCCGCACCCTCTATGTGCTGGCAAACACCGTACAGCAGAAAGATTGGGATGAGCGTTTCAGCCCGGCCAACAAGGCGTGGGCCAAGACGGTGGACATCCCGCCCAACCCGGACGGCTTCGGAGGTGAGCGCAACCTGGACTTTGTGGTGGACAGCCACTCCGGCCTGGTCGATCTGTTCTTGAGCCAGGCGCGGCAGGATTATCTGCGGCTCCAGCCGCTGACGCCGGAGGAAATCCGCGCCGAGGCCGCCCGGCTCTTGCAGGAACTCCGCGCCCCGGAGGCTCCCAACAGCCCCCACGGCACCCACTACATGGCCCGCGTTTCGCCGGACTTTCTGGCCCGCGCAGGCACCCAGGCCCATGACCGGCTAATGGCGCTGCTGCCGTTCCGCAGTCTGGCGATCACCGGCATGAAGGACCTGCCCGGCACCTATGTCACCATTCTGGCCAGCGAGGACCGTTCCAAAGAGCTGCGCCAGCGCCGCCCTTCGGTCCGCCGCCAACTGAAGCAGGAGCCGCGTTCCGCTGAAAAGAAAGCGCCCGTTCGTAAGAAAAAGGAGCCGGAGCGGTGAGCGCCCCCAAGCGCAAACGGGAGGTGCAGCTGAACTTCCGGGTCTCGCCGGAGGAACTGGCGCTGATCGAGCAGAAGATGGCCCAGCTGGGGACAAAGAACCGGGAAGCCTACCTGCGCAAGATGGCCCTGGACGGCTATGTGGTGCGCCTGGAACTGCCGGAGCTGAAGGAGCTGGTGTCCCTGATGCGCTATTCCAGCAACAACTTAAACCAGCTGACCCGCCGCGTGCATGAAACCGGGCGCATTTACGATGCCGATCTGGAGGATATATCCCGGCGGCAGGAGGCTTTGTGGGATGGGGTGCATCGGATATTGACCCAGCTGGCAAAGCTGTCGTGACAGGGGCATACGCCCCGGCTTTGAGGGAGGTCCGGCGTGTGCGTGCGGCTGCGCCGGGCCTCCCTCTTTTTTCTTTGCCCGTATCGTTGCACTTTTGCGGGCCGCAGGCGATAATGGAGTCAGAAACGGAGGTGAAGGCTGATGTTGACATTTGAAAATATCTTGAAGTTGTTTCAAGAGTATCTGCTGTGTGACTCGGAGGAAGAAGTTCTCCCGTGCAAGCGCGGCTATGTCCGATTGACCTGGAACAAGGATTCCCGCTACTGCGTGGACGGCATCCTCTGCCAGACCCCGGAGGAACTGTTTGACCTGCTGCTCACGGATTACCAGGACTTTGAATTGCTCCGCCGGACGAAAGGCCGCCGGGAGGTTACAGAGGCGGACGAAAAGGCCGTAGAGGAACTGTGCCAGCCCTACCTGGACTGGCGGAAGGGGGCGCTGAAATGAGAGCGGTGCTGTTTGTTTTGAAATTGGGGCTGAAAATCCTGGCCGCGCCGTTGGTGCTGGCATTGATGCTGTTCACCTGGGTATGCTTTGGTCTGCTGTATGTGTCCAGCTTCATCTTCGGCCTGGCCTCCACGGTGGTGGCGCTGCTGGGGGTCGCGGTGCTGGTGACCTACTCGCCGCAAAACGGCGTGATCCTGCTGGTGATTGCTTTCCTGGTCAGCCCGCTGGGCCTTCCGATGGCCGCCGCCTGGCTGGTGGGTAAGGTGCAGGACCTGCGGTATGCGATCCAGGACGCGGTGTACGGTTGAATTGGAAGCGAAGAATTGCCGGGAGTGATTGCCCGGCAATTTTTTGACTTTACTTTTGTGCTAATTTCGCGTATAATATTAGCATGAAAGGAAGGTGAAGAACGTGAGCCAATTTCAACAGCTGGACCAGCTGATGGAACGTCAGGACGGAATGCTGCGCACCGGGCAGGCCCTCGCGGCCGGGATCTCAAAACCTGTTTTTTATCAATTCGTGCAGTCTCGTGGGCTGGAACAGGCGGCGCATGGGATTTATCTTTCCAAAGACGCCTGGGTGGACGCCATGTATCTGCTGCATCTTCGTTGTCCGCAGGCGGTTTTTTCCCATGAAACGGCGCTGTTTTTCCACGACCTGACCGACCGGGAGCCACTGGCCTACTCTGTCACGGTCAAGACAGGGTACAACCCCACCCGGCTCAAGGACGAGGGCGTCCAGGTCTTTACCATCAAGGCGGAGCTGCATGAGGTCGGCCTGACAACTGCGCAAACCCCCTTCGGCCACGATGTGCCGGTCTATGATATGGAACGGACGATCTGCGATGTGCTGCGCAGCCGGAGCCACATCGAGATGCAGACATTCCAGGACGCTTTGAAAGCGTATGCCCGCCGGAAAGACAAGGACCTGCGGACGCTGGTGCGCTATGCCAAACTGTTCCGGGTCGAGAAGATTTTACGCCAGTATTTGGAGGTACTGTTATGATAAAGACAGCCAGACAGCTGAAAGATTTGATCCGCAACCTGTCAAAGAAAAATGCTGCGGATGCGCAGATTTTGATGCGCAACTATATGATGGAGCGTTTTCTGGAACGCATTTCTCTCTCGTCCTACCGGGACAAATTCATCCTCAAGGGCGGGATGCTGGTGGCCGCGATGGTCGGTCTGGACGCCCGCTCCACGATGGACCTGGACGCATCGGTCAAGGGGGCCAACGTCAGTGTCGAGGATGTGGAGAACATGATGGCCGAGATCATCGCCGTTCCCATTGATGACGGCGTTACCTTCCAGGTGAAAAACATTTCAGAAATCATGGATGAAGCGGAATATCCCGGTATCCGGGTCACGATGACAACGCTCTTTGACGGGGTGCGCACCCCGCTGAAAATCGACATTTCCACCGGCGACGCCATCACCCCTAAAGAGGTGCGGTACAGCTTCAAGCTCATGCTGGAGGACCGCTCCATTGATGTTTGGGCCTATAACCTGGAGACCGTGCTGGCTGAAAAGCTGGAAACCATCATCACCCGCACCACGACCAACACCCGTATGAGAGATTTTTACGACATCGCCATCCTGCAACAACTCTATGGCAGCACTCTGGACCCGCACGTTCTCCATGACGCGCTGCTGGCGACAGCCCACAAGCGCGGCACCGAGCGCCATCTGGCCGAGGCCGCCGAAGTCTTTGATGAAGTGGAGAACAGCCCGGTCATGCAGGACCTGTGGGCGGCCTATCAGAAAAAGTTCTCCTATGCGTCCGACCTTGGCTGGGATACGGTCATGGCTGCGGTCCGCCAGCTGTTCGCTCGTTGCGAGGGCACGGCATGAAAAAAAGTGGACACTACTGCAAGGTCTGTGGCGAGTATAAGGCAAACGAAAAGTTTTCTGGCAAGGGACACGCCGCGCACATTTGTAAAACCTGCGCCGCTCTCCCGCCAGAAAAGCAGGCAGAAGAAATGGCGCTTACCCGGCTTGTCAACCTTCCCTGGCGATTATCCAAAGAACAACTTTCGTGGTTGAAGAAACGGATGAAGGACAAGCGGGATGCCGTGCGGTCTTTGGCGACGGAACAATATGAAATGCGGTTCCCGCCCAGGATAGAACTGGATGAATTGGAAGATGGCTTTGAGGAAGATTTCGATTTTTATATGGACGAGGAAACTGATATAGAGTAAACCGATGCGGTCTGTGATAAGCAGGCCGCTTATTTTTTGGAAAGGAGGCGGACCCCACATGGCCACCACCCGCATTATACCGCTGCACGCCGGCAAGGGCCGCACGGTCGGCAAGGCGATCAGCGACATCATCGACTATGTGAAAAATCCAGAAAAGACCGACCACGGCAGGCTCATCACCAGCTACCAGTGCGACAGCCGCGTGGCCGATGCGCAGTTCCTGCTGGACAAGCAGACTTACGCCGCCCGAACCGGCCGGGTGCGCGGCAAGGATGATGTGATTGCGTACCACCTGCGGCAGTCCTTTGTTCCGGGCGAGATCACGCCGGAGGAAGCCAACCGGCTGGGTGTGGAGCTGGCCCGGCGTTTCACAAAAGGCAAGCACGCTTTCATCGTCTGCACCCACATCGACAAATCTCACGTCCACAACCATATTATATGGAACTCCACTACGCTGGAGTGTGACCGCAAGTTCCGCAACTTTTGGGGCAGCACCTGCGCCGTCCACCGTCTGAGCGACACCATCTGCATCGAGAACGGCTACTCCATTGTGGAGGCTCCTAAGCGGCGCGGCCAAAGCTACAACAAGTGGCTGGGCGATGCGGCCAAGCCCTCCCACAAGGAGCTGCTGCGCCAGGCCATCGACCGGGCACTGGCACAGAAACCGGCCAGCCTGGAAGATTTGCTGCGCCTTCTGGAGCAGGACGGCTTCACCGTTCACCGGCGCGGCAAGACCATCTCCATCAGCGCAGAGGGCTGGGGCAACAACGTCCGCTTTGACCGGCTGGGGGACGGCTACACGCTGGACGATCTGTTGGCAGTTCTCTCCGGCCAGAAAGAGCATACGCCCCGCAAACAGCCTGCCCCGCAGGCCGCCCCGCCCAAGGTCAATCTGCTGGTGGACATCCAGGCAAAACTCCAGGCCGGGAAAGGTGCCGGGTATGCCCGCTGGGCGAAGGTGTTCAACCTCAAACAGATGGCCCAGACCCTCAACTACCTGTCTGAACACGGACTGCTGGACTATGCCGATCTGGAGACAAAAACAACAGAGGCGACAGCCCGCTACAATAAACTGTCCGATCAGATCAAGACCGCTGAGAAGCGTATGGCCGAGATTGCCGTGCTGCGCACCCATATCGTCAACTACGCCAAGACCCACGAGACCTATGTGGCCTACCGAAAGGCCGGGTATTCAAAGAAGTTCCGGCAGGAGCATGAGGAGGAAATCTTGCTGCACCAGGCCGCCAAGGAAGCCTTCAACGAGCTGAACGTGAAGAAGCTGCCCACGGTCAAGGAGCTTCAGACCGAGTACGCCCAGCTGCTGGCGGATAAGAAAACGGCCTACGCCGAGTACCGGCAGGCCCGCGCCGCCATGCGGGAACTGCTGACGGTCAAGAACAATGTGGATCGGGTCCTGGGCTTTGAGGCTGGAAAACAGATTGAGAAAGAACGTGATCAGAAGCAGAACCGTTGATAACCTTGGTAAAGCGAAAAGCCGGGCGCGGGGGCTGTATGGCCTCTGCGTCCGGCGCTGTTTTTTTGCCTTTATGCCTGCTCCATCGGGAAATTCGGCAGGGCTTCCAACAGTTTCATAATCAAGTGCTGTTTCATATCCTCGTCCACAGCCAGCTCGTCGATCATGGGGGCATAGTGTTCAAGCACCTTTTCCGTAGCCCACTTCTCACCTGCGACGGCGGCCTTGATCGTGGCGCTGTCCAGCAACATTTCCTGTTCGGTCATCCTGCCCACTCCTGTCGTTTTTTGTCTTATTCCAGCATACCACAGAACCGGGAGGAATACCAGCGGCGGAAACATTTTTCCTACGCATTTAGAAGCCCGTTTCGGCGGGGATTTGATAAATCATTCTGCCACCCCACCGACCACCGCCGAAAAGCCTTGATTTCCGTGGATTTTTGGCACTCTAAATGCGTAGACAGGAGGGGCTTTCCAGCTCTCGTGTTCAGTATATCGTTTGTGGCGCTGCTACACTCTATAATTCATATTCTGTTCCTTGTATTCTTCGAGTAAACGAATTATAATGAATAAGTTGGAGGTGTATTATGGACTATATGACTTTGAAAGAAGCAAGTGAAAAATGGGGCGTGACGCCCCGATGGATAAATTATTACTGTGCTGCATCCCGTATTCCCGGAGCTATAAAAATGGGAACAGTATGGTTAATCCCGAAGAACGCCGAAAAGCCTATTGACGGAAGAACAAAAATAGCAAGGAGCAATCGCGATGGAAAACAAGATAATATTGATTGAAGATGATGAAGAAATTAGAGGAATGATAACGGACTATTTATCAGGAGAATTTGAAGTGTTATCCTTTAATGATGGCACAACAGCCATACGGACGAACACAAGTTATGATGAATATTCACTTGCCCTTATTGATCTTATGCTGCCGGACATGAGTGGCATGGAGATTATCAAGGCCATCCGACAGGTCAGCAATATTCCTATCATCATCATTACTGCAAAAGATAATGATACTGATAAATCATTAGGATTGAATTTGGGTGCTGACGATTATGTGGTAAAGCCTTTTTCTTTAATTGAACTTGCTGCAAGGATAAAGGCTAATATCAGACGAGCCAGAACCTACCAAGTATTACCGAGTAATTCGATTGTCAAAATCAAAGACATAGAAATTGACCCCCAAAGTCACATGGTTACGCGGAAAGGGACATCCATAGATTTAACACCAATCGAATTTGAACTTTTGTACCTTTTGGCCAGCCATCCGGGACAGGCATATTCAAAAGAACGGCTATATGAACTCATTTGGAAAGAGCCGTATTTTGGGAACGAAAATGTGTTGAATACCCATATCAATCGCCTGCGTTTGAAGTTGAAGAATAATGCGGAAGATACTACGGCTTACATTAAAACCTTATGGGGTATCGGCTACAAGATGGAGGACAAATAGATGTGGCTTCTGTTTGCAATTCTTTCATTTGTTCTGTTGCTTATCCTAATTTGTCAACAGATACAGCACAAAGAGTTAGAACGAGAGATCAACTATATCACCGACAGACTTGCTTCTCTTTCCATTACTTCTGATAATGGCTTTGTGCTTATACCCACGGATAATGATAGTATCAAAAAATTAGGTGCTGTGCTTAATACCTTACTTCAAGATTTTTATACAAAAAAATCAGAGTTTGAGCAGAGCAAACAGGCAATGGCGCAGGTTCTAACAAATATCTCTCACGACATCCGTACCCCGCTCACTGTCCTAAAAGGAAATAGCGAAATGCTTTCCAATATAACAAACGACCCCTCTATGCCTGAAAATGTTCATGCTATGGCCGCTAAAATAGACCGAAAGGCTGATGATTTAATCTCGACAATCAATGACTATTTTACAATGTCCAAAATAGCTTCCGGCGATCTTCCCATTAAACTGAAAAAGGAAAATGTTTCAAGACTTTGCCAAGACACCATTTTGGACTATTATGATCTGCTTGAACAGAAACAATTTGAAGTCGATATTCAGATACCAGATACACCGATTTT
>OLOL01001307.1_pt1 | contig 21971 bp, 15 predicted proteins | sample 1673081 | NCBI WGS metagenome assembly OLOL01 (sample SAMEA3136753, study PRJEB25190) | human gut metagenome
GACCGGCGCTGCAGCTGCGCCGGTCCTTCGCCCAAAAGTACCAAAAGAGGAGAGAAATTAGCTTATTTGCTGCCGCAGGGGACCTTCTTCACCAGCCAGTCGTTGATCATGTCAGCGATCTGGCGGCTGTTGTCGTCCATCATCAGCATGTGGGAGTTTCCCTTGATGCCCATGGCCGGCAGGTTCATCCACGTGTGATCCGCGTGGAGCTCGTTGAGCTTGGCGTACCAGGCGGGCGCTGTCTTGCGGATGGAGTCCGCCCAGGAGTGAACGACCTTGTAGTCCTCGCTCATGAAGTCGCCGTACACGTACAGCTGGGGGATCTTGGCAAACGCCGTCAGGTCCTCGTCCAGTGCGGGCAGCGTCGCCGCCTCAACGAACACCACCGCCTTCACGAAGTCGGGATACTTCTGCATGATCTTTTTGGTATACAGCGCACCCTGGCTATGGACCATGATGATGACGCCGTCCACATGCTGCTGCATGCGCTCGATGTACTTGCAGTAGGCGTCGATGGTCCACTCGTCGGAGGTGAGCCAGCGGGGAACGCCCTGCATCATCAGCTGGTCATAGTGGTCAATGGGGAAACGGTTGCCCTCGTAGGGGATGGGATACGTCTCGCCCATCTTCAGGTTCAGCCAGCGGGACTCGTAGGAGTGGAAGATGGGAGGCGTGGGGTTGATCTCGGGGAACTTGGCCCAGCTGGCGCGGCCGCGCTCCACGGCGTCGGACACGTAGACGTTGAAACCATGGCGCAGGAACAGGGTGTCGAAGCCCTCGCGGCCATCGGGAGTGGTCTCCCAGGTAACGCCGGTGAGACCGCCGCCGTGCCACATCAGAATGGGGTAGGGGCACACAGGCTCGGCCAACTCGGTGTACTGGACGTACATCTGCTTGGCCCAGTGGGTGCCGTTGGGGTCAGAGTGGAAGGTGAACTTACCCTGATAGGGAAAATCCTCCACAGGGGCGTTCTCCAGCTTAACCTTCTCACCGCCGACATGGAAGCTGCCGCGGTGCTTGACCTTGATAATATCATCCATGGTAATACCTCCTTATCACAGGATCAGGATGCTGATGATACCGGCAGCCACGATGGCCAGAGTGATGCCCACCAGCACGATGACGCCCTTGGACAGTGCCCACTGCTGGCCATCATCGGCAAAGATGTCGGTACTCAGCATGATGGCGGACTGACCGGAGCCGGAGGGCAGCAGGCAGGCGGTCAGGGTGCCAGTACCGATCAGGGCAGGGAACACGGAGACGTTAACGCCCTCCTGATACAACGCCACGGCCAGAGGAGCCAGGGCCGTCAGGAACAGGATCGCCGTGGCGGAGTTGGAGAAGAACTGAGTGATGATGCAGCTGAGCAGGCACACGATGATGACCACGGTGACGATGCTCATGCCGCCGAAGACGCCCTGGAAGATGCTGAGCAGCCAGGTAGCCACACCGCAGACATCCGCGGCCATGGCGCCGCCGATGGCAATAACAGAGCCGACAGCGAAAATGATCTGCCAGTTGGTACCGTTCTTGAACACATCGCCGATCTCAGCGATGGGCTCGCCGTCCACGTGGATCAGGCAGAGCAGGCAGATCACGAAGCCCATGAACAGGTTCTGGCCGATGTTGTTGAGGAACAGGTACACGCCGGACTCCTTAGGCAGGAGCATCAGGATGAACGGATAGAAGAAGGTGAGGATCACGGAGATCAGCACGATCACCTGCTTCTTGGACATCTTCTTGAACTCGGGAGTCTGCAGGACAGAAACGTCCAGTTCCTTCATACGCCTGAGGTCGAACTTGAACGCGAAACGGGCCAGGAGCATCAGGATCACGAAGGACAGGACGGCCATGATCGCGGCGGTTATCAGCCAAGTGTTGCCGTCGCAGGCGGCGCCGATGGTGTTGAGCTGGGCATCAAAGATGCTCATGTACAGAGCAGCGTAGGGCTTGAAGGGGAAGAACACCTCCGTGGTGCCGGAAAGGGCCACCGTAGCCAGCAGGAGGAAGCGGAACCAGTCATTCTTTTTGTCCATGCCTGTAACCTCCGCAAGGGCGTCCAGGATGGCGATGGCCAGCAGGATGATGCCGAAGGAGCCGATGACGGCGCCGATGACAATGATGGCGATGAAGAAGAACGCGGTGAACAGATAGGGACGGCCGTTGACGACCTTGCGGGACAGCAGCCAGCGCACCAGAAACTCACCGGTCTGGGTCTTCTGGAAGATGTACACCATGATGAAGATGAAAATCATCAGCAGGGTGATACTGTTGCCCAGGGTGGTGGATACGATGGAGGCCGCCGTGTAGTAGCCCGGGATCACGCAGGCTGTCAGCGCGATCACGGAGGACAGCAGCAGGCCGCCGGTGACGATGCTCATGTAGATCCAGCCGATCATAATGCACAGGTACTGAACGCCCATTCTGGTCACAGGGCCCCACGTGGGGATAAAGTAACCGGCGACGAACATGATCAGCAGTGAGATCACTGTCTGGATCATCTTAGATTTGCTCGTTTTCATGTGATTCCTCCTAAATACTTTGTGTGTCCGCGTCCCGCCGGGCGGGACACGTTTCGCTTACCGCAGCTTTTTGGCAACGCTGTCGAACCGGTTCTCCTCCAGTTCTCTCACAAGAGGCAGGCCGATGAAGTCGTTGAACTGGGAAAAGCTCATCATTTCGTCCAGGCAGTTCCGGGTCGTGCCGTTGGTGCGCAGGTCCATCAGCATGTCGTAGACTGCCTTGGCCGCCACAAACAGCGTGGAAATGGGGAACACCACCATATCATAACCGATCTCCTGCAGCTGTGCAGCAGTCAGAAGTGGTGTACGGCCTGTTTCCACCATGTTGGCGATGGTGGGCTTGGCGATGGCCTCGTTGACCATGCGCATTTCCTCCACGCTCTCCAGCGACTCCACGAAAATGATGTCGGCCCCAGCCTGCTCATAGAGCCTGGCCCGGCGAATGGCTTCCTCCACGCCATGGTTGGTACGTGCGTCGGTGCGGGCGATGATGAGGAAGTCGGGGTTCTGCCGCGCGGCTGCGGCGGCGCGGATCTTGTTGACCATTTCTTCCGCGTCCACCACCTGACGGCCCAGCATGTGGCCGCATTTCTTGGGCGTGGTCTGGTCCTCCAGCTGGATGGCGGCAGCTCCAGCTCTCTCATACTCCCGTACGGTACGCACCAGATTCACCACATTTCCGAAACCGGTGTCGCCATCGCAGATAACGGGAACGGACACGGCCGCACACATATCCTTGGCCCGCTCCACCATCTCGCTCATGGTCATCAGGCCCACATCCGGTGCGCCCAGCTTGCTGGCGGACTGTCCGTAGCCCGTCATGTACACGCAGGGAAAGCCCGCGGCTTCCGCCAGTCTGGCGCTGAGCGCGTCGTATGCGCCCGGCAGGACCAGGATCTCCTTGGCGTCCACCAGTTCTCGCAGTCGTTTTCTTGCCTCCATACACACTCCTTTCTCTAACTCTACACGGAGCGCCGGATCAGATCACGTGGTCCTCTTCCAGCGTCTCCAGCTGCTCTTTGTCCAGACCCAGCAGCTGGCCGTAGATCTCTTCATTATGCTGGCCCAGAGCCGGTGCGCAGGTCACGACCTCCGGCATCATATCCAGCAGCTTGACGGGGTTTCCGTTGACGCGCATATCGCCGATGACCGGATGCTTCACGGGGATGAACATCTGGCGGTCCTCCACGACGTGAGGGTCATGGCTGATCTGGTGCAGATCGTTGATGGGGGACGCGGGGACGCCGGCGGCATTGATGGCGTCGTAGGCCTCCGCCGCCGTCACGGTGGTGCTCCACTTCTCGATCTCCACCTTCAGGGCGGCGTGGTTCTCGCAGCGCAGGGCGTTGTTCAGGAAGCGGGGGTCGGTCAGCAGGTCCTCGCGGTGCAGCACCCTGGTACACAGCAGGTTGAACAGCTTATCGTTGCCGCAGCCGATGACGAAGCTGCCGTCCTTGGCCTTAAAGGAATCGTAGGGATAAGCGGAGGCGTAGCGATTGCCGATACGGCGGGGCAGCTTGCCGGAGGCGAAGTAGCGCTGAGTACCGGTCTCCAGACTGGAGATCACGCTGTCCACAAGGGCCACGTCCACGCGCTGGCCCTTTCCGCTGAGTCCTCTGGCGTGCAGCGCCGTCAGGACGCCGATGGTCAGATTCATGCCGCCCAGCACATCGCCGATGGCGGTGCCCACACGCAGAGGCTCGCCGTCCGGCTCGCCGGTGATGCTCATCAGGCCGCCGTAGGCCTGGGCGATAATGTCGTACCCGGGGCGGGCGGAGTTGCGGCCGTAGCTGCCGAAGCCGGAGACGGCGGCGTAGATGATGCGGTCATTGACCTCCTTCAGCACGTCGTAGCCCACACCCAGCTTGTCCATGACGCCGGGGCGGTAGTTCTCCACCACCACGTCAGCCTTCTTCACCATGGCCAGAAACAGCTCCTTGCCCTTGGGGTCCTTCAGGTTCAGCGTAACGCTCTTCTTGTTGCGGTTCACGTTGGCGTAGTAGAGGCTGGAATTGTTGACGAACGGGCCCATGCCGCGGGTGTCGTCGCCCTTGACAGGGATCTCGATCTTGATCACGTCGGCGCCGAAATCCGCCAGCATCATGGTGCAGTACGGACCGGCCAGCACACGGGTCAGATCCAGTACCACAATATCCTGTAAAGCTTTCATGGTTCCTCCTGTCAGCAGCACGGGCTCTTGGCCGCGATGTTCATCTGATGCCCGCTGTAAATGCCATCGATCTCGGCGTGCTGCTCCTTGGACAGCGCCAGCAGCCGATCAAAGTCGATGCCGGTATCGTAGCCCATTCGCTGGAGCATGTAGACCAGATCCTCCGTGGCGGTGTTGCCGGAGGCGCCGGGGGCAAAGGGGCAGCCGCCCAGCCCGCCCAGAGTGGACTGCACGGTGTCCACACCGGCCTCAATGGCCGCCAGCGTGTTCACCAGCCCCATGCCGCGGGTGTCGTGGATGTGGACCTGCATTTTGGTGTCGGGGAAGCGCACCATGATGCCCTTCACGGTGCGGCGCACCTGGGCGGGATCGGCGATGCCGATGGTGTCCGCCAGATAGACGGTGTCCACATCGCAGCTGCGGATGCGCTCCACGAAGCGCAGCACCTTGTCCAGGTTGGGAATACCCTCGAAGGGGCAGCCGAAGGTGGTGGCCATGCCGATGCACAGATGCAGCTCGGGGAAGCTCTCGCGGATGCGGCGCAGCTCCTCGAAGGACTGGTCGTGGGTGCGGTTGATGTTGGCTTTGTTGTGGGACTCGCTGACGGAGATCACATATGTCAGATTCTTCAGGCCGGCAGCCTGGGCCAGCTCAGCGCCCTTGAAGTTGGGGATCAGTGCCACCAGCTCCTTGTCGGGGTACTTCTCCACGCAGTAGCGGGCCACCTCACCGGCGTCCACCATCTGAGGAATGGCCCGAGGGCTGACGAACGAGGTGATCTCCATGCTCCGGATACCGCAGGAGAACAGCCCGTCGATGTATTTGAGCTTCTCCTCCGTGGGCAGTACCTTCTTGAGGTTCTGCCAGCCGTCACGCGGCCCGCACTCAAGAACTTTGATCTTTTGCATTTTCTGTATGCCTCCTGTACACTTTCGAAATGCGGTTAGCTTATTGTTGCTTAATTTTAATTTAACTGATTAAAAGATAGCGTTTTCGCTTAAAGATGTCAAGATGTTTTGCGCAGAATCAGGGATTTCAACAGAATTTATCCTCCGTTTTTGTGCAGATTTTCACCGTTATCGGCAGAAATCGCGGCGTATCTTCCGGGTGTTTTATTTAAGCATTGACATTTGCGGTTAAAAAACGTATAATTAAGCAAGAAATTAAGGAGGTACACGGCACATGGGCGTTAAGCTGAAGGATATTGCGGAGCAGTGCGGCACATCGGTGGCCACCGTCTCCTATGTGCTCAGCGGCAAGGGAGTGGAGAGCCGTATCTCTTCCGAGATGCAGGAGCTGATCTTCGACACGGCGGAGCGGCTGGGATACGCGCGGAAGGCCGCGCCGCCCAAGCCGAAAAAGCCCCGCATCGCCATCTACTGGCCAAAAAAAGGGTTGGAGACCACGCTGGTGAGCATCATGAACGGGGTGAACTCGGCCATCCTGTTCGACACCGTGCCCATCAGCCTGACCATCTGCCCCTACGAGGCCAATAATCTCTATCTGGAGGACGACCTCTGGTCCAGCCGCGTATACGACGCGGCCATCATCGTCTCCGCCGGCGCGGGGGATCTGGCCACGCTGGCCAAGCGAAAGACCAAGATCCCCGTGGTGCTGCACAACCGCGTGCTGGAAGGTTACCCCTGCGTGTCCATCGACCAGGATGCCTCCGGCCGCATTGCGGCGGAGCAGGCTGTGTGCAAGGCGGGAGCCAACATCGGACTGGTCATCAATCCCGCCCAGTACCTGGGTCTGAACCAGCGCGCCAGCGCCATCAGCCAGACCTGCCAGGAGTACGGCGTGGACATTCACTCCCGTACCTTCTATTGTGAGAACAACATCGACGCGGGCTACGAGCTGGGCATCAAGATGATCCGGAACCACAACGTGCCCAAGGCCATCATCTGCACCTACGACATTGTGAGCTTCGGCCTGATGCGGGCGCTGATCGAGGCCGACTATCACGTGGGCAGTCAGGTGCAGATCATCACCACCTGTACCTCCCTGCCCCAGTTTTTCGCCAAATCCACGCCGCCCATGACGGTGGTGGACCTGAAAATGGAGGAGGTCACCCACCGCGCCGTGCGGCTGGCTATCGATCTGGCTCTCCAACGGCTGGACGCGGCGGACATTCGCCCCACCATCGTGACCCCCCAGATCATCTATCGGGAATCCTGCCCCGTGCCCACCTTTGAGGAGGCGGAGCATCTGGAGCGCTGCAGGGCCGCCCACTCCACCGAGGTTTCGTAACACAAAGAACGCCGGAGAAAGCGTACGCTTTCTCCGGCGTTTTTTGTGTTATATGGCGGTTCAGGGCGGCAGGCAAAGCAAGACGCCGGACAGGAGGAAAACCTCCCATCCGGCGGTCTTTTTCAGACAGAGCCTTTTACTTGGCGAACTCCTCCGCCAGCTCCTTGGTGATGCGCAGATACTCCTCAATATCCTCCACCGTGTGGCAGTGCATCGGGGAAACACGGATGGCGCCGGTGAGGCCCACACCTTCCACGATGCGCTTGGAGTACACGCTGCTGTTCACGCGCTCGAACACGGTGACGCCGCGCTTCTGATACTCTTCCACACACTTGGTCATATCCACGCCATCGATACCCATGGCCACGATCAGGTCACGGTGCGTCAGATCCTCGGTGTCCACGTAGACGTGGACGCCCGGGATGTGGCGCAGGCCGGCGGCCTTGTCCGTACCCTCCAGCATGGTGTACAGCAGAGCCCGCTCCTGCAGATGGATGTGCTCCATGCCCACCAGAAACAGCTTGCGGCGATCGGTCTCCTTGGTGAAGTGGCCGCCCAGCCAGCAAACATAGTCCACCACGGCGCTCATGGCCGCGAAGTTGCCGGGGGTGGGAGAACCCAGCTCCCAGATCTCCTCGGGACGCTGCAGCACCTTGCGGTGGGGCAGCTTGGCCACACGGTCGGACACGTAGCCGTAGCCCATGCCGCGGGTGCCGAAGAACTTGTAGGGCGCAAAGTTCACGCCGTCGAAGCCCAGCTTGTCCACGTCCATGGGGGCGTGGGGCGCGTGCTGCACCGCATCGGTGACGATGTAGATGTCGGGGTTGATCTCACGGGCGGCGCGGACGATGCCCTCCATGTCCATGATGGTACCGGTGATGTTGGAGGCGTACATGACGCTCAGCAGGCAGGTGTCCTTGTCCACCACGCGGCGGATCTCCTCGGGGTCGATGCCGCCGGTCTTGGGATTGGCCTGAGCCACGCGGAACTCCTTGCCGGTCTTTTCGCAGTAGTACTTCACGGCGTCGAAGGCGGAGGGATGCTCCAGCACGGAGGTGACGGCGTTGGTACCCGGGCAGTTCTCCAGAATGGCGCCCACCATCTGGAACATGCACTGGGAGGCGGTCATCTCTGTCAGCAGAGCGCCGCCGGAGGCGCCGAACACCACGTGCATCACATCATCGATGCCCCGCAGCTGGATACGCTTGAGCTCCTTGGAGCGGGCGTGTACGCGTTCCGGGCAATCAGGGAAGGCCTGGTACTTGGCCTGCTCCTCCACAGACGCCTTCAGGCGCAGGGAGCCGCCGGAGTTCTCAAAGAACAGACGCTTGCCGAACTCGGGGTCGGCATCCACATAGCAGAAGCGCTCCTTGATCTCCGCAGACAGGGCGGGGTCAAACAGCAGACCATGCTCATAGTTTTCCATAGGGATCTCCTTTTTCCATTCCATCTGTAAATTATTTGTTTACTTGGCAGCCTGGGGCTTGTCGAAGCGGCGGCCCACGCCGGTGATGGCGCTGAGGGTGAACAGGACGATCAGCATGATGCTCTGGAAGTTGTAGGGGATGAAGTCCAGGAAGGAGAAGGACTCACCCACCACACCGCTGGCGATGGCCAGACTCACCGCGTTCAGGCACACGGGGTTGTAGGGGACCAGACCGGCGAAACCGGTGCTGATGCCATCCATCAGGTTGGAGCCGCGGGTACGCTCGATGTTGTGGGTCTCCAGCAGCTTGCGGACCAGCGGGCCCACAAACAGGATGGTGATGGAGGCCGCGCCGATGGCCACGCTGCCCACGAAGCAGATCAGGATGGTGACCAGCTCCGCCTGACGCGGGGTCTTGCTGGCGTTGTGCAGCTTGCCCAGCATGATGTCAAACACACCGCTGCGGGTAAGCATCTCCAGCAGGGCGAACATGAAGAAGCTGAAGCAGATGACGTTCAGCATGCCGGTGAGGCCGGCGCCGATGGGACCGGCGGCGTCCACCATCTTGGCGGGCTCGATAAAGCCGAGCGCCAGGCACAGCACGAAGCCCACCAGGTCGCAGACGATCAGAGTGCCGATGAGGTTCCAGCCCTTGAGCATCAGGATGATCATGATGACGGGGATCACCAGCATGATCAGGGTCTTGGCGTAGGAGGCGTCCACCAGCTCCGGCAGGGTCACGGCCTCGGAGGTGCGGAAGCCGATGATGACGAACAGGACGGCGGAAACCACGCCGGCGATCAGGGAGTAGGGCAGACGGGTGCGGACCACGTCGCGGACCTCAGCGCCCTGAGTCAGGGCAGAGGCAATGGTGGTATCGGAAATGGGGGCCAGGTTGTCGCCGAAGATGGCGCCGCTGACGATAGCGCCCACCACAACGGCAGGATTGGCGCCCACGGTGGTGGCCACGGGCAGCAGCACCGGCAGAACAGCCACAATGGCGCCGTTGGAGGTGCCGCAGGCCGTGGAGATCAGTGCGCAGATGATAAAGCCCACCAGCGGCAGGAAGCCGGCGCTGAGGCCCAGCTCCGTCACCAGCCAGGTCAGGCCCTGGATCAGACCGCTCTGGCGCAGCTCCTGAGACAGGACGCCGGCCAGCAGGAAGGCAAAGATAATGACGCACAGGGTATCGTTCTTCAGGCCCGCGACCACTGCCTTCTCAAATTCCTTCTTGTCCTTGGCCAGCAGGAAGGCGGTACACAGACCGGCGAAGCCCGCCATGCAGAACAGGACCAGAGAGACCTTCTGCAGGGCTGCAATGGTGATCATCAGTGCCATGAACACCAACAGCGGCAGGCACGCGCCGAAGGTGCCGCCATAGAACTGCATCTTCTTTTGATTTTCCATTTCTCATCTTCTCCTTTTTTTGGTGATTCCCGCCGAAAGCGGTGGAGGACTGTGGTCTCCGGCAGGTTTGTTCACATCTTATTCATACAAGATAGAAAGTCAATAGGTTTTCAACAATTTACACCGCCGCTGTTGCATTTTCTACAAAACATACAGTATAATGTTGTTGTGGCAACAACAATTGCCGCAGACTTTGTGACAGAAGGAGTTTTGCCCTATGGACACCAGCTTGCAGCAGCGCATCCAGAGCGCCGATCTCACCCGCACGGAAAAGCGCATCGCCGACTATTTTCTCGACCACAGTGAGTCGCTGTACTTCATGACCGCCCGAGACATCGCCCAGGAGCTGGGCGTCAGCGACACGTCCATCATCCGGCTGTGCCGCGCCCTGGGCTACCGCGGCTTCCGCGAATTACAGGAGAGCCAGCGGGCGGAGCTGGCTCAGGTCATGGAGAGCGGCCGCTACGTCATCCCCCGGCAGCAGGTGGAGGGCAAGCTGGAGCAGTACCAGAACTGCAGCCCGTTCCAGTGCCTGCAGCTGGCCATGGAGACGCTGCAGGAGACGTACCGGAAGAACCGGCCGGAGAAATTTGAGCGGGCCGCCCAGCTCCTTTTGCAGAGCGAGCACATCTTCATCTCCGGCTTCCGCGGCTTTTCCGGCTCCGCCCGTTATATGGGGGTGCTGCTGTCCCAGTACATCAACCGCGTCACCTACTATTGCGATGCGGACACCCGCTGCGTGGAGGGCCTCATTGACTACGGCTCTCAGGACTGCGTAGTGGTTTTCGGCGCGGAGCGCTACTCCCGCATGTCCTGTGTGCTGGCCCAGATCGCCCGGGACGCCCATTGCCGTCTGATCGTTATCACCGACAAGCTCACCGCACCTCTGGCCGTGGGGGCGGACATCGTGCTGCTGGCGGATTTCACCAGTCCCACCGCCGTCAACTCCTATCTGGGTGTGAACTTTCTGGTGGAGGCCATCGCCTTCGAGGTCAGCCGCCAGCTGGGCGTCTTTCCCCAGCAGCGGCTGTCCCGCATGGACCACTACCTGTCGGAGCTGCATCTGTATTGATGCGTGCCCAAAAATGAACAGCACCCCATTTGTTAGACAAGCATGGTAAAATACCTGTACTAAGAAATGGGGTGTTTTTCTATGCCAAGGGGAGCAGAGGGCAAGCGGTATCCACCGGAATTCAGAAAAATGGCCGCAGAGGCGATGCCGCAGGAGCCGCCGGTCCTGCGGCCGAAGGGGTAACGGCGCTTACTTCTCCACCAGATGGACGTTCAGGTGGTCGTAGGTCATCTCCACCCCCGCCGCGGCAAAGGCATCGCGCAGGTTCTCGTTCAGCGCGAAGAAAGCGTTCCAGTAGTCCTCCGCCCTGGTCCAGCAGCGGACGCTGTACTCAATGGCGCTGCTGCCGTACTCCGTCAGATACACCACCGGCGCAGGCTCCGGCAGCACATTGGGCGTGGCCGCCACCGCCGCCAGGCAGGCGGCCTTCACCGTCTCGGTGGGCGCGTCGTAGGAGGCCGTCACGGTCCGCACCACCCGCCGCCGGCCCATGGCCGTGTAGTTGATGATGCGGCTGGAGGACAGCTCCTTGTTGGGCTGCATGACGAACTGGCCGTCCGGCGTCTCGATCTTCGTATGGTTCAGGGTGATCTCCCGCACCGTGCCCACGGTGTCCGCCACCTCGATGTCATCGCCGATGTTGAAGGGGTGGGATGTCAGGATCACCAGACCGCCGGCCACGTTGCCCAGAATGTCCTCCGCCGCCAGGGTCACGCCCAGCGTCAGCACCGACACCAGCGCCGTCAGGGACGAGGTGTTCAGTCCCAGGGCCTCCGCCGTGATGATGCCCGTCAGCAGATAAAGTACCACCTTGGCCGATGTCAGGACGATCTGGCGCAGGCGGGCAGTCAGCTTTTTGCCGCGGTCCAGCAGCCGTTTGGCCAGCTTTAACAGCAGCCGCGACACGATGAGGCACACCAGCAGTGTCAGCACCGCCGACAGAATGCGGCTCAGGCTGTACCCTCCCAGCGATGTCTCCAGTATTTTCGAAAGCTCTTGCATCGGAATGTCTCCTTTCTCATGCTGACACCAGTATAGCAAATTCCCCGCCGCTGCGCAATCGCATTCATAAAGAGGGAGCGGAACACGGTGCGTTCCGCCCCCTCTTTATCCGTTCTGCAACCCGCCGAAAACATCCCTGTCTCCCCCGCCGGAGCTTGTCGCAGGTGCACAAAATATCTGCGTTTGCCAATTTTTACTTGCCAGTCGGGGACGGCTCTGCTATGATAGACGCGAAAAATGCCAAAAAAGGGGGTACTGCCATGGGCATATCCTACAACAACCTGTTCAAGCTGCTCATCGACAGAGGCTGGTCCAAAACGGAGTTTGCCCGCAAGGTGGGCATCAGCTCCAACACGCTGGCCAAGCTGTCGAAAAATGAGCCGGTGTCGCTGGAGGTGCTGGTGCGCATCTGCCGGCGGCTGGAATGCACACTGGGCGACGTGGTGCAGATCCTGCCGCCGGCCGCTGTGGAGAAGCTGCGCACCGCTGCGGAGGAGGGGATACACAGATCATGAGCCAGACCAACGCAAACGGCGCCACGTTCATGGAAAAGCTGTCCACGTTCATCGTGGATAAGCGGAATCTGATCTTTCTCATCACCATCATCGGCCTCATTTTCTCCGCCTTTTCCCGCAACTGGGTCCAGGTGGAGAATGACCTGACCTTCTACCTGCCGGACAACTCTCAGACCAAGCAGGCGCTGGCCGTCATGGACGAGCAGTTCGTCACCTACGGCACGGCGGAGGTAATGGTGGCCAACGTCACACCGGCCCAGGCGCAGAAGCTGGCTGACAAGCTCCGGGACATCGAGGGTGTCCAGAGCCTGACCTACGACAAGACCACCGACCACTACAACGACATGTCCGCTCTGTTCTCCATCACCTTCGCCTACGACGAGGATGACGACGCCTGCCTGACGTCTCTGGATGCGGTGAAGGCAGCCCTCAGCGGCTATGACCTCTACGTCTCCACGGATCTGGGCAATACCCAGCAGGAGACCATTGAGCATGAGATCAGCGTCATTATGATCTACGTGGCCATCGTCATTGTCATCGTGCTGACCTTCACCTCCGAGACCTACGGCGAGGTGCCGGTGCTGATTTTGACCTTCGTGGTGGCGCTGGTGCTGAATCAGGGCACCAACTTCCTGATGGGCAAGATCTCCTTCGTGTCCAACTCCGTCACCAGTATTCTGCAGCTGGCGCTGTCTATCGACTACGCCATCATCTTCTGCAACCGCTTCAAGGAGGAACACCGGCTGCTGGACCTGCGGGAGGCCGTCATCGTCTCCCTGAGCAAATCCATCCCCGAGATCGGCGCCAGCAGCCTGACCACCATCGGCGGTCTGGTGGCCATGCTGTTCATGCAGTTCAAGCTGGGCCCCGATATGGCCCTGTGCCTCATCAAATCCATCCTGTTCGCGCTGCTGTCCGCCTTCGTGGTGATGCCGGGCCTTCTGATGCTGTTCGGTCCCCTCATCGACCGGACGCAGCACCGCAGCTTCGTGCCCAAGATACCCTTCGTGGGCAATTTCGACTACGCCACGCGGCACGTGGTGCCCGTGATCTTCGCCCTGCTGATCACCGTGGGCTTCTTCCTGTCCTCCCGCTGCCCCTTCGCCTACGGGTACAGCCTGCTGACCACGCCCATCCAGAACGATAACCAGATCGCCGAGCAGATGATCGAGGACACCTTTACCTCCAGCAACATGCTGGCCCTGATGGTCCCCGCCGGCGACTACGACAAGGAGACCGCCCTGCTGGCGGAGCTGGAGCAGTACGACGAGGTGGACCGCACCATGGGGCTTGTGAACATTGAGGCCATGGACGGCTACACGCTGGCGGATAAGCTGACGCCCCGTCAGTTCGCGGAGCTGGCCGGTCTGGACTACGAGGCCGCGCAGGTGGTCTACGCCGCCTACGCCGCCAACGACGGCGACTACGGCCAGCTGGTGGGCCATCTCTCCACCTACAAGGTGCCGCTGCTGGATATGTTCCTGTTCGTCTGCGACCAGATTGACGCCGGCGTGGTAACGCTCAGCGATGACCAGACCGCCGCCCTGAAGGACGCCCAGACCCAGATGCTCAGCGCCAGGAACCAGCTGCGGGGCGAGGATCTCAGCCGTATGCTGGTATACCTGACCCTGCCGGAGAGCGGCGATGAGACGTACGCCTTCACCGACAAAATTCTGGACATCGCTCAGAAGTATTACCCCGACCAGAAGGTATATCTGGCCGGTGACTCCACCAACGAGTACGACTTCGAGAAGTCCTTTGCCATCGACAACAAGGTGGTGAGCATCGTGTCCATTCTGGTGGTCATGGTGGTGCTGCTGTTCACCTTCAAGTCCGCCGGTATGCCGGTGCTGCTGATTCTGGTGATCCAGGGCTGCATCTGGATCAATTTCTCCGTCCCCGCCGTCACCGGCAAGTACCTGTTCTATCTGAGCTACCTGATCGTCAGCTCCATCCAGATGGGTGCCAACATCGACTATGCCATCGTCATCGCCAGCCGCTATCAGGAGCTGAAGGCGAAGATGGCCCAGCGCAGCGCCATTGTAGAAACGCTGAACTTTGCCTTTCCCACCATCATCACCTCCGGCGCCATCATGTCCATCTGCGGCTTCCTCATCGGCAGCATGACCTCGGAGCCCGTCATCGCCGGCATCGGCGAGAGCCTGGGCCGCGGCACGGTGATCTCCATCATCATGGTCATGTTCGCCCTGCCCCAGATCCTGCTGATCGGCAGCCGCGTCATCGACAAGACTTCCTTCTCCGTGCCATCCGTGGTGGCCAAGAAGAACAGCCGCGGCCGCATGACGGTGAACGGTATGGTGTACGGCCACATCAACGGCACGGTCCGCGGCATGATCCACGCCACGGTGGAGGGCGACGTAGACCTGACCATGCTCTCCGGAGCGGAGGGAGAGGAGGTACCCGACGATGAGGAAGAAAATTGACATACGGCATCTGGCCGCGGCTCTGCTGGCAGCCCTGATGCTGCTGGCCTGCCTGCCCGTGACGCAGGCCGACGCTGCCGGCAATACCATCCACATCTCCTCGGAGGCGGAGCTGCGGGACCTGGCCGCCAGCTGCACGCTGGACACCTGGTCCCGCGACAAAAACGTGGTGCTGGACAGCGACCTGACGCTGGCGGACCCGTCCTTCCTGCCCATCCCCACCTTCGGCGGCAGCTTTGACGGGCAGGGTCACACCATCCATAACGTCAGCATAACGGACAGTCTGTCCCCCGCCGGCCTGTTCGGCGTGGTACAGGCGGGCGGCTTCGTTCGCAGCCTCCATGTGGTGGGTACCGTCGCCCCCTCCGGTGACGGCCGAAGCGTGGGCGGCATCGCCGGCGAGAACAACGGCGCCATCGAAAAGTGCAGCTTCACCGGCACGGTGTCCGGTCAGGTATACGTAGGCGGCATCGCCGGTCACACCGGCGCCTCCGGCAGTATCCTGGCCTGTGAGACCCGCGGCGCGGTCATCGGCGACAGCATGACCGGCGGCATCACAGGCTATAACGAGGGCCTGCTGGCCGACTGCACCAACAGCGCCTGCGTCAACGTGGAGAGCACCGATCCCCGTCTGGATCTGGAGGACCTGGATCTGACGCTGACGCCGGACCTGTCCAAGCTGGGGCAGGCCAACACCGGCGCCTCCGCCGCTGATACCGGCGGCATCGCCGGATACAGCGCCGGTACGCTGTCCGACTGTGTGAATCACGGCGCCGTGGGCTACCAGCACATCGGCTATAACACCGGCGGCGTGGTGGGCCGCAGCTGCGGCCAGCTCCTGCGCTGCCGCAACGACGGTGCCATCGCCGGACGCAAGGACGTGGGCGGCGTGGCGGGCCAGATCGAGCCCTATATCCAGATGGACGCCTCTCCCACCTATCTGTCGGAGCTGAACCGCCAGCTGTACGAGCTGAAGTCCCTGACCGACCAGGCTGCCAATGACGCCCAGGACGGCGCAGGCGACGTGTCCGACCGGCTCAGCGACATGAACGACTACCTGAAGGACGCCCTCTCCGACCCGCAGGACCCCCTGGCCGCCATCACCGGCTTCGGCAGCCGCCTGAACGACCTGAACAACAGCGCCTCCGGCTCGGTCGACACCGTGGCGGACGACCTGCGGGACATCAGCAGCAAGTTCAATGAGGTATCCAACACCGTGCTGGCCGCCATCTCCGCCGCCGGCGACCCCGCCTCCGTCATCTCTGACGGCTCACAGGGGAACATCGACAAGATCACGCTGGGCAAGACCTCTGCCTGTACCAACAGCGGTACGGTCAGCGGCGATGTCAACACCGGCGGCATTGCCGGCTCCATCGCCATCGAGTACGAGCTGGACCCGGAGGATGACGTCAGTGCCAATCTGGACGGTGAATACCGCCGCCAGTACGAGTACCGCGCCGTGGTGCAGCAGTGCGCCAACACCGGTGCCGTCTCCGCCAAGCGCAGCAACACCGGCGGCATCGCCGGGCGCATGGACCTCGGCCTCATCATCTCCTGTGAGAGCTACGGCAGCGTGGAAAGTGACAGCGGCAGCTGCGTGGGCGGCATCGCCGGTCTCACCGCTGCCACCGTCCGCAGCAGCTATGCCAAGTGTACCCTCAGCGGCAAAAAATACGTGGGCGGTATCGTGGGCTCCGGCGTGGCGGAGAGATCCGACGGCAGCGCCAGCACCGTTACCGGCTGCTGGTCGCTGGTGGACATCACCGGCTGCCAGCAGTACGAGGGCGCCGTCTCCGGCGCGGACACCGGTACGTTCACCGATAACTATTTCGTCTCCGACACGCTGGCGGGCATCAACCGCCAGAGTTTCGCGGGCCGCGCGGAGCCTGTGAGCTTCGACACCCTCGCCGCGGCGGAGGGTATGCCCGGCGGCATGACCACCTTTACCCTGTCCTTCGTCTCCGACGGCAAGGTGCTGACCAGCCGCACCTTCTCCTACGGCGCATCCTTTGACAGCAGCGTCTATCCGCCGCTTCCGGAAAAGGACGGCATCTACGCCCACTGGGATCGCACCGACCTCCACGGCCTGCATCTGGACACGGTGGTCACCGCCGTCTATGACGCGCTGCTGCCCACCCTGTCCTCGGAGCAGACCCGCGAGGACGGCCGTCCCGTCATTCTGGCCGGCGGTGACTTCAACGACGGCGACACCATGGCCGCCACAGCCCTGACTCTGACGCCGGAGGAGTTCCACGCGGCAGACGGCAGCTTCGCAGACCGCGCTGCCAACTGGTTCTCCTACCTGAAGGAAGGGCAGCTGCCGCCCCTGACCGTGAACCGCCGCGTGGCGGAACAGTGGCGGGTATCCCTGCCCGATGACGGCCAGGAGACCCACACGCTGCGCTACCTGCCGTCTCAGGACGCATCGCACCTGCGGCTCTATGTCAACGACGGCGGCGGCTGGCAGGCCGTGTCCTACGACACCGCGGGCAGCTACCTCTCCTTCACCGCAGGCGGCGCCAGCCCCGAATTCGCCGTGGTCACCACCGCATCGGTGTGGTGGCCGCTGGCCTCGGCCATCGCCGTGTGCGTGGCCATCGTGCTGGCGATCCTGCTGGGACGGCGTCACTGCCGCCGGCGGAAGGCCGCCGCAGTCTCTGCCCCCGAGACGGCGGAGAATGCCGTTGAAAGCACGGAAACGCCCGCCCGCATCTCCCGCCCGGCCAAGAAGAAAAAGCGGCGCTGGTGGATCCCCGTCAGTATCGCTGCGGGCATCGCCGCTGCGGCGGCGGTGCTCCTGACCGCCACTGGTCTGGGCCGCCAGCTCAACGCCTGGCATCTGCTGCACCGCGCCCTGAACGCCGACTCGCTGGCCATGACCGTCTCCGTCCAGAGCGGCGAGACCTTCACTGCCAGCGCCGATGTCTGCCGCACCAGAGCCGACACCACCCGCATCGTCACCGTCCGGTGGCAGGGCGTGACCGTCTACTGCACCGGCGATGCGTTGTATCTGGAGAACGGCCGCGCCTACCGCCTGAGCAGCAGCATGACCCTCTCCGACCTGGCCGCTCTGTTCCGCAAGGCCCACGTGGACTGCGAAAAGACGAATGCGGACACCCTGTATACGGCGGCGCTGTCCGCCGCCGACGCGGACGCTCTGCTGACGCTGCTGGAGCCGGAGGTGGGCGACCTCACCGGCATCGACAGGCTCACCGCCGTGCTGACCGTGGCCGATGGCCGCGCCCGGTCCCTCCGGCTCACTGCCGGGCCGGAGGACGCCCCCGTCCTCACCGCTGTGATGGATTTCACCGCCAAGGTCACGGCGCCCCAGGTGCCGGAGGCGGTGACCGCCGCCATCGCCGGCGGTACGGAGCCGGAGAATACCGTGCTGCCCGCGGATACCCTGCGCCTGCTGCGGTCCTGGGCCGCCCTGCGCAGCAGGGAGGTACTGGCCGCCGACCTGACGCTGACGGCGGATTGCGGCCCCCTGGTGCTCCGCGACACCCTGCAATATGACCGCCGCACCGTGGACGGTCAGGATTTCACCGCCGTCCGCAAGGGCGCGCTGAGCCTGTACTTCTCCGGCGATAAGCTCTGCGATGCGAAAGGCCATGTTCTCACCGCCGATGACGCTCTGGCCTCCCAGGCCCGGCTCCTTCAGCTGGCCTACCAGCTGGTGCTGAACGGCACCGCCGCCTGCACCCAGACCGGCGGCACAGATACCTATACTCTGACGCTGGACGAGGCGGGAGCTGCGGAGTTTGCCGCCGCCATCGCGCCGGATATCCAGTCCCAGCACGTCGCCTTCACCGGCGGCCGCGTCACCATGGAGGTGCAGGACACCCAGCTGTGCAGCGTCCGTATCACCTGCTCCGGCAGCATCAGTGTGGCGCTGACGGAGGCCAACGCCTCCCTGAGCGCCGATATCCGGTTCGTCTCCCGCAATTACCCGTTCCCCCGCGCGGTGCTGAATGCGCTGCAATAACAAAAGAGAGAAGGCAATAGCATGGGAAACCGCATCATCTGCATCAGCCGCCAGTTCGGCAGCGGCGGCCATGAGATCTCCGTCAAGACCGCGGACCTGCTGGGCCTGCGCGTCTATGAAAAGGAGCTGGTACATCTGGCCTGCGAATACGGCGCGCTATCGGAGTCCGTCATGAGCGATTCCGATGAAAAGGCCACCAATCCCTACCTGTTCCGCACCGTCCACGAGGGCAACTACCATGTCGTGCGTGGCAAACCCACGTCCGAGGTGCTGTTCGCCCTACAAAGCCACGAGATCCGCCGCATCGCCCGCAGGGAGGAGTGCGTGTTTGTGGGCCGCTGCGCCGACTATGTCCTGCGGGATGCGGATGTCCGCCTGCTGCGGGTATTCGTCTCCGCGCCGGAGGAACAGCGCATTGCCCGTAAGATGGAGCAGGAGCATCTGACCCAGCCTCAGGCGGCGCGGCTGCTGCGGAAAATGGACAAACAGCGCCGGAAATACTACGAGACCTACACCCACCATATCTGGGGCGACAGCATCAACTACGACCTGTGCATCGACACATCCGCCTGTACGCTGGACGAGGCGGCGGCCCGGATCGCCGACCGCTTCCGCGCCATGGCGTAGCGTCAGAAGGGCTTTTATGCAGCAAGACAAGACATTTCTCGGTACGGAGCCGGTAGGGCGGCTCCTGTTCCAGCTGGCGGTCCCCACGGTGACGGCCCAGCTGGTAAATATGCTCTACAACATCGTGGACCGCATCTACATTGGTCACATGCCCGGCGACGGAAGCCTGGCCCTCACCGGTGTGGGCGTGTGCATGCCCCTCATCATGATCGTCTCCGCCTTTGCGGCACTGGTGGCCTCCGGCGGTGCGCCCCGTGCCTCCATTGCCATGGGCCGCGGCGACCACGCCGGCGCGGAGCGGCTGCTGGGCGGCTGCGCTGCCCTGCTGCTCCTGTTGTCCCTGACCCTCACCGCCGTGCTGCTTCTGTGGGGCCGCGACCTCCTGCTGCTGTTCGGCGCCAGCGAGAACACCGTCGCCTACGCCGCCGACTACATGGGTGTCTATGCCGCCGGCACCGTGTTCGTCCAGCTGACGCTGGGCCTCAACGCCTTCGTGACGGCCCAGGGCTTCGCCCGGACCGGCATGCTGACGGTACTCATCGGCGCGCTGGCCAATATCGCGCTGGACCCGCTGTTCATCTTCGCTCTGGACATGGGCGTGCGGGGCGCGGCGCTGGCCACCGTGCTGTCTCAGGCCCTGTCCTGCGTCTGGGTCACATCGTTCCTCTGCGGCAAAAAGACGCTGCTGCGCCTGCGGCGGGAGAACCTGCTGTCCGGTCTGCGGCTGGTGCCGCCCTGCATCGCGCTGGGATCGTCCTCTTTTGTCATGCAGGCCAGTGAGAGCGTCATCTCCGTGTGCTTCAACTCCTCCCTGCTGAAATACGGCGGGGATCTGGCCGTGGGCGCCATGACCATCCTCACCAGCGTCATGCAGTTCGCCCTGCTGCCCCTGACTGGTCTGTCGCAGGGCGCTCAGCCCATTACCAGCTACAACTACGGCGCCCGGAACACAGACCGCGTCCGGCAGAGCTTCCGCCTGCTGCTGCGCGCCTGCCTCATCTACTCTATGATGCTGTGGGCCTTCGTGATGCTGTGCCCCCGGGTGTTCGCCGGTCTGTTCACCACCGACGCGGCCCTGCTGTCCTTCACCTCCAAGGCGCTGCGCATCTACTGCGGTGGGCTGGGCCTGTTCGGCATCCAGATCGCCTGCCAGATGACTCTGGTCTCCACCGGAAACGCTGTCTGCTCCATCATTGTAGCGGTGCTGCGGAAGTTCGTGCTGCTGATCCCCCTGATCTACATCCTGCCCTGCTTCCTGCCGGACCCCACAACAGCCGTCTATCTGGCGGAGCCCGTGGCTGACGTGCTGGCGGTGACGTTCACCGCCGTCCTGTTCTCGGTGCAGTTCAAAAAGTCCCTGCAAAAGCTGGAGACGCCCCTGCAATAATTTATACCCAAAAGCGCGCAAAAAAGCGCCCGTCCCTCCGGACGGGCGCTTTTCAGTGCTTGTCGTATATCCCTTACTCGGCCTCGGCCAGCGCCTTGGCGGCGGCGATCGCCTTCTCCTGAGCTGCGGCGGGGCAGTCCTCGTAGCGGACGAAGTTGAAGGTGAACGTACCGCGGGACTGGGTCATGGACCGCAGGTCAATGGCGTAGCTCATCATCTCGGCCATGGGCACCTCGGCCTCCAGCACGGTCTCGCCGTCTCCGGTGGGGTTCATGCCCATCACGCGGCCGCGGCGCTTGTTCAGGTCGCCCATCACGTCGCCCACATAGTTGTCGGGCACGGTGACCTTCAGCTCACCGATGGGCTCCATCAGCACGGGCTTGGCCTCGGGCAGAGCGGCCTTGAACGCCAGGTTGGCGGCCAGCTTGAACGCGATCTCGGAGGAGTCCACGGGGTGGTAGGAGCCGTCCACCAGGGTGGCCTTCAGGAACACCACGGGATAGCCGGCCAGCACACCGTGCAGGCAGCTCTCGCGCAGGCCCTTTTCCACGGCGGGGAAGTAGTTCTTGGGCACGGAGCCGCCGAACACGTTCTCCTCAAAGATCATATCCTCCTGCTCGCTCTGGGGCTCGAAGATAATGTGAACATCGCCGAACTGGCCGCTGCCGCCGGTCTGCTTCTTATAGCGGCCCTGCTTGCGGACGGTGGAGCGGATCTTCTCGCGGTAGGCGACCCGGGGAGCGGACAGCTCAGCGTCCACGCCGAAGCGGGTCTTCAGCTTGGCGCACAGCACGTCGATCTGGATATCGCCGGCGCCGGAGATGACGGTCTGGTGAGTCTCGGCGTTGTTGACCACGTGGAAGGTAGGATCCTCCTCGTTGAGCTTGTTCAGGCCGGTGCCCAGCTTCTCGATCTCCTGCTTGGTCTTGGGGGAGATGGCGCGCTCGTAGCAGGCGGGGGCAAAGGCCAGCGGCGCGAACTTCACATAGGTCTTGGGCTCGCACAGGGTGTCGCCGGTCTTGACCTTGTCCATCTTGCCGATGGCACCGATGTCGCCGCAGCAGATCTCCTTGGTCTCCTCGGCCTTCTTGCCCTTCATGGTGTACAGGCGGCCCAGCTTCTCGGTGTTGCCGGTGGTCATGTTGTACAGGGACATATCGCTGG
>OLOL01001319.1_pt1 | contig 21888 bp, 20 predicted proteins | sample 1673081 | NCBI WGS metagenome assembly OLOL01 (sample SAMEA3136753, study PRJEB25190) | human gut metagenome
GCGGGCAGCAGCTCACCGGCGATCTTATACATGTTGGGGATCATCAGCAGCAGACCCTGGGACGCGGTGAACGTGGTGGTCAGCGCGCCGGCAGCCAGGGAGCCGTGCACGGTGCCGGCCGCGCCCGCCTCGGACTGCATCTCAACAACTTTCACTTCGGTGCCGAAGATGTTCTTCTGGTGCAGGGCGGACCACTGGTCCACCTGGTCGGCCATGGGGCTCGACGGGGTGATGGGGTAGATGCCGGCAACTTCGGTAAACGCATAGGCTACATGAGCCGCAGCGGTGTTGCCGTCCATAGATTTCTTGGATCTTGGCATTTTTCTTCCTCCGGTTCTTTCTTTATTCCCCCGCGGCGGCAGATGATTCCGGGCGGGGGGTGGTGTGAGCAGAAACAGGCGTTTTGCGGGGGCATCGTTTCTGCATTACGCTCGTCATTATTGTAGCAAAGTTTTGCGGGAAAGTAAACAAGGGGCAGGGGATTTTTATGGGGAACCGCGGCCATTTTTACAAAAAAATCCCACCTTCACACCTCCATGCGCCTCCTTTTACACGGATTTTACGCCCCGCATTTGACACGCCGCTTTCAATCCAGTATATTATAAGGTAAATATCCGGGCTTATGCGCCCGCATTCTATGGCCCGCGCTCCGGCGGCGGGCGGAAAGAAGGAGTTTTTTTCAGATGGACCCTGATGGTCTTAGTATCCTCATCGCAACAGCTTCCACGTTTGGCGCGCTTGCGGCGGCTTACCGCGCGGGCGCAGTGTCCGCAAGCGAACCGGAGCGGCAGCAGAGCGGCATCCTTGGTTTTTCCGACAGGATGGCCGGGCTTTGCGCGGCATTTGTGTTTGCGTGCGGATTTTTTGTTTACGGCTTTCTTCGCATTTTTGCACAGGCTCCCTGGTGGACGCTTCTGTGCCTGGCGGCGCTGGCCGCGCTGGCCGTGCTGCTGTACAGCCTTGGCCGGGCGAAGGGCCGCATAAAGGAGAAAAGCGGCTTCACGGCCGCCTGTATGCTGGGTGCGCCGCTGGCCGCTCCCGCGAAGCTGGTGTTCAAGGCGCTGGGGCTCTCGGCCCAGTCCGACGTAACAGAGGAGGATGTGCTCTCTTTCGTGGACGACGTGGAGGAGCACGATCTGATAGACGAAAGCCAGAAGAAGATGATCACCAACATCTTCGAGCTGGACGACGTGACGGCAGGCGACGTGATGACCCACCGTACCGAGATCGTAAGCGTGGAGGAAAACACGCCCGCCGCCGACGCGGTACGCCTTTCTCTGGAGCACGGATTTTCGCGCCTCCCGGTATACCGCAAGTCACTGGACGACATTGTCGGCATTTTGTATGTGAAGGACCTGTTCGCGCTTTGGGACACGCCGGAAAAGGCGCAGGCCCCGGTGAGCCGGTTCATGCGCGGCGCGATGTTCGTGCCGGAAGCCTGCCGCGCCCAGGAACTGCTGGTGGATTTTAAGGTAAAGCACACGCAGATCGCCGTGGTGGTGGACGAATACGGCGGCACCAGCGGACTTGCCACGATGGAGGACGTCCTGGAGGAGATCGTGGGCAACATCCAGGACGAATTTGACAACGAGGACGAGGACCTTGTGGCCACCGAGGACGGGTTTGTTGCCGCAGGCAGCGCGGACCTGGAGGAAGTGTTCGAGGCCTTCGGCCTGGAACCGCCCGATGAGGACGAGGACGGCGAGGCCGATTTCGATACCGTGGGCGGCCTGATCATCGACCGCTTGGGCCGTATCCCCGCAGCGGGGGAAGATGTGACGCTGGAATACGGCGGGCTGGAATTCACAGTGCTGGAAGTGGAGGACCGGAGAGTGGGCAAGGTAAAATGCACCCGCGCTCCGGAGCTGAACCCCGAAAATGACGACGACGAAGAAGAGGATGCATGATGGCACATTTTGAAAAACGGCTTTCGAGCGAGACAAAATTCGAGGGACGCGTCATCACCGTGACGCTGGACAGGGTGGAACTGGAAAACGGCGGCACCAGCACCCGGGAGGTGGTACGCCATCACGGCGGTGCGGGCGTTGCAGCGCTCAACGACGAGGGTGAGATCTATCTGGTGCGCCAGTACCGCTACGCGCTGGACCGGGAATTGATCGAGATTCCTGCCGGCAAGCTGGAAAAGGAGGAGGACCCATTGGAAGCCGCCAAGCGTGAGCTGGGCGAGGAAGCGGGCCTTGCCGCCGCCGAATACCGGGACCTGGGGTATATCATTCCCACCTGCGGATATTGCAGCGAGATCATTTACCTGTATGCGGCCAAGGGCCTTTCTCCCGTGGGACAGCACCTGGACGCGGACGAATTTCTCTCGGTGTTCACGCTGCCGCTGGACAAGGCCGCGGAAATGGTTCTCTCCGGTGAGATCACCGACAGTAAGACCGTAGCCGCTGTACTGAAGGTGAAAGCCCTGCGGGACGCGGGCCGGTTTTAAACAGTTTCAACACGCGGAGCACGGAAAACGGCAGTCCCTGTTCTGTCAGACAGAACGGCCGCACCCCTGCGGCGGCATCTGCCGTTTTGGAAAGGAGCTTTTCGGAATGAACGTTGCTTTCTGCACCTGCCGGGACACAAAATGTCCGCTGAACCCCGTGAACCACGACAGGGGCTGCACGCCCTGCATTGGGAAATGCCTGCGGGAAGGCGAGCTGCCGAGCTGCTTTTTCAACGCGGTGGCCCCTTACCGGGGACCGGACGCGGATTATACCTATCAGGGCTTTGCACAGCTTGTGCTGGAGGCGGAGCGGCCCTGCACGGCGGGCCCGCGGTAGGCGGGCGCGGAGCAGATGCAATCTCCGCCGCCGGAAACTTAAGAACATCCACAGGATATTTTTTCAGGCCATGCGGCCGCTTTTCACGCGGGCTGCGGCCGGGGGAATCGTTGGGATGAAAAACAGCGGCCGGATACTTCCCGGCCGCTGTTTTTTCTGTGCGGAAAATCTTATTTCTGCATCACGGCGCCTTCGTTTGCGCCCGACACCAGCTTTGCATAGCGCGCCAGCCAGCCTGTGGTCTCCTTAGGTGCAGGAGCCGTCCATGCCGCGCGGCGGCGCGCCAGCGTATCGTCGTCCACGCGCACGCCGATACGCCCGCCCGGGATGTCGATATCGATGACGTCGCCCTCCTCGATGAGCGCGATATTTCCGCCCACGGCGGCCTCAGGCGCCACATGTCCGATGGACGCGCCGCGGGACGCGCCCGAGAAGCGTCCGTCGGTGATGAGCGCCACGGATTTGTCCAGCTTCATGCCCGCCAGCGCGCTGGTGGGATTGAGCATCTCGCGCATACCGGGGCCGCCCACCGGGCCTTCGTATCGGATGACCACCACATCTCCCGGCTGGATGCGGCCGTTGTAAATGGCGTCGATGGCGCTTTCCTCACCGTCAAACACCCGCGCGGGACCGCTGTGCACCAGCATCTCGGGCGCGACCGCGCTGCGCTTCACCACGCAGCCGTTCTGCGCAATGTTGCCCCACATCACGGCGATGCCTCCCGTCTTGCTGTACGGGTAGTCCGCGGGACGGATGGCGTTTGTATCGCGGTTCTGCGCGCCTGCAATGTTCTCGCCCACAGTTTTGCCCGTCACCGTGGGCAGACTTGTATCCAGCAGGCCCAGCCCGGCCAGCTGCGCCATGACAGCGGGCACGCCGCCCGCGGCGTACAGGTCCTCAATATGGGTGGGGCCGGCCGGGGCAAGGTGGCAGAAGTTGGGCACCTTCGCGCTCATTTCATTGAAAGTCTCCAGGCTCATAGGCACATCGGCCTCGTTGGCAATGGCCAGCAGGTGCAAAACGCTGTTGGAACTGCAGCCCAGTGCCATATCCGTGGCCAGTGCATTTCTGAATGCCGCCGGCGTCAGAATATCCCGGGGACGCACCCCGTCCCGCACCAGGCCCATGATGCGCATGCCCGCATGCTTTGCCAGCTGCGTGCGCGCCGCGTATACCGCGGGGATGGTTCCGTTGCCGGGCAGCGCCATGCCAATGGCTTCGCACAGGCAGTTCATGCTGTTGGCCGTATACATGCCCGAGCAGCTGCCGCAGCCGGGACAGGTGTTTTTGGTGTAATCGTCCAGCACGTCTTCGCCGATGATGCCGGCCTTGTAGCTCCCCACCGCCTCGAACATCTGGGAAAGCGAAACGTGGCGCGTGCCCTGCCGGCCCGAGAGCATCGGCCCGCCGCTGACGACAATGGACGGGATATTCAGCCGGGCCGCGGCCATCAGCATGCCGGGCACGATCTTGTCGCAGTTCGGCACCAGTACCAAGCCGTCAAACCCGTGGGCGCGCGCCATCGTCTCCACGCTGTCGCAGATCAGCTCACGGCTGGGCAGGGAATACTTCATACCGATATGGCCCATGGCGATTCCGTCGCACACACCGATGGACGGTACCAGGATAGGAGTACCGCCCGCCATGCGCACGCCCGCCTTGACAGCCTCGGCCAGCTTGTCCAAATGAGCATGGCCGGGTACGATCTCGCTGTACGCGCTCACAACGCCGATCAACGGACGGTTGATTTCTTCATCAGTATAACCCAGAGCATAAAAAAGACTCCGGTTCGGCGCACGTTCAGCGCCTTTCAGTACGGATTCGCTGTTCAATTGCATGGTGTTCCTCTCCTTTTTTTGCTTTTTTCCCCACCGTATCCCATGTACAATAGACGCGGTACTTTTTAACTAGCCGCAATGTACCAAAAACGGCGCACAGCCAAGGCCGCGGACGGGCGCTGAACGCTTTCCCGGGCCCGGCCGGCGCTCCGCGGCCTTTCCGTTCGCGCCTGCGGCATCGGATGAAGCCTTCGGAGCTTTCCGCCGCGCGGCGGAAAACCGCTGCTTTTATACACTGATACTATAGCACAGGCGCGGCAAAACTGCAAAGCATAAATGTGTATCGGTTGCAACCCCGCCGGGGAACGGGTATAATGAGGGCAGAGCGCCGCCGCACGGCCGCGCTATTGTCCGCGCGGCGCGGGCCTCCGGGCTCCGTCCCGGCGGAGACCGAAGGAGACAAGCTATGAATATCCTGATCGTAGGCTGCGGCCGCGTGGGCCGCAGGCTGGTACATGTGCTGGAGCGGCTGGGGCACGATGTTTCCGTGCTGGACGAAGATGCCGCCAATCTGGCTCTGCTCAATGAACTGGAGCCGCCATTTTCCGGCATGGCCGTGGCGGGCGTGCCCATCGACGGCGATGTACTGCGCAGTGCGGGCATTGAGGCCTGCGACGCCGTGGCCGCCGTCACCAAGGATGACAACATCAATCTGATGGTAGCGCAGATCGCGCGCGAGCTGTTCGGTGTGAAGCACGTCATCGCCCGCGTGGCCGAGCCCTCCCGCAAAGAGGTCTACACCGAGCGCTTTGGCCTGCGCATCGTGTGCGGCACCAATCTGACGGCCCAAGGCCTGCTGGCGGGTATTCTGCAGGAGGAGGACGACGAGGACCAGTGCGTGATGTTCGGTTCCTCCACGGCAAATTTTTCAGCTGTACCTGCCGCGAAGCATCAGTGGAACCGTCCGCTTTCGTCCGTACAGCCGCCCCGGGCGGGCATGATGGTATTCGGCGTGCTGCGCGCCAACGGCACGATGGAACTTGCCAACACCCAGCCTACGCTGCATGTGGATGATAAGATCCTGTTTGCGGAACTGGCGGACTGAGGAATACTCCCGCCGCCGCGGATAGCGGCCCATGCGGGGAAACATCATAAGGAGTACAAAAATATGCGTGTTTGTATCGTGGGCGGAGGCAAAGTGGGCTACTATCTTGCCAAGACCCTTCTGGAGCACGGCCACACGCCGGTGCTCATCGAGGACGACCCGGCCATGTGCCGCAAGGTGGCCGACAGCCTGGACCTGACCGTGGTGTGCGGCGACGGCACTTTTGCCGAAGTGCAGGAAAGTGCGGACGTGGCTCACTGCAGCGCCATGGTTGCGGTAACGGGCCGGGACGAAGACAATTTGATCGTATGCCAGCTTGCAAAGCAGGTGTTCAAGGTCAAGCGCACGGTGGCCCGGGTGAACAACCCCAAAAACGCCGCAGTGCTGAAAAAACTGGGCGTGGACATTGCCGTGAGCGCTACCGATAACCTGACGCACCTCATCGAGCGCGAGGTGGAGACGGCGGCCATCCAGCAACTGCTCAGCCTTGCGGGGGGGACGGCCTCGCTCACCGAGGTGCTCATTCCACAGGGCTTCGCCCATGCGGGGAAAACGCTGGCTGAGCTTGTCATCCCCAAGGATGCGGTGGTCATTTCCATCACGCGGGACGGTGAGCTGATCGTCCCTCGCGGCAATACGCAGATCCTGGTGAACGATAAAGTCGTGGTGCTGGCCAAAAACACGGCGTTCCACGAGCTGGCACAAAGCTGGAACCTGGCGGACGTAAAATAGCCCCGCACGGGCGGCTCCCGGTTTCGGCGGAAAGGAAGATCTATGGAATTTTCTGTCCCGCGGCACGGCGCCGCCATCGTCAGCGGCTGGTGCGCCGCACTGGGCGCGATGCTGTGCCTGCCGTTCTGGAAAAATTTCTTTACGCCGACGCTGGCGGTATTTCTGCTGTGGCTTGCGGCGTGCTTCGGTGTGCTGGCGCCGCGGCTGGCTTCGTCCTGCGTGCGTGTGGGCGGCAACCATCTGACGCTTCGGCGCGGCCTGCTGTTTCCCGTAACGCGGCGCATCCCGCTGCGGTTCCTTGCGGGCTGCCACATCGTGCAGACGCCGCTGCAGCGCATGACGGGCACCTGCCTGTTCTTCCTGTACTCCAGCGGCTGCACCACGTTGGTGCCCGGTATGCGCAAGGCGGACGCGGAGTGCCTTTCCGCCAAGCTGACGCACGGGGGGAAGCTGCTGTGAACAGGCAACGCCGGTTCCATATCATTTTTGCGGTCCATTATCTGCGGTACGGCCTGCTGCTGTGCTTGGTACCGATGCTTCAGGCGCTGCTTGCGTTCGACCTGGACAGCCTTTGGGCGGCGCTCCGGCAGGACGCCGTTATCCTGCTGGCCTGCGCTGCTGCGGCGCTGGCTCTTTGGCGTGCCACAGCCTTCCGGCTGGAGGACGGCGCCGTAAAGGTGACGCAGGGCGTGTTTTACCGCAGCTATCACACCTTCGGCAGAGCCAGCATCGCGGCGCTGGAGATCGCCCGCCCTTTGTACTGCCGCATGCTGGGCGCAAGCCGTATAACGCTGTATTTCAAAACGAACGCCTCGCCCAAAAGTTATTCCATGTTTCTTCATAAAAAGGACGCGGCTGCGGTGGCGGATGTTCTTCTGCCTGTGCGCAGCGATACGTCCGTATTCGAGCCCACGGGCTTTGAACGTCTGAGCTTCGTGATGCTGAGTGCCAATATCATCACCAGCAGCGCTTTTGCCCTGTGGGGTGTGAAACAGCTGGATGAGGTTCTGGGGCAGAATTTCCAGCAAATCGCGCTGGACACTTTTCATGAGGCCGAGCTGTTTGCGGCGCGGTATCTGCCCACGGGCCTGGCTTTTCTGGTAACGCTGGGCTTTGCCGTGACGGGATTCACCTTTTTGTATGCGCTGCTGCACACGGCAGGCTTTAAGGTATGCCGGAACGGCGGAGTCATCATCAGCAAAGGTGGCTTTGTCACGCTCATCGAGCGGCGTATCCTGGTGGCCTGTGTGTCCGCCTGCGATGTGTGCGTTACGCCGCCGGCGCGCCTTCTGCGACGCTATCCGGTATACCTTTCCGCAGGCAGCTTCCGCGGAGGCGATCTGCCCGTGCTGGTCTATAAAAAAGGGGAAGAGCGGACAGTGGAGCGCCTGCTGCCCAACTTCTGCCCGCCGGACGGTCCGCTGTGCATGCCTGCACGCAAAAGCCCGGTGCAGTATCTTTGGCAGCCCGGCACGCTGCTCGCTCTTTCTTTGGCGCTGTGCGGCGTGGCCTCTTACGCAATGCCGCAGATTCTGCCCATGCTTTTCGTACCGGTGGTGCTTGCCCTCGCTGGGCTGCTGGTTTCATTGGAGGGCTTTTTCCGTGAAGGCCTGCACAAAAACGCCAACCGCACGCTGTCCGTATGTTATACCCGTTTTTTTACCCGGCATGAGGTTTGTGTGTTCACGCCGGATCTTTCCTATACGCTGCTGGAAAACCCATTTTCCGTCAGCGGCGGACGGTGCGACGTGCGGGTGCACCTGCCCTGCGGGCTGCAGTACCGCGTGCGCGGCGTACTGCAATATCTGGCGCGGGAAATCCCGTTCACGCTGTGAGCGGCGTCACCGTGCTTTTCCGCCGCTGTGCAGGAACCGCACCGCGTTTTATTCTCATTCTTGAAAGAAGCTGATCCTTTTGTATCGAGCTGTGATATTCGATCTTGACGGCACGCTGCTGAACACCATCGGCGATCTTGCCGCCGCGGCCAATCATACGCTGGCCGAAATGGGCTTTGCGCCCCATACGGAAGAAGAATACAAATACATGGTGGGCAACGGCATTCCCAAGCTGATTGAGCGTTTTCTTCCTCCCGGGCACCGGGACAAAGCTACGCAGGCGCAGGCAGCCCGGTTGTTTTTCCCTTATTACGACGCGCACAAGGAGGACGCTACGGCTCCGTATCCCGGCATCCCCGCCCTGCTTGCCGCGCTGCACGGCGCAGGCGTAAAACTGGGCGTCGTGTCCAATAAGGAGGATGCTCTCACCAAAAGCGTTGTCAGCCATTATTTTCCGGGTCTGTTTGACGCAGTGGCCGGCCATACGCTGGGCACCCCCACGAAGCCCGACCCGCATCTTGTGAACGGCATGCGCGCCGCCTTCGGCCTTTCGGCGCAGCAGGTGCTGTATGTGGGGGACAGCGGCGTGGACATCGAAACGGCCCGCAATGCCGGGCTTGCGGGCTGCGGCGTTCTGTGGGGCTTCCGCACCGGGGACGAGCTGTGCGGCGCGGGCGCGTCCTATCTCGCCCGCAGCCCGGAGGATATCCGTGTGCTGGTGCTGGATGCCTAAGAGCAGCTGCAGCGTCCGATCCATGTACCTGCAAGAATTGAATTTCATTTTGCTGTTCACGGGGGGAGGGGAGCACAATGTTGATTTTATCGTTCAACGCCCTTACTTCTCCCGCCTTGCTGAAGGCGGTCCGCATTCAGGTACGCCCGTGGATGCAATGGGACCACTCGTCACTACGGCCTCTTTGGGTTATAAAGAGCAGGACCGGCATGTATTCCAACGTTTAAAGGAACTGGATGCCCTTGGCCTTGCGGCAGAGTATTTCGATTTTGACGACAGTCCGGCACGGTCTTTTGCCGACTATAACGCGGCCGTCTTTTTTGGGCGGTAATCCGTTTTACTTGCTGAAAAGCTGGCGTGCCTGCGGCGCAGAATCAATATTGGAGGAATTTTTAAAGGATGAAAAACGGCTGATCGGCTGCAGCGCCGGCCGCTTTGTAATGCAGTGTTCCATTGCATTCATCGCCCGCTGCACACCGGAAATGATAAATCCGCCGGCTTGTTGGACACCACCGGGCTTTGTCTGACAGACGTGGAAATCTTGCCCCATTATCACAGATTCCTTCCGCGTTTTGAGCATTTTGAGGAAGCGCACACAGGCTTATAAACAGGAGACCGTTATCCCTCTGCTGCGCACCGACGACGGCAGACCGTATTTTTATATTCCGACGGCCCGCGTGTCGAAGGAACGCCTCTTTCGATGTGAGGCGGCTTGCCGGGAACAATGCTCCAAATGCTGAAGCCCCGCCAGATCCTTTTGGGATCTGGCAGGGCTTTTTCTGTCCCGTCCTTTTAAGGTGCCCGTGCGCATGGTCAGAACCGGGTACCGCCGCATACAATGGTTTGACGGCGCTTTGCCGTCTTGCGGCACATCAATATAACGGGAGGCATTGACCATGGAACTGCAACACAGTCAGACGTGGAAAAATCTGCAGACCGCATTTTCGGGCGAGCTGCACGCTTGTGCAAAATATAAGATCTATGCGCTGCGTGCGCGTGAAGACGGCTACGAGCAGATGGGGAACATCTTTGATGAAACATCCCGCAATGAACAGGAACATGCCGAGATCTGGCTTAAGCATCTTTCCGGCGGCGAAGTGCCCGGCACGCTGGAAAACCTGCGGGACGCGGCAGCCGGGGAACACTATGAATGGACCGAGATGTATGCCGAATTTGCCCGTACCGCCCGCTGTGAAGGCTTTGAGGAGCTGGCGGAACTGTTCACCCGCGTGGGGAACATTGAAAAAACGCATGAACAGCGTTACAACAAGCTGGCTGCCAACATTGAGGACTGCCAGGTTTTTTGTAAGGGGCGCCCCACCGTGTGGGTGTGCATGGTATGCGGAAACGTAACGTATGCCGCATGCTCGCCGGAAGTTTGCCCTGTATGCGGGCATTCCCAGAGCTATACCGAAATCAAGGCGGAAAATTATTGAAGTAAAAAATAGCAGCATGCCCTTTCTTCCTGCCATGCGGGTCTGTTTGGCCGGCACGGAAACGAACAGGGCATAAAAGATGTTCCCATTTCGTTGTCGCAGCATTTTAAATGCATAAAAAACCGCACTGTACAACCGTTTTTGGCTGTACAGTGCGGTTTTCATCTGGTGAACGATTTCCACCCAAAAACGAACTTTTTACCTCTTGCAGAGATACCAGTTTATCTCCGTCTCTGTAATTGAAGTTGATGACCAGATGGTCATCGAAGATGTAGACGGAATTGACAAAACAATCTATGATTTTTTGCTGATATGCCGGATCACTCGGATCGCCCTGCCGGAACCGCTCAAACCAGAACAGGATTTGTTCCCGTGTAAGAAGCGGCTTGGCAATCTGCTCTTGCAGGATACTGGCTTCCAATTCCTTGCGCTGCTCCTCCAATTCATCCAGCCGCTGCTTGGTTGCTGGTGTAAAGATTCCCTGCTCGATTGCAGAAACAATATTGTTAATACGCTTGGAAATATCCTTCAATCCGGCCTGTAATACAGGCAGGCGGGTGTTTTCCTTATTTTGATATTCCAACAGTTTCTGAGCCAGCAATTCAAGAGTATCTGTTTTCAACACTTTTTCAATTGCCACTTTCACTACAAACCGTTCCAGTGGTTCTTTTCGGACGGCTTTCAAATCACATACCGAGCGCCCATGGCGCTTGTGGTTCCCACATTTGTAATAATAATGCCATGCGCCTGTATGGCTTTTTCCGCTTTCACCTGCCATCATCGCGCCACATTTTCCGCAAAACAGTTTTGTTGTCAACATGTAATTGACATCTGTTTTCGTATGGGCTGGAGCCTTTTTGTTTTGTTCACAGCGTCTCTGTACCTTTTCGAAAACTTCCGGAGTGATAATGGCAGGAATTGCATCTGGAATTACAGTATCCTTGTACCTGTACTCTCCTAGATAACGCCGATTTTTCAAAATTGCCTGAAAGCTATTTATGGAAAACGGAGCGCCGCGCGAAGTGCGCAGGCCGCGTGCATTAAAAGACTCTACAATCTTCCGCACACATTCTCCGTCCGCATAACGTTCAAATGTTTCTAAGACCAACGGTGCAGTAGCCGGATCAATTTGATAATGCTGGTTTTCATCAATGCGGTATCCCAGTGGAATCGTCCCGCCGTTGAACTTTGCCTTCAGCGCGTTTTCCTTGTGTCCACGGGAAACCTTTTCGGATAGCTCGGCGGAATAATATTCTGCCATGCCCTCCAACAGGCTTTCCAGCATGATTCCCTCCGGCGTGTTTGAAATCGGCTCTGTTGCGGAAACAACACGGGCATGGTTCTGCGCCAGTTTTCTTTTGTAGTTTGCCGAATCGTAGCGGTTGCGGGAGAAACGGTCCAGCTTCCACACCAGTACGGCCTCAAATTTATGTGTGTTGCTGTCCCGTATCATTTGCTGAAACTGGGGACGGTCATCTGTTTTGGCGGATAATGCGCGGTCGATATATGTAGCGACTACATTCATTCCGTTGCGCTCGGCGTATTCCTTGCATTCGCGCAGCTGCCCCTCAATCGATTCTTCCCGCTGGTTATCACTGCTGTATCTGGCGTAGATTACTGCATTCATTGTCTATCCCTCCTTGACGCCATGCGAATGTTCTTCCGCCATGTTCAGCACCATCTGCTTGAGTTTGCGGTTCAGTTCACTTCCTGGCTCGAAACAAGCTTCCACGAACTCACTCCAATCCGGTTTGCGCCGTACATATTCTTCCGCGCCTTCTGGTGAAACGGTAACGATCCTCCCGCGTTTGTCATCACAAAGGCCAAAAATGTAGTCCATGGATACATCGAAATACTGCGCATACCATATCAACATGCGATAGGGCACTGCAGCCCGGTCTGTTTCATAACGATTGATTGCGGATTGATTGCTTCCCGCCAGCTTTCCCAATTCCACTTGTGATAGGCCCGCGTCCTTGCGGATAATACGCAGCCTTGTTCCTACCGTGACCATAGCACACCTCCCAATTTTAATTATACTTATTTCCGGATTATAATCAAGAGGCGTTTGCGATAAAATATTGAGATAAAATAGTGCCGTCACCAAACGAAGTTTTACAATTTCGTGCGGCAGCGGCACTTGAATGGCAACTGATTTGTTACTTGAAAGAAAACTTTTCTTCAGCGAAGGATATTCCTTTTTGATACTGTAAATCAAATATGTTAGGGTAAAAGGAGCATACGGTCAAAATCGGATCGGGAAGCCCTTTTCCTGTAACAGTCACGCCGAGCGTTGCCTCTGGCAAAGCTTCTGGCGTTTGGCTGTTTTTTATATTGAGCCATGCCTTACTTGTTTGCTCCCAAACATCCGAATTTTCAAAACCGTAATCAATAACCGCATAAATTGCCGAATATCCTTTGTACTCACAAAGCTTCAACACTATATTCGCTTCTATTTTTTCTTTTCCTCTACAGACGAACACTTCCTTTTGGGCTGCATACCTCCATAGTTTAGCTTCTTCGTAGAAGTCTTCTTCCATAAGTGCAGCATCTTCAGGAGAACAAATTGTTTCAATTGCTTGGTATGCGTCAATTCCAGGCGTTTCTGAAAGCTGCTCATATTGGTATTCTTCACCCGGTACATTTTTGAACGCCGTACATCCTACTAAAAATATCAATAAAAAATATTCCAAGCAAAAGATAATGTTTTTATTAATCATCCTTTATTCCTTAAGCGTACAGCTTATATGTCCAAATCAGGCTCATTGTATCACTGGAGTAAGTGTCTGTATATGCAGTTGAGCCAGTCAAATTAAACCCGTTAATATTTACTGAGCCGCCTCCGGAATGCGTTCTGGATTCAGTAAAATATCCACTTCCAACAAAATCGACAGAAAGAGAAGGGAATGAAGCGTTGTAGTTATTGTACAACTGCACCCAAGAAGCGGTGGATGTTCCGGTCTGTATCCTTGTGGCACTTCCTACTACGCCTTGAATTTGAAAATAGGAGCCTTTTCCTCTAAGCCACAATGTTGCTTCGGACGTTGCACTATAAGTACTATTTTTTGAATAAGTAAAGGTTTTTGAAACCACCTGATAATGATCGACCAGATCAGCATAAGGTGCTATACCATCACTTTGGGAATTTTTACGAATTCCTTCAAAAAGCTGTACGGCTTCTTCCTCACTAATTCCATTCAATTCTGCAGTTTTTTTGATAAACTCTTCGTAGGTAAGATCAATCACGGTGGTGTCACCTTCACTCCATTGCGGAGGTTCCGCTGCAAATGCGGGCACGGCTATTGCGGCTACCATAATAATACAAAGTGCAAATGTGAACAGCTTTTTCTTCATAATTCTTCAACTCCTATCATTGTGTGATTGGTATTCTTTTATTACACGGATATTTCGCGCGCTGATGCCCATCTATCTAAATTGACGTTGGTATCCTAGTTACAGAATATATAAAAAATATATATTTGTCAATAATAAATATGTTGAAAATATTAATATTATGTTGTATAGTATTGATGAACATAGGAGATAACACCATGGAGCAATCATCCAAAAAACGTAGTGGCACCGTGGCGGGCATGAAAGACGGCCTGAAAAAAGCTACGACCGATATGCTGGTTCTTTTTCTTTTGAGGCAAAAGCCAATGTATGCTTACGAAATGCTTCAGGAAATGGCCCGGCTTAGTGATGGTGTGCTTCAATTTAACACACTATATATTGCTATCTATCGGCTACAAGAGCACGGTTACATTTCACCGTCGGAAACCGTCGTTACGGAGAGTAATCGAACCAGAGTATATTTTTCGATTACCGAACAAGGCAGCGGATATCTCGATGATATCATTGCAGAATATCGGCGAGTGACGCAGACTATTGATAGCCTCTTATCGAAAGACGGTGTGCTCTATGAGGGGGACTCGGTATGAATGAGCGTAGGTGGAAACAGTATTTCCGTCAGGCCGGGAAGTATTTATACTGTGACACATCTCAAAAAGATATATTTGAGAAGCAAATCCGCGCAGCAATAGCGGACCTTCAAAATGAAAATCCTATGATTTCATACGAGGAATGTATTGCAATCATTGGGAACCCTCAAGATGCGGCCGGAAGCTTTTTGGATACTCTCCCCGAAAATGTTGTCGCAATTTGTCATCGCAAAAAAAGACGTAGAACCTGGTTGCTGCGGATTGGCGGCGCTGTGCTAATAGGTATTTTAGCCTTTTCTGTTTTCTATATGTGGAAAAGCAAAAAATTCCGTGTGGTAGAAGTGAATACTACTATTGTTGATTTTGGGAATGTTGATACAAGTAACTCAGATTGGGATGAATTCCCGAATCTTTTAGAATAAATTATTTTTAAGGAGGCTTTCTGTGTGAAAAAACTTGTTTCTTTAGCAATAGCTGCGATTCTAGTATTTGTGTTAGCTGTTCCTGCATTTGCTCTTGAACCTGAAACGCAGGTTATTGACTTGGGAACCGTCGACCTCGGAAATGGTGTGTCATACCATACGGTATTGACCATCGAAAACTCAGCTTTACGCGCATCAGTGAAAAAAGGCAGTATTACACGAGACTTTTCCTATTATGGCGCGGCAATCGGAAGTGTTCAGCTTAATGGGATTTTTTCATATGATGGTCATACGGCTACTGCAACATCTGCAAGCGTTTACCATACCGTTTCAAATGGATGGAGTTATGGTGGTGAATCTTCTTGGTGCAGCGGCAATACTGCGAATATGTCTGCTACATTTTCAAAAGGGAGCGCTTCTGTGCCTGTATCAGCAACGCTGTCTTGTTCGCCCACTGGTGCTTTAAGTTGATCTCAACTGGTGTTTAAAGCAAAACAAACGAAGCACAAGGCCGAGGAATGGGAATTTCTGCCCGTTCCTCGGCCTTGTCATTTATTGCTTTTTAGAAGATTAATTCTTGTTCCTTTTTTTCCATTCCTGAAACGCCCGTTGTCCTTCTTCCGTTTCGTAAAACGCCTGGATTTTCGGAAGTAGGAACCTTGCAAACTGTTCCAGATCCTCCACCGGCACGCCCTGACGTGCTGTGTTTTCTTTCCGCCTGTTACTCTCCCGTTCCGCCATGTACCTGCTTTTCTTTAACCTATCCGGTCTCCTTTCCGCTGGGCCGTCCCCGGCGCCTGCTCATTCCATCTGCTCACAACTGCATTTCCCAATCCCGGCTCCGCTGCTACGCCCGGCTCTGCCGTGTCACTGATTGCTCCCGGCGGTGCTCCCGCAGAACCCCCGAAAGAAATTCGCTGACACGCCGCGGCGCGATTTTTACCGCCTCGCGGTAAGAGCGCGTATCCATCCAAAGCTGATGCAGACGCTCCTCCGTATCTTCCGCCTCACGGCGCAGCCGCCACAGCATCGTGCCGCTGTTCTGCAGCTCCTGCGCCAGATGGCGGTTTTCCACCTGCAATCCTGCCGCCGATTCCGCCAGCTTCAGCAGCCTCGCATAATCATCCTCGGGCAGCTCGATCCGCTTTGTCAAGGCCTTCCGTCTGCTGCGCCCGTGCATCTGCCGCACATCGCCTATGTCGGCCTGTACAGCCCGTAAATCGCCTGCTGCGGCTGTAACCTCGCCGCGCAGTTCATCCCGCTGTTTTCGGGCTTCTTCCGCCTGTGTACCCAGGTCTCCAATTTCCTGCCGAAGTTCCTGCACAACCTGCCTGTCCTGTTTGACCTTGTATTCCAGTACATCCAGGTGCTCCGCCGTACTTCCCTCGATACCACGTTCAAAATCCGTGAAACCCGCCGCCTTCATGTGTTCATAAAAAGCGGTTTGCAGCAGGCTGTAAGAACTGATAAGCCTCGGCCTGCCGTCTTTTTTCAGCACTGGCCTGCCAGTTTCATCTGTCGCCGGGACCATCGGCCACTTTTTACTATGGCTTACCTGCATGACCGTTTCCCGAACGGTCCCACGCAGTGCGGGGTCCCTGCAGCGCTTTGACCACCGGATCTCCTTTTCCACCACCGGAAGATAAATAACATGCATATGGTAATGGAACACATCTTTTCCCAGCCTGTCACTGGCTTCCCGGTTCCTCTCGTCCGCGTGCATCACCGCCGATATCACATATTGTTCTCCGCCTGCGATTTGTTTGGCCAGTTCATACGCTTCGGCATAGAACTTTTTTGCGTACTCATATCCGCCGTGCCGCTCGAAATATTCCGTATTTACATCAAATACCATTTCATCGAATACATAGGCGTCCGGCTTTAAGCCACGGGTGCTTACGGCTCCCTCCGCAACCATCCTGTCGAATTGCTGTGCATATGTTGGTGCACCGCATGTTTTGAAAACAACATTTTGGCTGCTGTACTCCAGTAAAACATCCGGATTCGAGTACGCTTCATTTTTTCGCTCGTTATGCCTTTCCCGTACCCCGATTGCGTTTTTGCGGTAACGCTCATTGCGCACCACCGTCCTGCTCGTTTTCCTTATCGGCTCCTCCTTTCTCCTTGTACCGGCCTTTGCATCCGCCGTCCTGCGGGGCGCGCAGACGCTTTTGAAAGCGTCTGACCCACTAGGACACTTTCCGGCTAGGGCCGGCAAAGTGTCCGTGGGCCCGCTGCGGCGGGAGGGAAGTGGCGGCGGCTGTGCTGCTCTGTTTGGCCTTTGTTCTGCCGCCGCCCATCTCCACGCTGTCCTGCCGTTGACGCCCGTGGCGGAACGGTTTCGCTCTGAAACATTCCGCCGCTTTCCGTGTCTGTGATATATGTCAGCATACATCCCGACACATTAAGCGTATCACTGCTTGTTTTCAATGACAAGATGTGTTACTATGATTTCGTGTAGGATAAAAGAACACGCTTTGTGAGCCGCTGTGAAACACAGGCAAATTCACACAGGATAGGATGGGGAACAGGATGCGCGGTAAAACCTATGTCTATTTTAACGGCAAGACCGAATACATCGGTACAGGCGGAGAAGAACAAACCGCCTATCCGCTGGGTTCGCTCGTTTTCGGGACACTCGACGTTGATTGGGAACCGTATCTGGAACAGGCACGCGCGCTGCGCCGCGCCTATACAGGCGTGGATTTCGGCGAAACCTACACGATGCCGCAGCGGCTGTCCGAGCCGGAGACCTGTGTGTATTATCAGGTCGCGGAGTTCTATCACAATATGTCCCTGAGTGTCAGGGCCGTTTCTCCGGCATTCTTTGACCTGCTGGAGGGATACTGCCTGGCAGTATGGCGTGCCTACGACCAGGAAAGTGAGCCGTATCTTGAGGCCCTGGCCTCCGGCGTGAATGATACAGGCTTGTCCCGATCCGAGGTGCACCAGAGGCTCATCCACCTGGGAAACCAGGCGATTACCGGAAACATTATGGAAGGCTACTGCCGGAGCTTTCCGGCATATACCGAGCAGATGAAGTATTACATCGAATGGGAGACCGAGGACCGTTCTCTGTGTGAAACGGCACTGCTGGTGCTGGACTATTTTATCAACTTCCTGAAGAAGATCAGCGCCTTCCAAAAGGACCTGCGGGTTCTTATCGGTGTAACACTTTGCGGTAAGGACGGCCAGCCGCTTTCTGCTCCGTCCGCACGGCTGTTAAAGCTGGCGGAGAATAATGGAGAGCTCTATGGCAGATGCAGCAGAATGCTGGATGATGTACACATCAAGCTGCAGCAGTACATACCGGAGGGCATAAAGAAGGGCGGCATTGCTGCCGCCACATTTTACGCAAGTGATAACCTGCCTGCGCTTGTATTTCTGGAATTTCAGCAGATGTGCGCGCTTGATCTGCGTGTCGCACGCTGTGAAAACTGCGGCAGGCTGTTCCTGCCATTTTCGAGCCGCACCAAATACTGCGACCGCGTGTGCGATGAAGACACGGGAGCATCCTGCAAGGAGGTCGCGGCACGGGAGAAATACGCCGCACAGGTGAAAGCGGACAAGGCGCGGCAGCTCTATCAGCAGCTGCGGAACAAATACCAGATGCGCTGCGCCCGCGCACAGGGGAACGCCAAAATGCGCGAGGGCTACAACAAATGGCGTGATACCGCGCAGAAGGCAATGGTCAAATACCAGGTAGGGGAGATGTCTTTCGAGCAGTTTGCGGAAAGTATTCAGATTCCATAGAAAGCAAACAGGCCGCGCAGAAGATATCTCTCCTGTGCGGCCTGCTTGCTCTACTTTAAAATCATGTCCAGACAAAAAACAAACCCGAACCCGCTCTCATACAAGAGCAAGTTCGAGTTTGCTGATAATGGTGCACTTTCAGGGACTCGAACCCTGGGCCCGCTGATTAAGAGTCAGCTGCTCTAGCTACAGTAACATGTTATAACAAATCCATTGATATGAGTAGCTTCTGTTTTTCCGCAGAAGGTTGAGCCGCCTGTAATTTGTATACTGTTGCAGCCAACATGATCAAACGCGTATTTTACAATCTCCGCCACGTCGGTGGGAAGTACAGCCTTTGGAAGCGGCTTCTTTTTGGCTGCAAGCGTTTCGAACTCTGCCCCGGAAAAACAAAATTCACAAGGTTTTCCAGCCGCGCCAAATTCACATGGCCACAGGCATTGAAAAGCTACCCAGTCAAGTCCTTGTAGAACCGCATTTCCGATATACGGCATCCCGGATGACGTTTTTTTCTTGTAAAAATCGGTGGGTGGGGCAAAAGAAATAAAGTCTACAAATTCGCCATTGTACATCAAAGCCGCCCGTTCGTCTTTCAACGAAATGGTAAACGGCGTTCCCAACTGGGATGCGTATTTCATCAGCTTAATATTGTTCCACGAGAGCATAGAGCCGAGCTGTTTTAGATGAAAGCTCATATCTGTCAGCTGGACGATGGTTTCGTCTGACAAAATCATACAATTGCACATTAATGGATTTGGATTCAAACGCGTATTTTTGCCATATTTTTGATAAACCTGTTTATCAACTTTTGCGCCTCTGCTGACAACAAAACATTTCAGCTCTATTGAATCAACCACATCATTCCCCAAATAATACATTACCTTTGCCCTTCCCTTCCAGCATTAAAGTCAACTGATTGTAGCCTGAAATTCCTCGCAGAGGGTAGTGGGGACGCGGGGTTTTCATTGCGATTCCTACTGGCTTAAGAAGCGGAATATCAATCGACGGGGCATGACCGGGAAAATCAAATAGTATTGAGTTACCAATCAATATGTCCGGACCGGTATCTCGCATTTGTTTTTCCAAAATCTCTTCTTTGTATGGCTGTATGGATTTGTTATGTGTCGTAGTGGAAAATGCCATTGCATACACGTTGTGCATTTCTAATTCTTCTGTTAGACACCGCAGTAATCCATTTGCAGAATTTTGATTTCCCAGTATCAGAACATGTTTTTCCTTATCATGTGCTGATAATGCATTAACGGAATCCAATTGCGCACACCGTGGAGAAACTCGTATGACTTCAGAAACTTCTTTGAGAAGTTTTTTCATTTCCTGTATACCGTAGCAATCCGAAAACACATAGGGAATGTTAAATCGTTCTTTCATCCATATTGCTGCCGGCAGTGCCTCCTGCCGCAATACAATATTGAATTCCGCTTCCGCTGCAAACCGTATTTCTCGCAGTGAGGTATTCAGTGGATAGCTCATCCGGCAATGATAATCAAACATTTCGCTCAATGTCCGTTGGATCTCTTTTATATCATTCTCTATAAGATACTCATCCGCACAGCATCCCAAAATATTATAACTTCTCGGTTTTTGAAGACATGCCTCAACATATGTTTTAAAAAACAACTCCATGGCCCGAGTTAATCCAACAGTATAATCCGTCCCCAGCGCTGAAAACGCAATCGGAATAAGACGCGCTTTTACTTTGTCCTGCTCCTCTTCACAAAAACTCTCGACATCAAAACCGATAATTGCCGTTGAGGATGAAACCGCCACTGCAATCGCTTCAAAACGACCGCTTAAGTCCATTTCACGTATCGCTGCCCGCAAATTCGCGGTATCACCGAATGTCAAAATATGGTCGTTGATGTGGGTGGAATAGATTGGAGCATTTTCGCCCATATGCCGTGTAGCAAAATTTGTTGTACCCATCGGTCCAAATTCCAGTATTCCCAACCCGCTTATCTGAGTTGCACACCAAAGAAAACCCATTCTATCACCTGGAATGGGATAGTAACGGTATAATGGCATTTACGTTTGCCCCCCCAATGCTTTCATGATATATTCCAGCACCGCCTGCAGTGCATCGAACCCCTGTCCGATGGATACACCTTCAAAATCAAGGCAAGAAATTTCTGTTTTTCGAATCAAGTTTTCGCTTAACCGCCCAATAAAAAAGTCCGGCTTGTATATCTCCAGCAACCTTTCGCTGATGCCGAAATCTGCGAGCAAAGCCACTAAAGGGTCCACGTTCGAATGTTTAAATTCAGGGAAGAGTTCTCTTTCAAAATCATTTTTGCTGATTACATAATACGCCAGCGGTTTCGCCCCATATCTTTCCAGCATCAATATCATATCAATCGAAATCAAGGGCGAATTGGAATAGATGTATTGTTTTCCCTCCACACAGTATCCAATTTGTTCCCACAACGCCTGAAGCTGTATTGCTCGTTTTTCCCAGAACGGATCTTCCGCCAGTTTCAAATGTCGTTGCAACGATTTGTAGCACGATAAAATACGCTTGGGATCTGCGTATTTCCCGAACAGAATATATGGTGTTTTATATTGCTCCAGCATCTTTTTTGCGAGTTTAAGCCCAATTGGGTCTGTTACAATATTTAAGGATGCGGACGGAGCATTTTGAATATCCGCTACCGTACATCTGCCTGGGAAACGAACACATATATTAACTCCATTTTGCACAAGCCACCGGGTTATTTCACTATCTTCATCTGCTTCTCCACGTCCACATAACAAATTAACACTTTTTTCTATTCGCTCACATGGCCGCATCAGTTCACTCAGTGCGGCCATCAAATCGCTCTGGCCGTCTACATGGCTGTTCTCTCCGAAATTGTGAGCTGGACAGTGTATGATGGGCAGCTTAAGCTGTCTGCTTGCTTCGAATACAACGCCGGAGATATCCTCCCCAATCAACTCCGGAACACAAGTTGATACTACACAGATAGCTGTCGGGGATTCGGTTTTCTGAATCTGCTGTAAGCTTTTCAGCAGATTCTCGCCGCATCCATATACAACGTCATTTTCCTCTATCGAATATGTATATACAGGATATGATAATGGATCATCTGCAACAACTTTGATTATTTCACGTCCATAAAATCCGCATTCATCCGTTCCAACAATTAAAAACGGCATATCAGCAATATATTTTGTCAGCAAAATACAACCAAAAAGCGGGCAGTGCATTCCCCGCTTGATGGCTTTTGATGGACAGGAAATATCGTCATACGCAGTAATATTCGATAGATGTGTCAGGGTCATTTTATTCATGGCTATGACCATTCCTTTCCGCTGCGCTCCAAGGCACCAAAATGGATGAAACACAAGT
>OLOL01001328.1_pt1 | contig 21757 bp, 16 predicted proteins | sample 1673081 | NCBI WGS metagenome assembly OLOL01 (sample SAMEA3136753, study PRJEB25190) | human gut metagenome
CTTCTTCTTTGCTGTTAACCTTCACACCAAGATCAATCGTTGCATCCTGCAACAGCTCTGTAATTCTCATACAGGTCATCCTCCTTTTCCAAAATAAAAAAACGTCAAAATCAATCATTTATTTCTTTTTTTTCTTCATTATAGCATAGTTTCAGTCAAAGTCAATCATTTTAAACCATTTTCTTTCATGTTTTTAAAAAAGAAAAAGAAATATTAAAAAGCATACCTCTTTTTAATATTTCCCTTCATCTTAATTTTTATTTCACTTTGATCGCCCAACGCATCTTTGTTGATTTGGCTCTTCCATTCTGGGCACATTCCTCTTTTGATGGACGAATAACATCCTTGGCTATATCACTGTAGATTCCTGCCTTCTTCCCATACTTAAATGCGTGTTTTACAAGTCTGTCTTCCCCAGAGTGGAATGTAAGGATCGCAACCTTTCCACCTGGTGCTAATGCATCTGGAAGTTTCTCTAATAGTTCTTCTAACACTTCAAACTCACTGTTTACATCAATACGCAAAGCCTGAAATGTTCTCTGACAGGATTTTTTAACTGCTTCTTTTCGCTCTTTTTCTGGCAAGAAGTTTAATGCTCTTTCAATGACTTCTTTAAGATCCGTTGTTGTCTTGATCTTCTTTCCTCGTTTCATCGTTGCAACGGTTTCTTTTGCAATCTGTTTTGCATATGGCTCATCTGCATTTTCAATGAGCATCCCTTCAAATTCAGCCTTTGTGATATCTTCTAAGCGCTCTGCCGCTGAAATTCCTTTTTCTGGATTCAGTCTTAAATCTAATGGTCCTTCAAATTTATAGGAAAATCCTCTTTCTGGATTATCAATCTGCATGGAAGATACGCCAAGATCGGCTAAAATAAAATCGAACGGTCCGACTTCTTCGGCTACCTGATCAATATTGGCAAAATTAATATGCTTGATCGTTAAGATATCTTCTCCAAACCCTGCGTCATGCAGACGTTTCTCTGTCTTTACAGATTCAATCGGGTCTACATCTAATGCGTAGATATGACCTTTGCCCTGTAACTTTTCTAACATCTTTCTTGTATGTCCGCCGTATCCTAAGGTTGCATCTAATCCTTTTTGTCCTGGCTGAATGTCGAAGAACTCAAGAATTTCTTTGACACAGATGGAAATATGCATTCCTGCCGGTGTGCTTCCTTTGCTGATGACTTTTTGAATCGTATCTCCATATTTTTCTGGGTTTAATTCTTTGTATTTTTCTTCAAATCTTCTTGGATGAGTTCCTTTGTATCTGACTCTTCGTTTGTGTTTCTTTTCTGGCTGTTGCTGTTCCATTATTTTATCCCTTTCTTTGTCATAATTCGTTAATCTAAGATCAAGACATTTTTTCCTTCAAATGCAAATCCGTAGGATCTAATATTATTTTCACTGATTCCTACTTCAATTAACTCTTCTTTGTATTTCTTTTCTTTGATTTGTTCCAATGCGTTTTGTGCTGTTTCTTCTAAAGATTTTTCTTTTCTTGGACTGATCACTTTAAATTCCATAATAATTGCTTTGTCTCTGATATTTCTAGGCCTTAGCATAACATCATATCTTCCAAAACCACTTTCACGGTTAGATTTTATTTCATATCGATCCATTAATTCTACCAAAAGACCGAGAACAAATCCATGATAAAACCGTTCAGGTTCCAATATCTGTGATGATTTCTTTCCTACATCAAAATAGCTGAAAATACGCATTGATATCCGGTTCATGTAAGCATTCATTGCCTCTATATCATCATCTAACATGGCTTTGATAAATGCATTATAATCCCCTCCTGTCTTTGAAAACCAGTTCTTTACCATATGTGCAAACATCACTTGTACTTCAAAGTTCGTTAATTTCAAACGATATAGCTGCTTCCAGCTTAAGTAACCAGATTCATCTTTTATTTTTTCTTCTACTTTCAGATAACCACTCGCAAGCAGAAGACTCCAGATCGCTGTTTCCTCTAAATCCAGCTGATCATATACAATCTGTTCATCTAATTCTGTAACAATTTCTTTCCCGCCTAATAACAATTCAAAAGATTCTTTTACCTGTGTATTTCCTTCACGAATCAGCTTCCCAATCAATGAATTACTGCTTGTATTTGCCCAATATGGCCCAACTTCTTTTTTATCCAGATAGTTAATAATAGACCATGGATTATAAATATCTTTCGCCTCTCCAAAACAAAATCCATCATACCAGCGTTTTACTTCTTCTTTTTTATCTTCTAATTCATATTCGCTAAGAGCCTTTGTAACTTCTTCCTGTGTAAATCCAAACTTATCTTCGTATTTCTTTGATGTTGTTGTCACAACTTCCAGATTATTAAGATCTGAAAAGATGGATTCTTTACTGACCCTTGTGATTCCTGTCATGACTGCTCTTTCCAGATATGGATTTGTTTTAAATGTGGAATTCAACAGAGATCTTAAGACTCCCATCAAATCCGGCCAGAATCCGCCTACATAAGCTTCTTGAATTGGTGTGTCATATTCATCTAATAAAATGATCGTTTTCTTTCCATAATAGCGGCTTAGATAATCTGACATCTTTCGAATAGAATCAGAAATCATACTGTCATTCATTTTTGTTGAAATTTGTTTGTACTCTTCCTTTTCATTGTCCGTCAGCAGATCTGTATGAAGAAGAAAAATATTTTTATTATAAAGTTCTTGTATGATGCGGCAAATGCTTTCTCTTGCCTGCTCATATGTGTTTTCTTTTACATTTGCAAAACTTAGAAAGATTACGGGGTATCTTCCTTGAATTTCCCGGTATTCTTTATATTTCCAAATATTTAATCCTTCGAATAATTCATCTCTTTTGGCATATTCGATTGAGAAAAATTTCTCTAACATACTCATATTCAATGTTTTTCCAAAACGTCTGGGACGTGTGATCAGCGTAACTGCGTCATCAGATTCCCACCATTCTTTGATGAATTCGGTTTTATCAATATAAAAATTGTTTTTTATTCGGACGGTTTCAAAATCTTGATGTCCGATTCCGACAACTCTTGCCATGCTGATCTCTCCTTTTGTCATTCTTACACTTCATTATTATGAATCATACAAAAACCTATACTGTAACTTCCGCATTCTGCTTAATCTGATCAATCACTGTCATGATCCTCATTGCGATATCCATATCATTTTCAAAAATCTGTCCGATACTTCCAACGCTTCGAAATGGCTCGTCCATCATGACTTTTCGATCTTCTATCATTCCATTGACAGAAATATAATCAACGATCAATCGCACAAAGCGAATCTGATTGGCATTTAATTTCTCCTCATTTAAAAATTCATTAAACGCTTCATTTGCTGCTTGTCGATCCATTCCTGTAATCTTTCTTACAAGAATTCCAACTGGTGTGTCCCCATATTCTTTTGTATAATCTTCTTTTGATCCTAGCTCCTGCCAGAGAATTCTCTCAAGTTCCTGCATATCGCCTTTTTGTAAAGGCTGGTTATTGCGTAATTTGTGCACCGCCATGTTATCCTGATGCTCTTTCAAATAGAATTCCACTTTTTTGCGATAATTTTCTAATCGATTTCCCATCTCAATTGGTGTGTTTTCCTGATATTCTATGATCTGATCTGCAAAATCTGTGTAAACGATTCTCTGTGTCTTTTTCGGCAAAAACTGGATTAAATCTCTAAGAGCTTCCCTGACTGCATCCATTTCCAGAATAAATGCTTTTTCCCAGAATTCATTTGTCTGTACTTTATCTAAAATATATTTTTGCTCTTTAATCTGTGGTACAGAATCCTGCATTAAAGATAACTTCTCCGCAATACCAATGACTGCTCCAATATTTTTTGATGGATTCTTCTGTTCCAACATTGCAAGTTCGATACTATACATCAGATAATCAAATCTTCGTGCCAGTTCATTTTCCTTCTCTGCCTCTATGATCGGTGCGATATGTTTCTTCAGGTCAGCCATTGCTTCTGTCTCAAGAATATCCCATGATTTCTGATCTCGGTATCGAAGAACATATTTCAAATGATGTTTTACAACAAAACTTTGGTCATTAAGATCACTTACTGCTTGTATTAATTCTTGCACTAATGTATTTCGATATTCTCTAAAATCTTCCTCTTTTTGATATTCTGTATCTTGTAATTCTCTTGCAATCCTTGCTTTACATAAAAAGATTTTTTCTGATAACGTTTCTATAAAACCACTGTCTTTTCCATGCGGATTCACTCTGAAATATTCGAAATTATTGCAATAATCAAAAATCAAAAACTTTTCTTTGTCCATTCCAGGACCTAGCAAATCTTTGCAAAGTCTTGTTCCTCTTCCGATCATCTGACAAAATTTTGCATAACTTCTGACCTTCTTAAAAAATACAAGATTTAAAATCTCTGGAACATCAATTCCTGTGTCCAACATGTCTACAGATACTGCAATCTGCGGCATCTTATCCTTTTCTTCAAATTGTTCAATTAAATGTTCGGACTCTTTGATGCTGTAATCAATCTGTTTGATGAAATGACTTCCCTTTTCTGGGAAAAGTTTCTGAAAACGTTCTACAATTGCCTTTGCATGTTTGCTGTTTCTCGCAAAAATAATTGTCTTTCCCAGTTTATCTCCACCTTCTACTTTTAATCCTTCCCTCATGAGATTAGTTAATACAAGATCTATCGTGTCTTTATTAAACAGCCAGCGATTCACTGCCGTATTTGGAATATCTTTCTCCACATTCTCATCATCATCAAATTCATCGTCAAATGCTTCTTTTTCCTCTTCCGATAACTGATCATAGTGGATTCCCTCTTCCATGATCTTTGTCTTATACTCTCTCGTCCGGTAATCGACCAGATATCCTTCTTTTACCGCCTCATCAAGTTCATACGCATACGTTGGAACACCTCGCTCGAGATCAAAGATCGTATAAGTGTTTTTATCAATCTCATCTTTTGGTGTTGCCGTCATTCCTAATAAAACTGCATCAAAATAGTGAAAAATTTCCTGATATTTTTTATAAATGCTTCGATGACTTTCATCTACAATGATCAGATCAAAATGTGCTGGTGTAAATAATTTTTTCCCATCTTTTTTCTTTGTTTCATCAATCGCATTTAACATCGTTGGATATGTTGAAAATATCATTCTGCTGCTTTCTGGATCTTCTTTATTTTCAAGCAGGTTGCATACTGTCAGGTCTGGAAGGAGATTACTGTAACTCTTCTTTGCCTGAGAAACTAACGCTTTACGGTCCGCTAAGAATAAAATATTCTTAACATAATTATGTCTGCGAAGTACATCTACCAGACTAATACTAACCCTTGTCTTTCCTGATCCTGTTGCCTGCACTAATAGTAGCTTCCTGTGATGATTCATGATTGATTCACATAAAACCGTCACGGCTTCTTTCTGATATGGGCGATTTGTAATCTTATCTTGAATCTCTAAATGAATCAGTGGCTTCCTGCTCGTTCTTTGATCTACCATTCGCTGCAGATCTTCTTTTGAGAAAATTCCTGAAACAACCCTCTGTGGATCATCCTGTGCATCATCAATGATCTGCATTTCAAAACCATTTGTGATAAAAATGATTGGTCTTTGCTGGTATTGATTTTCCAGACAATCCGCATATAATTTTGCCTGATGGCTTCCTTTCATCGGATCTGCACTGCTTCGTTTTGCTTCAATGACTGCCAGTGGTTTCCCATTGTTGCCATATAGAACATAATCTGCATATCCTTTTCCACTGCTGTTTGGCATTCCCATAACTGGTACTTCGATAAGGCAATCCTTGCCAATCGTCCATCCAGCTTCCGCCAGATCAAGGTCGATGTATTTTCTTCTTGTCTCTGCTTCTGTATCTTTATCCACTTCATAACTTCGTCCAGTCTCATTTTCCTCACGAAGTTTGGTCATTTGTGCTCTTAGTTTCTCATTTTCCTTGATTGCTTCTTCTAATTTCTGATCTTTTCCGCTTAGTTCTTTTTGAAGATTTTCTAACTCTTCCTGTGTCTTTTTTTCTTTTCCTGCATCTGGCAGCAGACTCATATCGTAATGGCGGTTTACATAGTTCTCCCCATAACAGTAGTCTATCCATTTGCAAAACTGAAAAACACAGCGTAAAGACAGTACGGCTGCATCATATTTTACATTGGTATTTGTATGTACCGCAACATTTCCAAGCTTGATCGTGTATTTTAGCATGTCAAATAATTTGGGTTGAATCAGCTTACGGAAAGAATATTCATGAATCAGGCTGGATATATTATCTCGATATGGCATGGTCAGCGCATCATCGTGGACATATACCCATCGCACTGCGAGTTCTAAGGCTCGTCTTGACAAAATTGCTGCTGTTGACGGAGATATAGCAATGCTTTGTTCCGCTTCTGCTGCCTGCTTTGCAAAGTCTTTGAAACGATCTGTTTGTGCTAGAAAGTCAAAATTCGTCTGCATATGGTTTCCCTCCCCTTGTTTTTCCTGATTCTTTGGTATTTGGTCTTGGTTTTATTATACTCTGTGTGTTGTGGGTGGTGCAATATAGAAATTTGTGGATGACAAACTTCGATTTGTTGGCGCGTTCAGAAAATCTTACATAATCCTCTTGTAATTTCATTGGCGGTACAATTAATACTAAATTCTCAATCTGTTGTTTTGTAATAGCCTCTCTCGTAGCACCACCACTTGTGGCTATTCTCCATAATAATTTTTGATAATTATCTTCTGTGAACATACTGCATAAAAATTCTGGTAATATTTTTTCTTTACATCGAACAATTGCTACATGCTGATTAACTCTTGCTGGAATCAACTCATCAGGAACTATACAACATCTTGCAACAGAAGCTCCTGTAATATTAAGCAAAACATCTTTATGTTCAACTGTAACATTAGATAATTTATTTGCCTGTTCATCATTTATAAACGCTAAATCTCCATATTCAAATCTATTATTATATACATTCATACTCCTAACAAATGCAATTCCTTCTGTACAATAACTTTCTCTACCTCCTTTAGGTGTAGCTCCAGAACCAATTTTTGAAGTTAAATTTTTACAAGTGTCAATACTCCACCCTTTTGTATTTTGAACAGGATCACCAAACATCTCTACAAATCGGGCTTGGATTAAGGAATTCAACTTTTCTAATTCTTTTTTGTAAACTTTTATAGTATCTTCAAGCTTAACCAATATATTGGAAATTTTACTTTGTTTTTCTATATTCGGCATCTTTAATACTATCTTTTTTAATTCTTTAGCCGAAAGGTGTTTCACCGTAACAAATGATGTTTTCTCTTCAATCTCTTTTAGTTTTCTTGACATTGCAAATCTTAGATATTCTTCATTCGTTCCATTTTTTGCAACAATTTTGCATACTCGTTGATTTAATAATGCCTCATTGCTATTCCATCTGGCAATGTTAAACTCACCATCCATACCAATAAGTAAATCATTTCTGTGAACAATATATTCTTTTGAATATGTACCAGAATAAAATGTTTCAGAATATCCTCGTTTTACATCCCTTATCCTAATTAATGGTATAAATGAACTATCATTGCTAAATTTTTTCGAATCAAATGCATATCCATATTGTATATCACAAACATCCATTAATTTTTTCATATTGTTATTCCTCATAAAATTCAAATTTTTAAAGGAATGAATTTCAATTTATCTGACTATGCCATATATTTCTGATGGGATGCCTTTACATTATTCTGATTTACCATTGCATATTGCATCGTTGTATCAATTTGTGAATGTCCAAGAATCTTTTGTACCTGTTCAATTGGCATTCCTTTGTCAATAGCTCTCGTTGCCATCGTTCTTCGGAATTTATGCGGATGGATTCGTTCTAAGCCGAGTTCTCTTCCTAATTGTCTTAATCGAATCTCTACTCCACTAATCTTTAAACGATCATATGGAGCATCCAAAGTCACGAATAATGCTGGATTCTTGTCCCTTCTGCTTTCTATGTATTCAATTAAATGTACCTTTGCTTTTGCATCAAAATAAACTCTTCTTTCTTTATCTCCTTTTCCGTATACAACACATTCTCTTTCTTCAAAATCAATATCTCCAATATTCAAATTGACAAGTTCCCCTACACGTATTCCTGTTGAATATAGGAGATCAATCATTGCAAGATCACGAATCTGTGTACAATGATCTCTAAGTTGTTCAATTCCCTCATCTGAGATCACGCTTTTCACAACTGTTTTTGTCTTAATCTTATGAATCCTTCTCATCGGACTTTTTAAGATATAATCTTCTTCCTCCAACCACGTAAAGAAGCTAGAGATATTTCGCCTGATATTATCAATTGTAACATTAGAACAGTTATTTTTCTTTTGATAATCCGCAAGATACGATCTCATTTCATCTGTCGTAATCTTGCGGATTTCTTTTTTTGTTTGTGAAAGCATATGCTCTGCTGTTACCTTATAATATTGAATGGTACGTTCTGAACATCCTTCTATTCTTTTCGCATCTAAAAACATTTTTAAAAATTCTTCATTCGATATCTGTTGTTTCTCCGGTTCATTTTCTGAAAATGTTCTTAGAATTACTTCCTGTAATTTTTTCATCTGTGGCACTGTTAAATACTCTGCCATCTCACTTAGTATTGTTACAATTTTTTCTTCCATGCTGGTACACTCCTATATACCAACATCCTTCAACCATTCTTGTTTTTTAATCTATAAAATATTGACATTCCTGATAATATGTTTCAGCTTCTTTTTGCATTAATTCTAATAATTGATCTATTTTATGATGCTCTCTAAATTCTTTTAAACCTTCTAAATACTTGCTTTTGTCATCGTCTAAAATAATAAATGGTGCTAATTCATTATATTTCAAGCATTCCCGAAACAATATCATTCTTCCTGTCCGCCCATTTCCAGCCTGAAATGGATGAATTAACTCATATCTTGCATGAAATTCAGCAAGTGTTTTCATGCTTTTCTCTTGTTTATAATACCAATCCAAGAGTTGCTTCATCTCTGTTTCTACATCTTTTGGCAATGCTGTTTTATACATTCCAATCATATTCGGACGTTTCTTATAATCTCCAATCGCATATCCTTTCGCTCGATCTTCAAAAACTCCTGATTTCAGTTCGCAATGCAACTGTTTAATTAGATTCTCTGCCAATTCTTCTTCCAAAGTATCTAACATGTAGTTAAACATCAAGAAATGTCCATTCATTTCTTCTACGTCTTTAGCACGATAATAGTCATCACTAATTGGTAATGTTCCATTGTCAAACAATGATGATATCTGTTCAAGTGTCAATTTACTTCCTTCAATCTTATTTGAATTATATGCTACTATTTTTTGCGTATAAGCATACACTCCTGATCTATCAAATCGTTTTTGTTCTATTTTAAGACGTTCAATTAACCATTGTTTAAATTCTGACATCTTGACATTTCCTTTTTATCCAAAATATTCCTGCATTAATGAATCAAATAGTAATTGTGTTTTTTCTAATGATTTCTGAACTTCAAACTTCGATTTGTTGACTTTTACGACAAAGGCGGCGAATTGCTGCTGAAGCTCAATGGATGGGCACATAATCCTTAAATTTTTCAGTCTGGCAATAGAAAGATAGTTCACCGTAGATCCTTCTGGGACTTCATCTATCTGTAATCTAAATCCTGGCATTTGAAACAAAAACATCAAATAGTTATTTGTTATCTTCTCATCTCTGTTATAAAGCCAACTAATCATACCATCCTGAAAATAAAATTTGTCCTGCTCCTTGATTTCATAGCACTGTCCTAATGTTCCCCTCGATGTAACTAAAATATCCCCTGCTACAGGGACTAAATCTCTTTCCTGTAATTCTTCATATAACTCTTCAGAAATGAATAGATTAGCTGATTCATCTGCCTTTTCGATTTTATTCATCAGATCAGATATTCTAAGGAATGGGATTCCTTCTGGAACCTGTTCACTCTGATAAATACGTTTACTTGATCCAATAGTAAACAAATCTCCCAGCATATATATCGGCCATTTCAAGGCATTATATTTCGGATCCCCAAACAACTCGATAAATCGGGCTTGGATTAAAGAATCAAATTTTGCTAATTCTCTCTTTTTCATATCTATAATATTATATATTTTATTTAATCTATATACTATTTTGTCTTGAATATTTCTATCTATAACTGGTACTGGATATTTTGCAACTCTTTTAGGTTGTGCTCTTGTTAATGAACCACCTATTCCTGTCACTTCGCTTACCATTAGTTGTCTAAATTTGGGTGATCTAAAATACCAAGCCAAAAATTCAGGATTATATTTATTACTTCTAACAACTATCCATTCTGAGGATGCAATATTAACATTTTCTGATTCTTTTTTTACAATCCAAACACGATTAATACGTGGATTAATTTTACATAACAATATATCATTTTTTCTTACTACAATTTTACTTGAAGCAATTTGCTTTCCAGTTAAATATTCAGGATGCCCTGTTTCATAAACAGGTACACTATATAACTCAAAAACCATTTCTTGCATTTTTGCTGGATTTATACTTTCACTTTTATACTCATTAATATCCTCTAACTCTATATATTTCATATCCCATTCCTTGCAAATTCTTTTTAAGTTTAATTTTATTATTGATATCTATATTTTTATCCAGTATAATAATTATAGATGTTACCATAACGGTAGGCGGTTAGCCTCCTATCCGGAAGTTATAGTCCGGTTTACATAGAAATCCAATTATTTTGGAAATTTACTTAGGAGGATTTGACTTATGTTGACTATTGATAACCTCATTGGCATTATTTGTCTTTGTACGACTTTTTATAGTCTTGGTTATTCACATGGACAACGTGATTCCAAGACAAAAAAATAGCCGCCCCAACCTGTAAATGAGCGACTATTTCGACTTATAATATCAGGCTAACCGTCTATCGGTAGCATCTTTTCTATTTATAGAATATCATCATCTCGCCCATTTGTCAACGCATTATTATATTGTTTAATATAGTTCAAAATACAAATTCAAATTTTTCTATCGACTAATCATCATTTTCTTCCAACATTTTCCTTAATTCCACCAGATTCTTATGAATCTCCACCTCTAATTCCTCAATATCTTTCAATATTTCCTCTGTTGGTGGATATTCTACTGGAATATACTCGATCTCTTTATATTTATTGATAGAGAGATCATAGTCATTTTCAACAATTTCTTCTTTTGGCACAAAAAAAGACTGTTCTGTTCGTTTTCTTTCTTCTTCCTTTTCTAGATTCCGGTATCTCTCAATGATATCTGGAATATCATTTTCCTCGATTTCCTGACGTTTATCATCTAAGGTTCTTCCATCAGCTTTCATATCATAAAACCAAACTTTATCCGTACCACCTGCCCCTGTCTTTGTGAACAGTAAGATTGCTGTGGATACTCCTGCATATGGTTTGAAAACTCCAGATGGCATAGAAATCACTGCATTTAATTTGTGATTTTCAATTAATTCTTTTCGAATTGCTTTATGTGCACGGCTGCTTCCAAATAATACTCCATCTGGTACGATAACTGCTGCCCTTCCTCCAATTTTCATAATACGAAGGAATAAAACAAGGAATAATAATTCTGTTTTCTTTGTTTTCGCAACCTTTAAAAGATCTGCTGATACTCCATCATAATCTAAACTTCCTTTAAATGGTGGATTGGCAAGAATTAATGAATACTTTTCTTTGTCTGTATTCATCTCTGACAAGCTGTCCTTATATTCAATATTTGGATCATCAACCCCATGAAGCAGCATATTCATTGCACCGATTCGAAGCATCGTTCGGTCCATATCAAATCCATAAAACATCTCATGATTAAAATGTTCTCTTTGTTCTGCATTCAAGAATAAATCTTGATGATTTTTACGCAAATACTGCTGTGCTGCCATTAAAAATCCTGCTGATCCCATTGCTGGATCGCAGATGATATCAGATGGTACTGGTTTTACCAGTTCTACCATCATCTGAATGATATGTCTTGGTGTTCGGAATTGCCCGTTCTTTCCTGCACTTTCCAATTTTGACAGCAGGTATTCATATAAATCTCCTTTGCTGTCTCCTTCCAGATTTAACCCGTCAATTCCATCGATTACTTTGGTAAGTAACGCTGGTGTTGGAATCTTGAAGATTGCATCTCCCATATATTTGCTGTAGGCAGATTCTCCATCTGGATGTAGATTCTTAATGAATGGAAATACTCCATTCATCATCAGATCATAAATCTCATTCGCATCTCCCAGATTCTTAAATTTACTCCAACGATACTGCTGACAATCGGCTGGAAAGATTCCTTCATATGGAATTCCTAAAATATTTGCATCTCTTTCTTTTCTGGTCTCTACTTCATCTAACTGTTTGATAAATAATAGATAGTTAAACTGTTCGATAACTTCCAATGGATTTGTAATTCCACCTGTCCAGAAAATCTCCCAAATTTTATCTACTTTGTTCTTTAATTCACCCGTAATCATCTTACTTCCTCTTCTTCATTTTCATTTTTATTGTGCATGCCGCTTCAAAGCTTCCAGATAAATTGCCCCAAGTCTGCTAGGTTTTGTCTTCTTATGTGTCACATAACCAATATGCATCTCGCCTTCTTCTGCAAGCGGAACTGCGATAATATTCTCTCCATTTAATTCCTTGTCGATCACACCGCTGCTGATCGTATATCCATTTAATCCGATCAATAAATTAAACAGGGTTGCCCTGTCTCTGACTCGGATGTTCTTTGAACGTACTTCCGTACTGAACATCTCTTCGGAATAATAGAAAGAATTATGTTCTCCCTGTTCAAATGACAGATATGGATAATCTTGTAAGTCTTCCATTGTCACTTGATCTTTCTGTGCCAGTGGATTCTTGTCACAAATAAAAATATGTGGTCTTGCCACAAATAATTCTGTAAATTTGAGATCATTTGCTTTCATGATCTTCTCTAATACAGATGCGTTAAATTCATTGAGATATAAAATTCCAATCTCACTTTTCATTCTTGCTACGTCATCGATGATCTCATAAGTCTGTGTCTCTCGCAGACTGAAATCATAATTTTCACTTCCATATTCTTTGATTAAGTCTACAAATGCATTGACTGCAAAAGAATAATGCTGTGTTGAAATACAAAATTCTTGTTTTCCACCATTTTTATGTTTATATTTCTCTTCGATCAATGCCGCCTGTTCCAGCACCTGTCTTGCGTATCCGAGGAAAATCTCTCCTTCTCTGGATACATGAATTCCTTTGTTGGTGCGGTCAAAGATCGTGATCTGCATCTCTTTTTCCAGTTCCTTTAGGGCTTTTGTAAGACTTGGCTGTGAAACAAAAAGTTCTTCTGCCGCCTTACTGATCGTTCCGATCTCCGCGATTGTTACGACATATCTTAGTTGCTGTAATGTCATCTTTTTCTTCCTTCTTTAGTCCTTTTTGTACCAATTATACAATAGATCATTTCATATGGCAAAGACTAGCTATTTCATGTATTTTTTGAAAAACTGCTCGATCAGACTTAATGTTGGTTCACACCAAAAGTATGGATGTCCATGATCTGCACCTTCTACCAGATAGAATGTGGCATCTTTTTCTTCTTCTTTTAACTTCTTATATAACTGAATGCTCTGGTTTGGTGCTACCGTATCATCTGCTGTTCCATGCATCATAAGAACTGGTGGTGATGGAAGTTCTTTTTTTACATAATTCATACATGTGATCTGGTCAGATAATTCTGGATGCTCGTAGACATTTTTGCTGCCGATTTCTAATCCTTCCGGGCTGTCTGGCTCTCCCTGATTTGGTGTTGTTGGAAAGTCTTCTTTGATTTTTACACAGCTTACACCATATAAATCTACAACTGCATTAACTTTGCAGGAATATTCTTTGTATACATCTGTATCCATGCAATTCATATCTGCCGTAAATGCTGTGATAAATGCCGTATTTCCACTGCTGGAATCTCCCATCAGGAAGATATTTTCCGGGTCAATCTTAGTTTGTATGTCCTCTAGTGTCATATTTTCTCCATTCCTGATCATCCACCAAGGTTGATCCTGTAGTTTCCATGATCTTTTAATAAAAATTGTTTTTGTATAGAATCTTTGTCATATTCTGATTTCTTTCCATGTCCCTCTTCTTTTAATTTTACCTTAATTTGCAGATATTGTCTCTTTTTTATTGTTCTTATGTTAATTTTCAAGTCAATATCGCTTTGAAACCAGTCATTTGCTTTAAAATAATTAATCTGAATCGTTCCTTTTGATTTCTTATGATTGTCGATCAAAGGAATTCTTGCCTCACATGTTCCATACCCTGCATTCTCTTTATCCAGTTCTAAGTGCTTCTGCTTTGTGATATAAAATTTATCCATCGTTTTGGTACCTGTCATATAAGCATGATCATAATCTATGCTCATAGTCTTCTGATATTCTTTTGTTGAATGAATTTTAACTTTTACATATGCAGCATTTCCACGAAAGTATGCAAATACAATCACACAAGCTGCAACAAACAATATACCTATAATACCAACCACTACTTTTTTATTTTTCATCCTAAAACACCTCCATATGAATAGTTTATCATATGGAGGCATCTTAGTTGCATCTTTATACTTATTTATTTTATTCGCGGTTCTTCAATGCATCGGAAAGTCCGACTTTATAAATTTTTCGCACTAACAGCTTATTAATTACCAGATATGTAATAATAATTCCTGCATAGATCATCGCATATAACTGCCATGAAAAACTTAAATTCATACCACAGGCAATATTAGAAACCATCGCTGGATACATCGCATCCATTAATTTCTTAGATAACGGAACACTGATCAACGCTCCAATTACGATCATATAAAAATTTCCATCGAGATAAAGCTTCTTAATCTCTTTCTTTCGGTATCCAAACACCTTCATCAATGCAATATTTTGTGCAGAGCGATCGATCATGACTTTGATCATCAGATACATAACAATTCCAAAGATTAAAACAGAAAGTCCAACAACCATTCCCATCATCGGTTTCATCATATTGATAAATATATCAGAGCTTTCCTCGATATTCTTTTTACTCGTCGTTGCATACAACTTTCCAGAGTCAATTGACAATTTCTTCTTTGATACGACCATGTTGTAATAGTCAGATGATGTCTGGAAAAGATCTCTCATGCTGTCAATATCCATAAATGCATACAAACCAGATGAATATTGTGTAATATCCGCTACCTGGAATGCATAATCCATTTCTTCTTCCTCGTCAGACAATACAATAGAATCACCTTTTTTCAGATCATATTTCTGTGCCATTGCTGATGAGATCACGACTTTATTCTTTGCCTTAGGAAGGTCTTTGTCCTGACTGAAATATGGATTATCATTTTCCATTCCGATCAAAGAAATCTCCAGATCATATCCCCATATTTCTTTATGCAATCCCTTTACAAAGCAGGCGTCCCCTCCTTTTGGTACTTTTTTATCTGGATATTTGTAAGTATACATATATTCAAACTTTGTATCTTTCTTATTTTCTTTACTGATATGATCACACATTGCATAGCAGTCCAGACCGATCATCATGACTAACAGTGCAATAAACATTCCAAAGATTACCGTAAATCCAGCTCTTGACTCACGCAATAACTGTCTGATCCTGAATTTTGTAAGAAATGGCATATGACCCAGTTTGACTTTTGAAATATGCCCTTTCTTTTGTTCATTTCTTATCATGGAAAGTGCAGGTCTTGAAAGTTTCTTTCTTATAACAAAGTAGTTTACAATCACCGCAACCAATGGCGGCATAATGACTCCATAAACCAGAAGATAAACAAGAAGTTCCGGAGTTAACTCTGGTATAGAGAAATAATCGTAGCAATCCTGCATCTGTACTGGAATTCCCATCGGACTGTATCCAATGATTGTTCCAATCAGTCCTGCAATAAATGTTACGAAGACCGGAATTCTTAGATAACATTTTAAAAGCTGCTTTTTGTTTACTCCCAATGCATATAATGTTCCGATAATGCTGCTTTCTTTCTCGATCCCATGAATGACAAAGACTGAAATCACATAGGTAAACAAGATCATGATGATCACACCTGCCACAATTCCCGCAAGTTTATTAATGACCTGATCATCTGCAGCTGCTCCGATTCTTGTATTATCCGATGCTTTTAAAAACTGAGTCAGATTTGATGTTTCCATATCGAATGCTTTCATCAGTTCTTCTGTGCCTTCTTCTAGTTTATCCGTACCTTCTTTTAACTTATTGCTTCCATCCGATGCTTTCTTCACACCATTGGTATATGCTTTGATTCCATCTCTGTATGTTTTTAATGCATCCAGCTGTTCTTTGGCTGATTCTAAGGATAATCTTGTCAATCCATCACTTGATTTTGCGATCAAATCTTTTAGAATACTTGCATAGTTATTTTCTGTCAGAGATGTTACTCCAAAGGATGCCAGCTGGCTTTCTGCTGTTTTTAAATATGCCTGAAAGATCTGATCGGCACCTTTTTGTAATGTTTCATTGTTTTCACTTAGTTTATTTAATCCGTCTGACATCTGGGTGCTTGCATCGGTCAGTTTTTTGATTCCATCTTTGATGTCATCTTTCTTACCTGCAGTTTCTTTCCAGTAATCTTTAAAATATGGATCATCGACATCATCTGGGTTAAATGTGATCTTCTTTAATTTATTTTTTAACTGTTTCTGGCTCATTGCACCATTTAATCGGTATGCATAGATGTATTCTTCAGATTGAATGCTGTTTTCATTGTCTTTTAGATTATCGTAAGCATCCTCTGTCACAAATGCAAGTCCAAACTGTTTGCTGTCTACAGTACTATCTGACAACTTTTCATAACATGCATCGTAGTCTGGAACTGATCCGATTCCTGTTACTTTATAGGAATCACCATCGATTGTGATCTTTGATCCTATTTTTAAGTTGTGTTCTAAAGCATATCGTTTTTCTACAACAACTTCGCTTGCTTTTTTTGCTAGTCGGCCTTGATCCAGATTAATTTTATCGACTTTTTTACGATTCTTAAAGATTCTCAGCTTGCTTCCATCTTTTTGTCTAAAGTCAAGATAGAATGTCTCTTCTAATGTAATCCCTTTCTTTGTAAGGTTCTCTTTTTGTTTTGTCGTTAATGGCACAAACACCTGAAACTGTCCGTCTTCCAGTTTATGTTTCTTAGCCTGCTTTGCAGTTCCGTCAATAATCGTATCCGCTGCTCCGACTAAACTGATCACCAGATACATACTGATAATGATCAGAAAAGCAAGCGCAAGATAGCGGAATTTATTTTCTTTTAAATCCCTCCATGCCCTTTTTCTCAATACTTTTTCCATTTACAGATCCTCCAGTAATTTGGCAGGTACTCTTGTTTCATTTTCGTATTCTTCACTGATCTGGCCGTCTCTGATAATGATAACTTTATGTACCATGTCACGAATTGCGTTATTATGTGTTACGATCAGCATCGTTGTGCCGTATTGCTGGTTGATCTTCTCTAATAAGATCAAGATATCTTTGGATGTCTTAGAATCGAGAGCTCCTGTCGGTTCGTCACAAAGAAGCAGCTTTGGATTCTTGATCAATGCCCTTGCAATTGCACAACGTTGCTGCTGTCCACCGGATAATTGTGCTGGAAATTTATCTTGATGTTCTGTTAATCCGAGTGTATCTAACAATTCATCCATATCTAATGGATTTTCTGTTAAAAACTGGCAGATTTCTATATTCTCTTTGACCGTAAGGTTTGGTACCAGATTATAAAACTGAAAAATGAATCCTAGATTAGCTCTGCGGTATTCGGAAAGTTCATCTGCGTTTAGACCTGATATTTCATTGCCATCGACTTTGACTGAACCAGAATCCATCGTGTCTAATCCACCGATACAGTTTAACATCGTCGATTTTCCAGAACCGCTGCTTCCCTGGATGACGCACATCTGGCCCTGTTCGATGTTAGTTGTAATTCCTTGTAATACTTGATTGTAGCTTTCGCCTGATCCGAAGCTTTTTTTCATATCTTTTATCTCTAAATACATCTATTATTTCCTCTCATTTTTAAAGTTAGTTTTTGCTAACATTTAGTTAGTATCGTCTAACATCATTATAGCAAAAAAGAAAGCTGATTTCTATATTTGTGCTTTAAAAGTTGTAGTTTGCGACGATAGTCTTTGGTTAGTGTGTCAGAAATAAGATAACAAGAAATATTTATAATATACCGGTGGCAACACGCAAATTTTAAGAACGTTTTTTACAAATCGCTTATCCGCGCCTGTTCCTTTGAAAACTCCCTCGCTGTGAGCCAAAATGCCCACAGCCATGGTCAAACATTCAACCACAGGGCGCTGCGAATTTGTAAAAAACGTACTTAAAATATGCTAATCGTTGCCACCGGTATATTATAAATATTTCTTGTTATCTTATTTCTGTCACATAAAGCGAAAGTCTATCGAAATCACTACAATATGTGTATGTTAAACGATATTAGCTGATAATCTTTGTGCTCGTTAACGGAAGCTGAAAGGAATTTATCAACATCGATTTGCAACTTGGCAAACTGAAGTTTGGAAGGATCAGAAACACACAACGCCTCCCGTCTATGAAAACAAAAATTTTCAGCCAATATCGTACAACATACACTCTCCGTAGTGATTTGAATAGCCGTCCGTGTATATGAGAAAAACGAAATAATAGCATAGCAGATCCAGAACCATTGAAATTTTGCCGTCGTTTTGAACAGTTCGCAGCAAACTTGGTCGATTGTTTGAGCATCAAAGACTACTGATTTTAGTATCCTTGAGTGCGAGTTATCGAAGGAAAGTTTGCGAATCAGCGACCGTTCAAAACGGCGAGCAAAATTTCTGGTCTGGATCTGCTATGCTATTATTTCGTTTTTCTCATATACAATGAACGACTATCCAAATTAAAATTTAATTTCCACACTCAATACTAATCTGATTAAACTGATCCAAAAGATCATCTACAACCAGCTTTGTTTTCTCTTCTCCAGCCTTATCAAGTACCGCATGTCCCTGATGCATCATAAGAATACGATTTCCATATTCTACGGCATAACGCAGATTATGTGTAACCATGATCGTTGTCAGTTTCTTTTCTTTAACAACTTTTCCTGTCAACTCCATGATCAGTTCTGCTGTCTTTGGATCAAGTGCAGCTGTATGTTCATCAAGAATTAAAATCTCGATTGGTGCCATTGTTGTCATAAGAAGTGCCATGGCCTGTCTCTGTCCTCCTGATAAGGAACCTACTTTGCTTCCCATCATATCTTCAAGTCCAAGTCCTAACTGGCTTAATAATTCTCTGTAATAATCAATTCTCTTCTTATTTGTACCAAATCCGAGTCCAAATTTCTTTCCTTTATTGTCTGCAAGAGACATATTTTCAAGGATTGTCATGGATGGACAGGTTCCCATAGCTGGATTTTGATATACACGTCCAATCTTTCTCTGTCTGATATATTCTTTTTGATGAGAAATATCTTCTCCATTTAAAATGATGTTTCCTGCTTCCGCTTCTAAGCTTCCACAGATCAGGTTTAACATGGATGTCTTTCCTGAACCATTACTTCCGATCACAGAAATGAAATCTCCGTCATCTACCGTCAGATTGAAGTCTTTAAACAGGCAGACTTCATTGACTGTTCCGATATTATAATATTTGTCGATATGTTTTAATTCAATCATGCCTTTTTCACCTTCTTCTTACGGTCCATACTGATGATCAGAATGATCAGGAATAAGACTGCTGTGATCATCTTCAAGTCTGTTGCTGGTAATCCTACTTCGATCGCAATTGCTACACATGCTTTGTAGATCACGGAACCAATGACAACTGCTGTAGTTGCTTTTAAAAGATTTCCTTTAAATACGTTTGTTCCGATAATAACGCTGGCAAGTCCGATAACGATCGTTCCTGTTCCCATGGAAATCTCGAAGAATCTCTGTTGCTGACACATCACACTTCCGGCTAATGCAACTAATCCGTTTGAGATCGCAAGTCCTACGATCTTCACAAATCCACTGTCTTTTGCAAGAGATGTTACGATTGTTTCGTTATCTCCAACTGCTCTTAAGAGATATCCTGATTTTGTCTTTAAATATAAGTCTAATAATACTTTCGCAATGATCATGATGATAAAAATAATGATCACTGTCTTATATGGTGCTAATGCTTCTGGGAAGATTCCGTTGATAAAGTCATTATCAAATACGGATTTGTAGTTAAATAATGGAACATTTGCGCTTCCACCTACAATTCTTAAATTTAATGTGTAAAGACCTGTCATAACGATGATTCCGGATAATAAGTCTCTGACTTTGAATTTTACATGGATAATTCCTGTGATCATTCCTGCAAATGCTCCTGCAAGTGTTGCAGCAACTAATGCTAACAGTGGATTCTTTCCTGAGGAGAGCATGACGGTTGTCACTGCTGCTCCTAATGGGAAAGTACTGTCTACGGACAGATCCGGAAAGTCTAATATTTTGTATGTGATATATACGCCAAGCGCCATGATCGCATAGATAAATCCCTGCTCAAATACGCCTATGATCAATTGTTCCATAATGTTTTACATCTCCTGATTATTTTTCTGGTGCGCTGATCTTGTCAAATGCCTGTTTTGCCTGTTTCTGCACATCTTTGCTGATTGTCATGTTAATCTTCTTTGCTGCTGCTGTGTTGATGATAACATCTCCATTGTTGAATGTTTCAAATTTCATGTCTTTTGCTTTTTCTTCACCTTTTAAGATCTTAGCTGCCATCTTACCTGTCTGTTTTCCTAATTTCACGAAGTCGATTCCGACACAAGCGACACATCCTAATTTTACCTGTTCTACTTCAGATCCGAACACTGGGATATTTAATTTGTTTGCTTTCTGAAGGTATGTCTGCATGTTGCTGACTACTAAGTTGTCTGTTAAGTTTGTGATGCAGTCTACTTTCTTAAGTAAGCTGTCTGCTGCCATTGGCATATCTGCGGAAGCTGTGATTCCCTGTGTGATGATCTTGAATCCATATTTGTCAGCTACTTTTTCGTAAGCTTCGATTCCTGCTTTGGAGTTTGCTTCGTTTGTGCTGTAGAAGATTCCGACATTCTTTGCTTTTGGCATCATCTGACGGATCAGTTTTAACTGTTTATCTGCAAGTACAAGATCGGAAGTTCCTGTGATATTTCCAACGTTATTTCCATCTTTATCTACAAATCCTGCTGCTTTTGGTGATGTAACAGCTGTATAAACAACTGGGATATCACTGTCTTTTGTTGCATTGTATGCACTCTGTGCACTTGGTGTTGCGATTGCACAGATCATATCTAATTTCTTTGATGCAAAGTTTGATGCGATCTGGTTATCTGTAGCTGTATCTGCCTGTGAGTTTTTGTATGTAATCTTTAAGTTTTCTCCTTCTTTGATACCTTCGGATTCTAACCCTTTTAAAAATCCTTCGCGGCAGTTATCAAGCGAACCATGTTCTGCAAACTGGATGATTCCTAAGTTATATGTCTTAGAGGAGCTGTCGTCTTTCTTGCTTCCACATCCAACCATTAATGACATTGCCATGACTGCTGTTAATCCTACTGCTAATACTTTTTTCATTGTTCTCATAATTTCTTCTCCTTTTTATTTAAGCTGTACGTTTCTTCAATAGAAAAAAAGAAAAGCCCCAAGCAAATATGCTTGAGGCG
>OLOL01001346.1_pt1 | contig 21524 bp, 18 predicted proteins | sample 1673081 | NCBI WGS metagenome assembly OLOL01 (sample SAMEA3136753, study PRJEB25190) | human gut metagenome
ACGGCGTCCTCCAGATCAAATATGATGGCGTCCGCGCCGAAAAAGCCGCAGCTTGTCATCATTTTCGGGTTATTTCCGGGTACAAAGAGCATGGAACGTCTCATGCGGTCCCTCCTTCCGCCCGTGCGAGCGCGGCTTCCAGCCGGGCACGCAGGATCCAGTCGAGCGCGCCGTGGTCGTCTACGGCAATCTCTCCCTGCTGCACGTCTGCGGCGCGCAGAACGCTGTGCACCGTCTGCTCGATCGCAGCGCCGAACTGCAATCGGACGGTCGACGCGATCCGCAGCTCAAGCGTTTCAGCGGGCCGCACCGTGACCAGTACGTCCGCCGACTCCGCCGCTCCGGCAGAAGCCTCGTTTCGGATAACCACCAAAATTCCCCCTTGTATGTTTTTCAATATTTCATGCTGCTTGCAGCAGATTTTCCTTGATTAAAGCGGGCTTTATCCTCTATACTGAAAGAAAACGGCACAGGAGGCAAGCCCATATGTCGACAAACGCGATTCAGAGCAGCCATATCTACAGCACGTATTTTGCTCCCCGCGGCCGCAGCCGGATCTACACGCTCGGTATGCAGATCGCGCAGCTTTATCTTTCGCCCTTCGACCAGATCATCGGCTTCATCGGGGAGGCCGGCTCCGGCAAGAGCGTGCTCATCAAGGGGATGTTCCCCGGCATCGAGCTTACGAACGACGACGACGGCGTCAACGTCCGCCCGCTCCCGCTTCTGGAGCAGGAGTATGAAACGGGCTTTTTCACGCCGCACACCTACCATCTGGACATCCGCTTCGAGACGGGCTTCCATCAGCTCTCGGAGCTGGCGGACGCCGTCCGGCTGGCTGTCCGGCGCGGCAAGCGCATCATCATCGAGCATTTTGACCTGATCTATCCCCTGCTCGGCGTCAACGCGAATCTGCTCATCGGCGTCGGCGAGCAGATCGTCATCACGCGGCCGAACCTCTTTGGCCCTCTGCCGCAGGAGCTGTGCGACATCGTCTATCCGTCGCTTGCCTATCGCCTCATGGCGCACAGCGCAGAGGATCTGTGCGAATACGCCATGACGCAGGAGCAGATGCTTGCGTGCAGCCACGGCGATATCCGCCACGGCTTCGTGCTCGAATTCAACGAGCACCAGCCGGATATCGATATTCCCACGCTCGAAGCGCGCGTCAACGAGCTGATCCGGCAGGATCTGCCCATCGACTACTATGACGAGAGCCACATTCTGCTCGGCGGCGCACAGCACTACTGCACTGGGCCGCGCACCCATGTGCGCTCAACAGGCCGCATCATCGGCTTCCGGCTGCTCGATCATTTTATCTACGACCACTTCCACAAGACGTATATGCTGGTCGGCTGTGTCGGAGACGATTCTGAGGAAAACATCCGGAAGCTCGAAACAATCCACGGGTGAGCTTCTGATTTATGTAGAGATCAGCAAAAACGAACAATGCTGGTAGGGGCGGGGCTCTGCTCCGCCCGGCGGAAACCGCTGTGTTTACGTGAGAATTTACGGCAAATTCGTATGCACTTACTCACTTGGTTGTAGGGGCCGATGCCCACATCGGCCCGTTGGGAAGTTACGAATGTGCCGAAGATTTCCGTTAAAACGGTGCATTCTGCCGGGCCGACGTGGGCATCGGCCCCTACAGTGTGCTGCGCAAATCTGCGGCTGCCCAACGGGCGGAGCAGAGCCCCGCCCCTACCAACTGTGTTCAAGGCAGGCTGCTTTTTGCATAAAAACTGAGTTTCCTTGCGGAACAGGCAATGTCCGGATGGGCATTGCCTGTTCTTTTGTCTAAACGACGTTTCCTTTTTTGATTACAGTATCGACCAGATTGCTGCCAAGGCGGTAGCAGATATAGTCCAGATCCTCTGCGTTCCAGATGAGAATGTCCGCCTGCTTGCCCGGCTCGATGGAGCCGATGCGGTCGGCGCGGCAGATGGCGGCGGCGCCGTTGAGCGTCACCGCGGTCAGCGCCTGCTCGGGCGTCAGCCGGTAGCGCAGGCAGCCGAGGCTGATGACCAGCTGCATATTGAGGCACGGGCAGGAGCCGGGGTTGAAGTCCGTCGCCATGGCGACCGGAACACCGGCCTGCACCATATCCTGTACGGGCGCGTAGGCCGCGCCCAGATAAAAGCTTGTTGCGGGCAGGCAGCAGGCGACCGTGCCGCCCTCTGCCATGGACGCGATGCCGGACGGCGGGCAGACGATCAGGTGCTCTGCCGAGACGGCCCCGATCTCGCCTGCCAGCTCACTGCCGCCGATGGCCTCGATCTCGTCCGCGTGGATCTTGGGCCGCAGCCCGTGCTGTCTGCCGGTGAGCAGGATGCGGCGGGATTCCTCGGCGGAAAAAACGCCCTTTTCGCAGAACACATCGCAGAATTCCGCAATGCCCTGCTCCTGTACCGCCGGAAGCATTTCCTCGCACAGAAGCTCCAGATAGCCCTGCCGGTTGTCTCGGTAGGCTTCCGGCACGGCGTGCGCGCCCATAAAGGTCGCAGCGAGATCCATCACATGGTGTTTTTGCAGGTTCCCGATCACGCGCAGCGCTTTGCATTCTTCCCCGGTCGACAGGCCGTAGCCGCTCTTGGCCTCTGCGGTCGTTGTGCCGAAGCGGAGCATTTCATCCAGCGCGGCGGAGGCCTTCGCCTCCAGCTGCTCCTCGCTTGCCGATTGTGTTGCACGCATGGTGGACAGGATGCCGCCGCCTGCGGCGAGGATGTCCAGATAGCCCGCGCCGTGCAGCTTGAGCGCCAACTCGTTCTGCCGCCAGCCGCCGAAGATCAGATGCGTGTGCGCGTCGACCAGACCGGGCGTGACCAGCTTCCCTCCGGCGTTGATCGTCTGCGCGTCGGCAGCCGCAGGCGCTGCGCCGGTCCCGACCTGCGCGATCAGATCGTTCTCGATCAGGATCCATGCGTTTTTCAGGATGCAGATCTCGCCCTGCGCCCTGCCTCCCCGCGCGGCGGTTCCCTGCGGCGTGGCCAGCATACCGATGTTGGTGATCAGCGTTCTCTTCATTGTCTGTTCCTTTCTGATCAGCGCTCCAGCTGCGCCACGGCCTGCTCGACGACGGCGCTGTCCGCCACGTAGGGCATTGTGATGTGGTCCTGCCCGGCGTAAAGCTCGTTATATTCCGCCGCCGTCGTCATGGCGTGCTCGTTGCAGGCCCAGCTGCGGCGGGCGACGCCGACCATGGTGTCCCACGGCATTGCCATGCGGAGGATGGTATCGACGCGCTCCGAGCCGTCGAGCACCATGCCGAAGCCGCCGTTGATGGCGCGGCCGATGCCCGTGCCGCCGCCGTTGTGCAGGGCGATGTAGCTCATGCCGCGCGCGGCGTTGCCCGCATAGCACTGCGTGGCCATTTCGGCCATGATATTCGAGCCGTCCTTGATGTTGGACGTCTCGCGGAACGGCGCGTCCGTTCCGCCGGTATCGTGATGGTCGCGGCCAAGGATGACCGGGCCGATCTCCCCGTTGCGAACCATTTCGTTGAATTTGAGCGCCAGATTCATGCGCCCCATCGCATCCTGATAGAGGATGCGGCACTGTGTCCCGACGACGAGCCGGTTCTTCTCCGCGTCGCGCACCCAGACGTAGTTGTCGTAATCCTGATAGCGCCGGTTGTGCGTGCGGATATATTCCGCGGCGGCCATGTCGGTCTTGTGCAGATCCTCCGGCTTCCGGCTCAGGCAGCACCAGCGGAACGGGCCGTAGCCGTAGTCAAACAGGCACGGGCCGAGGATATCCTCAACGTAGGACGGAAACACAAAGCCGTCCAGATCGTTTTCGCCATTTTTACAGACCGCCTTCACGCCGGAATCATAGACCGCCTTCAGGAAGCTGTTGCCGTAGTCGAAGAAATAGGTACCCCGGTCGTGGAATTTGCAGACCATCTCATAGTGGTACTGCAGCGTTTGATCGACCAGCGCGCGAAACGCCTCCGGCTCCTCGGCCAGCATCCGCGTGCGCTCGGCAAAGCTCAGGCCCTGCGGGCAGTAGCCGCCGTCATACGGCACGTGGCAGGAGGTCTGGTCGCTCATCAGGTCGACGTGCACCTGCTTTTCGTACAGATATTCCAGCAGATCGACGATATTGCCGTGGTAGGCGACTGCGCACGGCTCGCCGTTTTTCTGGTGTGTCCGGGCGATCTCCACCGCCTCGGCCAGATCCGACGTTCTGTGGCTGACCCAGCCCTGCGTGAAGCGCGTATCGATACGGGAATCGTCGACCTCGGCGATGATGGACGCCGCACCGGCGATCTCCGCCGCCTTGCCCTGTGCGCCCGACATGCCGCCAAGGCCCGCCGAGACGAACAGCCGTCCGGCCAGATTCTGATCATTCGGAATGCCGAGAATCAGGCGGCCTGCGTTCAGAAGCGTGTTGAACGTGCCGTGGACGATGCCCTGCGGGCCGATGTACATCCAGCCGCCCGCGGTCATCTGGCCGTAATTCGCCACACCAAGCGCGGCAGCTCGGTTGAAGTTCTCCTGATCGTCGAACGTGCCGACCATCAGGCCGTTCGAAATGATCACGCGCGGGGCCAGCCTGTGGCTGTGGAACAGGCCGAGCGGATGGCCGGACATGACGACAAGCGTCTGCTCGTCCGTCAGCTGTTCGAGGTATTTCTTGATCAGGCGGTACTGCATCCAGTTCTGGCAGACCTGGCCTGTCTCGCCGTAGGTCGTCAGCTCGTAGGGATAAAGCGCGACGTCGAAGTCCAGATTGTTGTCGATCATGACCTGGATCGCGCGGCCCTCAATGCAGCGGCCCTTGTATTCGTCGATCGGTTTTCCATAGATCGCGCCTGCGGGACGGAAGCGGTAGCCATAGATACGGCCATGCTCGGCCAACTCCTGCGCAAATTCCTTCGCCATCTGCGCGTGGTGATCGGGATGGATGTAGCGCAGCGCATTTTTGATCGCCAGCGCCTGATCCGCCCGGCTCAGGTGCGATTCGCGGCGCGGTGCACGGCGATAGCGCGGGTCTATTTCCGGGTATTCCGGCAGTTCGTAATCAAGTTGTAAGGTTTCAGTATGCTCCAGCTGCATCGTGATCTCCCCCATTGATGATATTGTAACAGCTTCTTTTGCATTTTTCAATTCATTCTTGCAGGAATGCAGGAATTCCTGCGTCATTTTTCACTGCACGCAGCCAGCATCGCCGCGTAGCAGCGGTCGGCGCGCGGAAGGCCGGTATCGAGCAGCTTCTGCCCCGCTGCGCGCGCACCGGCGGCAAACGCGGCGTCGTGCAGGGAGCCGGTATTGATGCACACGTTCAGCCACGCGCCCTGCATCCCTGCGCGGAGGCTGAGGCAGGCGACGCCAAAGTCGCTGGCCGCCGTTGCGTTCGTCTTGCCCAGAAGGCTCTCCAGCAGCTCCAGCCCCTCTGCGCACAGCTGCATCACGGCAAGCGGCGGCTGCGTGCAGGCCTTGAGGCCCTGTTCGATGGCGCTGCTGCGCGCCTGCTTTTCCTCGGGCGTCTGCTTCGGCATCGCGTAGGCCGCGCTGACCTGCAAAAACGTCTGCGTGTCCTGCTCCATCGCGGCCAGCAGCCGTTTACGCAGCGCGTCTGCCTGCGCCTGTGCGCGGAGCGCAAGCTCCTGCACGGCCTCATATTTTTTTCTGCCGAGCGTCAGGCCGCTGACCATTGCGGTCAGCGCCGCGCCGACCGCGCCCGCCAGCGCTGCGGCGCTGCCGCCGCCGGGAGCCGGAGACGCGGAGGCGATCTCCTCCGTAAAGCCGCGTACCGTCAGTTCTGCCAGTTCCATGCGTCACACCTCTCATTCCATCCCAATCAGATGATATTCCATGACCTGCTTGCGGCAGTCATAATTTTCAAGCTTCAGATAGAATTCCGCGCAGTCGAGCAGCGCCTTTGCGGGCGTCAGGCCGACCACCTCAGAACCAATGATCCGCGCGCCGTAGCGGTCGGCAAGCTGACGCGTCATTTCAAAGGCGTAGTAGATCGGCGTTTTTTCAAAGTTTGTGAGATTCATCGACACCTGCGCGATGTTCCGGCCCTCAAGCATCACGCCGATGGCCTTGCAGCAGGCAAATCCGCCGTCCTTGGCGCGGATAGCCTTTGCGATCTTCTTTGCGACCTCGATGTCGGAGGTATCGAGATTGATGTTGTAGGCGATAAGCGGCATCCGTGCGCCGATGGCGATGATGCCCGCAGTCGGATGGATCCTCCGCTCGCCGTAATCCGGCGCCCAGTCCGGCTCCAGCAGCTTTTCCGGCATTCCCTCGAACTGCCCCTTGCGGCAGGCGGCCAGATTTCTGCGCTCCGGGCGCGAGGCGGAGTCCTCATACAGGAACGACGGCACGCGAAGCTCATCCCAGATGCGGGCAGCGACGCGCTTTGACAGCTCCACGCATTCCTCTACGCTCGTGTCCATGGTCGGGATAAAGGGAATGACGTCCGTCGCGCCCATGCGCGGGTGCTGGCCTGTATGCTGGCGCATATCGATGGTTTCGGTCGCCTTTTTTGTCAGCTGGAACGCTGCCTCGCCCATCGCCTCGGGAGAGCCGAGCAGCGTAAAGACGCAGCGGTTATGGTTGCCGTCGGACTGTACGTCGAAGACGAAGCAGCCGGGGATGCTGTTCGCCGTGTCGACGAGGCCCTGAAACACCGCCGGGTTCTTTTCCCGGCTGACGCTGAAATTCGGAACGCATTCAACAAGCTTTGCCATTGTATTTCCTCCTTATGTTCATGTGGGAATCATCATTTATAAGTGAAACCGTCTGTCGCCCCGGGCGTGCGTCCATGCACAGCCCGGGGCGGCGGTTTTCTCCGGTTTTACAGAAGCCTGCCGCAGACCTGTTCTGCGGCTTCGAGCAATGCGCCCGACTTGACCAGGCGGTCAAGCTCGGCCATCTGGGGGTACATGACAACGTCGGTGTCGACCGGCGGGACGGTCTGGCGGATTTTCTGATAGACTGCCGCCGTCGCGGGGGCGAGGAGCGACTCGCCGCGCAGCCACAGCGCCTGCGCATCGGCAAGCAGCTCGATGCCGACGACCTTCTGACTGTTGTCGAGGATCATGCGGGCCTTTCTGGCTGCGGTCGTGCCCATGCTGACATGGTCCTCCTGATTGGCGGAGGACGGAATGGAGTCCACCGACGCGGGGTGCGCGTAGACCTTGTTTTCCGACACCATGGAGGCCGCCGCGTACTGCGTGATCATGAAGCCGGAGTGTACGCCGCCGTATTTTGTCAGGAACGCGGGAAGGCCGTTGGACAGCGCGGGATTGACCATGCGCTCCAGCCGGCGCTCGGACACGTTGGCGTATTCGCTGAGGGCTATGCCCAGAAAGTCCATCGCAAGCGCGACCGGCTGGCCGTGGAAGTTGCCGCCGGAGATCACCTTGTCCTCCTCGGGGAAAATGAGCGGATTGTCGGTCACGGCATTGATCTCGCGGCTGACGATATCCCACACATAGCGGATGGCGTCGCGGCTTGCGCCGTGGATCTGCGGGACGCAGCGGATCGAATAGGCGTCCTGCACCTTCTCCGGGTTGTGCGCGAAGGCCAGACGGCTCCCGTCCAGAAGCCGCAGCAGATTCTGCGCCGTGCGCATCTGCCCCTGCTGGCCGCGCAGCGCGTGCACCTCGGGATCAAAGGCACTCAGGATGCCCAGCTGTGCCTCGCACGTCATGGCGGCGGCGATATCCGCCGTTTTTGCCAGCTGCACGGCGTCGTATACCACGCCGCAGGCGATGGCGGTCATGATCTGCGTGCCGTTGATGAGCGCAAGGCCCTCCTTGGCCGCAAGCTCAACGGGCGCAAGCCCGGCCAGCTCCATGGCCCGTTTTCCGGGCAGGACCGCGTTCTGATATTCCGCTTCGCCCTCGCCCAGCATGACCAGCACGATATGCGCCAGCGGCGCAAGATCGCCGCTCGCGCCGAGCGAGCCCTTTTCCGGGATCACCGGGTGCACGCCCCGGTTCAGCATGGCAAGCAGCGTTTCGAGCGTCGACAGGCGGATGCCGGAATTGCCGCGTGCAAGCGCGTTGCACCGCAGCAGCATCGCCCCGCGCACGACCTCGCGCGGCAGCGGCGCGCCCATGCCGCAGGCATGGCTGATGATCAGATTGCGCTGAAGCGCAGCTGTCTCCTGCTCGGGGACAAACGTGTCGGAAAATTTGCCGAAGCCGGTCGTCAGACCGTAGATCACGGCCTTCTGCGCAAGCTTTTCGTCCACGTAGGCCCGTGCCCGGTTGATTTTTTCCTTCGCCGGTTCGGAAATTCGCACCTGCTCGTTGTGTCTGGCCACCGCGATGACCTGCTCGATCGTCAGCTCCATGCCGTTGAGTTCAATCATGTCCTGTCCGCCTTTCACTCGATCTGCCGCACAGCGGCGGCTCTTCTATCTTACAAGTTGAACAGTTTGTTGTCAATACACCGCTTTCAAAATATATATTCTGCACAAAAGCGCAGATTTTCCAGTCTCCGACCCAATTTGTTTTTATTCTTGATAATTCCGGCAAAACCGTGTATCGTATATATGATACTTTATAAAATCAGGAGAACGGTTCCATGAAAGACGGTTTTATCAAGGCCGCTGCCGGGACGATCGACGTCGTGGTCGCGGATGTGCAGTATAATACGAAGCAGATTTTGGCGCGGATGCGTGAGGCGGACACGGCGGGCGTGAATCTGCTGACGCTGCCGGAGCTTTGCCTGACGGGCTACACGTGCGGCGATCTGTTTTTCTCCGACTGCCTGCTCGGCGCGGTCGAGCCTGCGCTGGCGCGGATCGTGGAGGCGTCGAAGGACCTCTACCCGGTCACGGCGGTCGGGCTTCCGCTTCGCTTCGGCGGAAAACTCTATAACTGCGCGGCAGTCGTCCACGCAGGACGGCTGCTCGGCGTCGTGCCGAAGACGCATCTGCCGAATTACGGCGAATTCTATGAGCTGCGGCAGTTTTCCTCCGCGAAAACGCTGGATGGGAAGGTCTATACGATTACGCTCTGCGGCCAGACTGTTCCGTTTGGAACGGATCTCCTGTTCTGCTGCTCCGGCATGCAGGACTACACCTTTGGCGTGGAGCTCTGCGAGGATCTGTGGGTTCCCTGCCCGCCGTCGACGCGGCTCTGCGCGGGCGGCGCGGCCATCATTCTGAATCTCTCCGCCTCCGACGAGGTGATCGGCAAGGCAGAGTACCGCCGGTCGCTGGTCGGCGCGACGTCGGCGCGGCTGGCCTGCGGCTATGTCTACTGCAGCGCATCGCCGACGGAATCGACGCAGGACATGGTCTTCTCGCGGCACCATCTGATTGCGGAAAATGGGACGGTTCTTGCAGAAAATGAGCCGTTTGCGAGTGCTTCCCTGACAGTCTCCGAGATCGACGTGCAGCGGCTCATGCACGAGCGGCACCGCACGACGAGTTATGACTCTGTCCCCGGCCTTCAGGTTGTTCCCTTTGACCAGCCGCTGCGCGAGACTGTGCTGACGCGGCACATCGCGCCCAACCCGTTCGTCCCGCCGTATGACGAGCAGCTGCGCGCCCGCGCGGAGGCGATTCTGCGCATCCAGTCGCAGGGCCTGAAAAAGCGGGTGGAGCACACGCACGCGAAAACGGTCGTGCTCGGTATTTCCGGCGGACTGGACAGCACGCTGGCGCTGCTGGTGTGCGTGCGCGCGTTCGATCTGGCCGGACGCAGCCGGAAGGAGATCCAGTGCGTCACCATGCCGTGCTTCGGCACGACGAAGCGGACGAAGTCCAACGCGGTCAAGCTCTGCGAGGAGCTTGGCGTCAGCGTGCAGGAGGTCAATATCACAGCCTCCGTCCGGCAGCATTTCGCGGATATCGGCCATGACGAAGCCGTGCACGACGTCACCTATGAAAACTGTCAGGCGCGGGAGCGCACGCAGGTCCTGATGGACATCGCGAACCAGTCCGGCGGACTGGTCATCGGCACGGGTGATCTTTCTGAGCTTGCGCTCGGCTGGGCGACGTATAACGGCGACCATATGTCCATGTACGCGGTCAACTGCTCGGTTCCCAAAACGCTGGTGCGCTACATCGTGCAGTATGAGGCCGGGAGCAGCGCGCCTGCGCTGCGGGACGTGCTGCTGGATATTCTCGACACGCCCGTTTCGCCGGAGCTTCTGCCCGCGGACGAGAACGGGCAGATCGCGCAGAAGACAGAGGATCTCGTCGGCCCGTATGAGCTGCATGATTTCTTCCTGTACCATCTGCTGCGCTTCGGCTCACGGCCGCGCAAGCTGTTCCGGATGGCGAAATACGCGTATGGCGGCAGGTATCCGGACGACGTGATCCGGCACTGGCTGAAAACGTTCTGCCGCCGGTTCTTCCAGCAGCAGTTCAAGCGCTCGTGCATCCCGGACGGCCCGAAGGTCGGCTCCGTGACGCTCAGCCCCAGAGGCGACTGGCGTATGCCGTCGGACGCGTCGGGCAGCCTGTGGCTTGCGGAGGCGGAAGCGCTCTGATTCCCCATTTTTCACGCCCGCCCGGTTGACAAGCGGCGTCCAGCGTGCTATGATTGTCACAGATTTTCATAAGGAGAGTCTTCTCATGTTCACTTCTGTTTTCGCGTCCTATTATTACTTTACTGTCGCCGGATAGTAAGGTCAATTTGTGATGCGCAGAAGAGCTTGTGATTTGTATGCGGCACAGAATTGACTGTGCCGCATTTTTTATTGTACTGGAGGTCAAAACCATGATTGTCGTATTGAAGCACAACGTCCCGGAGGAAAAGCGGAACCAGCTCATCAACTGGCTGCGCAGCCAGAGAATCGACGTACACCCCTCGCTCGGCGAGTACCAGACCGTGCTGGGTCTGGTCGGCGACACGAGCCGGATCGATATGTCTTTGCTGGAAAGTCTGGATATCGTCGATTCCGTCAAGCGCGTTTCAGACCCCTTCAAATGCTGCAACCGCAAGTTCCACCCGGACGATACCGTGGTTTCGGTCGGGGATGCGAAATTCGGCGGCGGGCATTTCGCGATGATCGCGGGGCCGTGCTCGGTCGAATCGGAGGAGCAGATCGTATACGTTGCGAAGGCTGTCAAGGCTGCGGGCGCGCAGCTGCTGCGCGGGGGCGCGTTCAAGCCGCGCACGTCCCCGTATGACTTCCAGGGGCTGCATGGCGAGGGCATCCGCCTGCTTGAGATCGCCAAGCAGGAGACGGGACTGCCCATCGTGACGGAGCTGATGAACATTAAGCATCTGCCGCTGTTTGAGAACGTTGACGTCATTCAGATCGGCGCGCGCAACATGCAGAATTATGATCTTCTGAAGGAGATGGGCTCGGTCAAAAAGCCGATCCTGCTCAAGCGTGGGCTTGCCAACACGCTCAAGGAGCTGCTGATGAGCGCGGAATATATCATGGCCAGCGGCAATGACAACGTCATTCTCTGCGAGCGCGGCATCCGCACGTTTGACGATTACACCAGAAATACACTCGATCTGGCGGCTGTTCCGATGCTGCATGAGCTGTCGCACCTGCCGGTCATCGTCGATCCCAGCCATTCTACAGGCATCAACCGGCTCGTGCCGCCGATGACGCTGGCTGCTGCTGCCTGCGGGGCCGACGGCGTGATCGTCGAGGTACACAATGACCCCATCCACGCCCTGTGCGACGGCGCGCAGTCTCTGACCTGTGAGCAGTTTGCAGAGGTCGCGCGGAAGGTACGCGCGGTGCGCGAGGCGGTGGCGGAATGACGGTCGGGATCGTGGGTCTGGGCCTCATCGGAGGCTCGTTTGCAAAGGCGTATCACGCTGCCGGTTGGACGGTGTACGGCTATGATGTGGACGAAAGTATGCTTGCCTTCGCGCAGCTGGCGGATGCGGTGAACGCGCCGCTTACGATGGAGAACATCGGCACGTGCGATCTGGTGCTTCTGTGCGTGCGGCCGCTTGCCGCGATCGACTATCTGCGTTCTGCCGCGCCGCATATCGGAAGCAGGCCCGTCGTGATCGACTGCTGCGGCACGAAGCGCGTGGTCTGCGCGGCGGCGTTCCCGCTGGCAGAGCAGTATCACTTTACCTATCTCGGCGGACATCCGATGGCCGGTACGCAGTATTCCGGGTTCGGCCACGCGCGTGCGAATCTGTATCACAATGCGCCGATGGTCATTGTGCCGCCGGATTTTGACAATATCGAGCTGCTCTCGCGCGTGCAGGAGCTGCTGCGCCCGGCGGGCTTCGGCAGCTACTCCGTCACGACGGCGGAGAAGCACGACGAAATGATCGCGTTTACCTCGCAGATGGCGCATCTTGTCTCGAATGCGTATATCAAAAGCCCGACAGCAGAGGCGCACAAGGGCTTTTCCGCCGGAAGCTATAAGGACATGACCCGCGTGGCGTGGCTGAACGCGCCGATGTGGTCGGAGCTGTTTCTGGAAAACAGGGACAATATGCTCCATGAGCTGGACTGCCTGATGGACCGGCTGATGGAATACCGCGCCGCGATTGCAGAAGACGACGCGGCTGCGCTGACGCAGCTGCTCGAGGACGGCAAAAAACGCAAGGAGGAGGTCGACGGACGATGAAAACAGTCACGGTCTCCGCCTCAAGGCGGTACGACATTCTGATCGAGCGCGGGCTGCTGCGCCGCGCGGGCGAGCTGGTGCGCGGCGTGACGAACACGGGGACGGTCATGCTTGTCTCGGATGATTCCGTATGGCCTTTGTATGGCGAAACGGTGCAGAAAAGCCTTGTGGACGCCGGTTTTTCTGTGTGCCGGTTTGTGTTTCCGCATGGGGAAAGCTCCAAGTGCGCGAAGACGTATCTGGCGCTTCTCGACGCGCTGTGCGAAAACCGGCTGACGCGGGCGGACGCGGCCCTCGCGCTGGGCGGCGGCGTAGTGGGTGATCTGACGGGCTTTGCGGCCTCCACCTATCTGCGTGGGATCGGGTTTATCCAGATCCCGACGACGCTGCTGGCCATGGTCGATTCCTCCGTCGGCGGCAAGACAGCCATCGATCTGCCCGCCGGAAAAAATCTGGCCGGGACGTTCTATCAGCCGTGGCTCGTGCTCTGCGACCCAGCCTGTCTGGATTCCCTGCCGGACGAAGTTTTCCGCGACGGCTGCGCGGAGGTCATCAAATACGCGGTACTTGGAAACGCGCCGTTTTTCGATGAACTGAAAAACACGCCGCCGCATGCGCAGCTGGAGCATATCATCGAAACGTGCGTGCGGATGAAGCGCGATATTGTTGCGCAGGATGAATTTGACCGCGGACAGCGGCAGCTTCTGAATCTCGGCCATACCTTCGGCCATGGGATCGAGGCGTGCAGCAGCTTTGCTGTCAGCCACGGCTCTGCCGTCGCCATCGGCATGGCGATGATCGTGCGGTCGGCTGCACAGCTTGGCCTCTGCACCGCCGGGACGCGGGATGCGGTGCTGGCGCTGCTGCGGCAGTACGGCCTGCCGGTCGACTGCGCATATCCGGTCGAACAGATGCTTGGAACGATTCTACACGACAAGAAAGCCTCCGGCGGCTCGATCAATCTGATCGTTCCAACGGCTGTCGGAAGCTGCGAAATACGAAAGACCCCGGCCTCCGAAATTTCCGACTGGCTAAGGGCCGGAGGTGCGAAATGACGCGGACGGTAGCTCCCGGCCCGCGCACGGGCGCGGTTCAGATTCCGGCCTCCAAATCGCAGGCGCACCGGATGCTCATCTGCGCGGCGCTCTCCGAAGCGCCGTCCCGGCTGATTCTGGACGGCTTCAGCGCAGATATTGAGGCGACGGTGCAGTGTCTGGAGGCGCTCGGCGCCCGTTGCGGAAAAACCGTGGGCGGGCTTTCCATTACGCCGCTCAGCAGCTGCCCGGCGCAGGCGCGGCTGGATGTGGGCGAAAGCGGGTCGACGCTGCGGTTTCTGCTGCCGGTGCTCGGTGCGCTCGGCGTTCGGGCGGAGGTTCGGATGCATGGGCGGCTGCCGGAGCGCCCTTTGTCCCCGCTGTGGGAGGTTCTGGAGGCGCATGGAATGCGGCTGCGGCAGGACGGGACCGTTCTGTACACGGACGGGCAGCTGTGCGCGGGGGACTATTCCCTGCCCGGCGATGTTTCCTCGCAGTTTATTTCCGGGCTTTTATTTGCGCTGCCGCTTCTGGGCGAAAACAGCACGCTGACGGTCACGGGAACGCTTCAATCGGAGCGATACGTCGCCATGACGGAGCAGGCGCTTGCGGAGGCGGGAATTATCATGAAAAAGCACAGACAGGTCTGGCAGATCAGCGGCGGGCAGCGCTATGCGGCGCCTGCCGTGCAGGTGGTCGAGGGCGACTGGTCAAGCGCAGCGTTTTTCCTGTGCATGGGTGCGCTGACAGAGACGGGCGTGAGTGTATTCAGGTTAAATCCCGCGTCCTTGCAGGCCGACCGGGCCATTATGGAGATTCTGACGCGGTTCGGCGCAGAGCTGACCATTTCCGGGCAGAGCGTCACAGTGCGGCGCGGTGCGCTGCATGGGATTACGCTGGACGCGGGGCCAATTCCTGATTTGGTCCCGGTCGTTTCGTGCCTCGCCGCGCTCTGCGAGGGCGAAACGCGGATCATAAATGCGGCGCGGCTGCGGCTGAAGGAATCCGACCGTCTGCAAACGACGGCGGCATTGATTTCCGCGCTCGGCGGCAGCGCGCGGGAGCTGCCGGACGGACTGGTCATCTCTGGCCGCGCACGCCTTTCCGGCGGCACGGCGGACGCCTGCGGCGACCACCGCATCGCGATGAGCGCCGCCATGGCCGCCTGCGGCTGCGAGGGCCCGGTCACGGTACTGGGAAGCGAATGCGTCGCGAAGTCCTATCCCGCATTCTGGGAGGATTTTGCTTCTTTGAGGGAGGATGCAGTATGAGCAGCGTGTATACCGGAAATCTGACCGTCTCTATCTTCGGCCAGTCCCACGCGCCTGCCATCGGCGTCACGGTCGACGGGCTGCCTGCCGGGCTGCCGGTCGATCCGGATGAATTGCAGCGGTTTTTGAGCCGCCGTGCGCCCGGGCAGAACGCGTGGTCGACGCCGCGCAGAGAGGCCGACGCGCCGGAATTTTTGTGCGGGCTGAAAAACGGAAAAACCTGCGGCGCGCCGCTCACGGCCATCATCCGCAACACCAACACACGCTCCGGCGATTATGAAAATTTGAAGGATATCCCCCGCCCCGGCCACGCAGACTACACCGCGCAGGTCAAATTCGGCGGCGCGCAGGACGTAAGCGGCGGCGGGCACTTTTCCGGACGGCTGACCGCGCCGCTGTGCATTGCGGGCGGCGTCTGTATGCAGCTGCTGGAACGCGAAGGCATTTCCATCCGCGCACGCATTTTGTCCATCGGGCAGGCCACGGACAGCGCGCCGTTTGACGCACCAGTCGCGGAAAAGCCGTTCCCGGCTGTTTCCGACGATGCGGCAGCGGCCATGCAGGCGGAGATCGCGCAGGCAAAGGCGGACGGGGATTCCGTCGGCGGCGTGGTCGAATGCGTGGTAGAGGGCTTGCCCGCGGGCATTGGCGAGCCGATGTTCGGCGGGCTGGAAAATCTGATTGCACGCGCCGTGTTCGCCATTCCGGCAATCAAGGGCGTGGAGTTCGGCGCAGGCTTTGCCGCCGCACGGCTGCGCGGCAGCGAACATAACGACGCGTTCCGCGTACAGGATGGGCGTATTGTGACGGAAACGAACCGCTGCGGCGGCATTCTGGGCGGCATTTCGACCGGGATGCCGGTCGTGTTCCGCGCCGCGTTCAAGCCGACGCCGTCCATTTCCCGCCAGCAGGACTCCGTCAGTCTTTCGCGGATGGAAAACACGACGCTTGTGATCCACGGGCGGCACGACCCGTGCATCGTGCCGCGGGCCGTCCCGTGCGTGGAGGCTGCGGCAGCGATCGCCGTACTGGACGCGTGGATGGGAAGAAAGAAGGAGCTTGGATATGCATTCTGAAACACTGCGCTGCGGACTGCTGGGCCGGACGCTCGGCCACAGCTATTCCCCCGCCATCCACGCACAGCTTGCGGGCTATTCCTATCTTTTATATGAAAAGGAGCCGGAGGAGCTGGAGGGCTTTCTGCGCTCCGGGGAATTTGACGGTCTGAATGTGACGATCCCTTATAAAAAAACGGTCATCCCCTACTGCGCGGAGCTGTCTGACACGGCCCGCGCCATCGGTGCGGTCAACACCATCGTCCGCAGGCCGGACGGAACGCTCTGGGGCGGCAACACGGACGCTTACGGCTTTTCCATGCTGGTACAGTCCAGCGGCGCGGCGGTGCGCGGCAAAAAGGCGCTCGTCTTCGGCAGCGGCGGCGCGTCGGCGACGGCGCAGTATGTCCTGCGGCAGATGGGCGCGCGGGAGGTCGTTGTCATCTCGCGGCACGGGGAGGACAATTACGAGAATCTCGGCCGGCACGCGGACGCACAGATCGCCGTCAACACGACGCCGGTCGGCATGTACCCGAACACCGGCGTATCGCCGGTCGATTTAAGCCGGTTCCCGAAGCTGGAGGCCGCGCTGGACGTGATTTACAATCCCGCGCGCACGGAATTTCTGCTGCAGGCGGAGCAGCTCGGCCTCAAGCGGGCAAACGGGCTTCTGATGCTTACCGCGCAGGCAAAGAAAAGCTGCGAGGCGTTCCTCGGCGCACCGATCGCAGACGAACGCATTGCCGCGATCACAAAATCGCTGGCCGCGCAGATGCAGAACGTGGTTCTCATCGGTATGCCGGGCAGCGGCAAGACGACGATCGGCACGCGGCTGGCCGCGCAGCTGGGCCGCACGTTCCTGGACGCGGACACCGTACTCGAGCAGAAGGCCGGGATGAATATCCCGGAGATTTTTCGGCTTGAGGGTGAGGATGGCTTCCGGCAGCGGGAGACGGCGGTGCTGGCGGAGCTGGGCAAGCGCTCCGGGCTGGTCATCGCTACGGGCGGCGGCTGCGTGACAAGGCCGGAAAATTACCCGCTGCTGCACCAGAACGGAACGATCTTCTGCCTGACGCGCGATTTGAGCCGCCTTCCCATCAGCGGGCGGCCCGTCTCGCAGGCGCTCGGCGCGGAGGAGCTTTACCGGCGCAGAAAGCCGCTGTATGAAAAATTTGCGGACGCTATGATCGACAACGACCGCACAGTAGAGGATGCCGTGCGGCAGATTTTGGAGGTGCTTGGATGAAGCTGCTGATATTGAACGGGCCGAATCTCAACCTGCTCGGCCTGCGGGAGCCGGATATTTACGGGCGGCAGAATTACGCCGCGCTGGTGCGCTTCTGCGAGGATACGTGCCGCGAAGCGGATATCTCCTGCAAGGTCTTCCAGTCCAACCACGAGGGCGCGCTGGTCGATGAAATTCAGGCGGCCTACGGCGTGTTTGACGGCATTGTCATCAACCCGGCGGCCTATACGCACACGAGCGTTGCGATTCTGGACGCGCTGAAGGCTGTCGCGCTTCCGGCGGTCGAGGTGCATCTGTCCGACGTGACGAAGCGCGAGAAGTTCCGGCAGATCTCCTATGCCCGCCTGGCCTGCGTGAAGACCTACATGGGCCTCGGCTTCGAGGGCTACCGGCAGGCCATTCTGTTTTTGAAAGAATATCTGAATAAAAATTCAGATTAGATCATTTATCATGCATCAGGCAGCCCGTGTGGGCTGCCTGATTTTTCGCCTTAATATGCAGGAATCCAGTTTGCTGTCTTTCATCAAAATGAATCAAATCTTTCTTGATTGTTCATATATTTCAGGTTTATACTAATTTTTGAAGGATTTCCGTTGAAAATACGAATTTCTTGAAAAAAATTTTTCTTGAAATGACAAATTGCATCTTGAAAAATGCACTTTGATGTATTATACTTTCACACAGCAAATCAAATCAGGAGGGAATAGATATGAAAAAGATTCTTGCATTGCTTCTCGCGGCTGTCCTCGTTCTGGGCATGGCCGCGTGTGCCGCTTCTCCCGCGGCTCCCACGCAGACGACGTCCGATACGGCTTCTGACGCATCCGATACACCTGCTTCCAACGCTGAAACGCCTGCAGCATCCTCCGGTGCCAAGCTGCGCTTCGTCACCGGCGGCGAATCCGGCACGTACTACGCCTTCGGCTCCGTCATTGCCCAGCACGCGACGAACAACGCGGGCGTTGACATTGTCGGTCTGGTCGGCAACGGCTCCCAGTCGAATATTTTTGAGCTGGAAGACGGCAACGCGGAGCTGGCCTTCTGCCAGTCCGACGTGATGGCCTACGCCTACGACGGCACGAACCTGTTTGCCGACACCGGCGCTGTCAGCTGCTTCTCCACGGTCGCCGCGCTCTACACCGAGCAGGTGCAGATCGTCACGACCGATCCTGAGATCAAGTCTGTTGACGATCTCAAGGGCAAAAACGTCTCCATCGGCGCGGCCGGTTCCGGCGTGTATTTCAACGCCATGGATGTGCTCGGTGCTTACGGTCTGACGGAGGCCGACATCAACCCGACGTACCAGTCCTTCGGCGACAGCGCGGATTCCCTGAAAAACGGCCAGATCGACGCGGCCTTCATCGTTGCGGGTGCTCCGACAACGGCAGTCACTGACCTTGCGACGACCAAGGACGTCTATCTTGTCTCGCTCGATGATGAGCACGTCGACAAGCTGCTTGCCTCTTCCCCGTACTACACCAAGGTCACCATCAGCAAGGATGTTTACGGTCTTGATTCTGACACCATCACCGTCGCCGTCAGCGCAGTCGTTCTCGCCCGCAACGACGTTTCCGAGGACGCCATCTACAAGCTGGTCGCCGATATCTTCGACAACGCCGCCAGTCTCACCGACACCCACGCCAAGTACGCGGAGGTCAGCACCGAGTTCGGCGCTTCCGTTACCTCCGTCCCCTATCATCCGGGCGCGGCCAAGTATTTCGCGGAAAAGGGCTTTGACGTTCCCACCAAGTAAGCTTAACGCGTACTTTACGCATAGCAGCAACTACGGCAGGGCTTCCCTGCCGTAGTTGTCGTACAAAAAGAAGAAGGAGAGATGCACCTTGTCCAAGAATCCTGACAAGACCACCCCCGCGACCGCAAACGCCGGTACAGAGCAGAATATCGCCGCCGACGTTGACGAAGTCATGCGCAAATATGACCGCGAATCCAACACCCGCATCTGGTCCGGCTGGCGCGCCATTGTCATTAAAGTCTTCATGGCCTGCTTTGCCGTGTACTGCATCTGCATGACGCTGTTTTCCACGGCCATGCCGGAGATCCGCCTGCCGCTGTTCATGGGCTTTATCATCCTTGCGGGCTTTCTGAACTTCCCGGCCAGCAAGCATCACGTGCGGCCCAACTATCTGCCGTGGTACGACATTCTCCTGATGCTCGTCGGCGCGGCCTGCTTTTTCTACTTTGCACGCAACGCCATGACGATGATCCGGCTTGCCACCCGCATCCAGCCCATTCATGTGGTCATCGGCTGCATCGGCATTCTGGTTTTGGTCGAGCTTTGCCGCCGCTGCGTGGGTCTGCCGATCCTTGTGGTCGCCGGGCTTCTGGTCGTCTACGCGTTCTATAATCAGCTGAGCTATGGCGCAAGCTTTTATAAGGCCCTGCAGAACATCATCTACAAGCTGTTCTACACGACCAGCGGCGTGATCGGCACGCCGGTCAGCGTGTGCTATACCTACATTGTGCTGTTCATCATCTTCGGCGCGTTTCTGGAGCGCACCGGCATTGCGAATTTCTTTATTTCGTTCGCAAACCGGCTCGCGGGCTGGTCTTCCGGCGGCCCGGCGAAGGTCGCGGTCATTTCCTCCGCGCTGTGCGGCATGGTATCCGGCTCCTCGGTCGGCAATACGGTCACGACCGGCTCGTTCACCATCCCGATGATGAAAAAAACCGGCTACAAGCCGGAGTTCGCTGGCGCGGTCGAGGCGGCTGCCTCGACCGGCGGCCAGATCATGCCGCCGATCATGGGCGCAGCAGCATTCCTGATGGCGGAGTACATCGGCATTCCGTATGCGCAGGTCGCAGTCAAGGCCATCCTGCCCGCGATCTTGTATTTCACCGGCATTTTCATCTCCGTGCATCTGGAGGCGAAAAAGCTCGGCCTGAACGGCATTCCGAGAGATCAGCTGCCCAAGTGGCGGCTTCTGGCTCGCGATTGCTATCTGATCCTGCCGCTGATCCTGCTGGTCTGGCTCGTGTCCTCCGGCACGAAGACCATGTCGCACTCCGCCGCGTATTCCATTCTCGCGGCCATTGCAGTCGGCCTTGTCAACTTCTTTATGCTCCGCCTGCAGAGCACGCAGACGCGCACGTTCCGCACCGTCGGCAAGGCCGCGCTCGGCGCAGCCGGCGATTCCGCGAACTCCGTCTTTGATTCTCTGGAAGCAGGCGCGAAGGGCGCCATTACCGTCGCGGTCGCCTGTGCGATGGCCGGTATCATCGCGGGCTGCATCACCGTCACCGGTCTTGCCTCCATTCTCATCAACGCCGTTGTGCAGCTGGCTGGCAATGCAACGTTTATCGGCCTGATTCTGACCATGATCTGCTGCATCATCCTCGGCATGGGCGTTCCCACGACCGCGAACTACTGCATCATGGCCTCCACGTGCGCGCCGATCCTTATCAAGATGGGCTATCCGCTCGTCGCCGCGCATTTCTTCGTGTTCTACTTCGGCATCGTCGCGGATATCACGCCGCCGGTCGCGCTGGCGGCCTACGCAGGCTCCGCCATCGCGAAATCGAACCCCATGAAGACCGGCATTAATGCGACCAAGCTCGCCATCGCGGCCTTTATCGTCCCGTTCATCTTCGCGTATAACCCGCAGATGCTGTTCGAGAACGTCACAAGCGTGTTTCAGGTCATTCAGATCGTTATTACGGCGCTTCTCGGCATTTTCGCCGTCGCCGCCGGTCTGGAGGGCTATATCCTCCGGACGATGCGCTGGCCGCTGCGCGTGCTTGCGGTGATCGGCGGACTGACGCTGCTGATCCCGGGCACTGTTTCGGATTTAATCGGTCTTGTGATCGTTGCCGGGATCATTGTGCTCCAGGTCATGCAGAACAAAAAGGCCGCACGCGAAGCCGTATAAGTTTTGGGCAAATCATACCGACTGTCCCCTTGCAAAAATCCTTGGAATTGGCTATAATACAGGCAAAGACATGGATGATTTTTGCAAACAGGAGGTCAGAATATGAACTGCAAGGTCAAACAGTGCTGCGCAGCGCTGGCTGCGCGGAAGCTTGCCGAGCATGATCCCGCTGTCGTGGAGATCACGCGCGGCGGAAAGAACAAATCGCATCACGTGCTCCGGAAGTCAGACATGAAAAAGGTCGGTTTGATCGCGGGCGGCGCGTTCGTCGCGCTCACAGCGCTGAATGTGTACAGCCATTACAAGGTGCATCAGGCCATCGCCGACCGCAAGGTCAAAAAGCAGCTCGCCCCGCTGCGCGAGGAGCTTGACGCGCTCCGCACGGAAAACGAAGCGCTCCGTCAGGCGCTGGCTGAGATCAAGCCCCGCCAGCCGGAGCCCGCGCCGGAAACAAAGACGGCTGCGGAAAAAACAGCGGAATAACATCGAAGCGGCCCCTGTGA
>OLOL01001359.1_pt1 | contig 21401 bp, 16 predicted proteins | sample 1673081 | NCBI WGS metagenome assembly OLOL01 (sample SAMEA3136753, study PRJEB25190) | human gut metagenome
CACCACGATATGCAAAAAGGAGGAGCACAATGAAAATTCAAGCCGCCGCTCTGCTTGCGGCGATGCTTATTATCGCTCGTCAGCTGCGGCGAGGCGAGCATCTCGCCTCCCGAGACCACCGTGACAACAGCACCGGAGACGACAATCATCAACCATGCCAAAGTACCGATCGACAACTACATCGGACTTTGGTTTGACGGAACAGACCCGACGGTAAATATAGATATTAACAGTATTTCATCGGAAGGCTTGATGTTTTCTTCTTACTTCGATAATTTTTATATAGCCGGAAAAGCATTTCTCAGAGACGGAAAATACACTTTCTCTTCGGAAGAATATGCAGACAGCAGCCTATATAAGGCAACTGGAGAGATCTCTCTTGACGAGGACGGTGTAACACTGACCTATCATACCTTAACAGACGGAAGCGCCGCCGATGCCAAGCCGCTGCATTTTACCGTCAAGGATGAGCCTGATATAATAGACTGGCCGCCGAGTAATATGCCGAAAAGCGTAGAATCCGATCTGCAGCAAATTATAGATGAGCTGAGCAGAAAAGGATGGGAGGATATAAAGGTCTATCCGCACGAGCCGAATTGGAATTACCGATTCGGACCGGTCTATGACCCGATAGAGCTGCCCGAGGGCGGAATACTGTATTGCATTACCGCGCACTATCCGTGGGATTACACCGCTGTATACGTAAACGTCTATTCGGTATATGTCGGAGAAGAAAGAATCGACGATCTGACGGAAACATACTATATTTCCGCTTTACATGCTCTGCGAGGGTCGGAAATGTATAATCTCCTCCTTAAACACGAGGAAACCATGTACGGAATCGTCGACGCCGATAATGAGCTTTTAAATTATTTCTTAGCAGAAGCAGAATCCGGACCGCAGGTATAACTCAAATATCCCCGCGCACCACGATATGGAAAAAAGGAGGAGTATCATGAAATTTCAAGCCGCCGCTCTGCTTGCTGCGATGCTTGCATTATCGCTCGTCGGCTGCGGCGAGGCGAGCATCTCGCCGCCCGAGACCACCGTTACGACAGCGGAAGAAACGGCACCGGAAACGACAGTTATCAACCATGCTAACGTACCGGTCGAAGATTATACCGGACTTTGGTACGACGGTAAAAGCACTGCCGACACCCTTCAGATCGTCGGTTACCCTCAAAACGGTATCCGTTTTTGCGCGAGATTTAAGAACAATTTATTTATCTCTGGTATAGGAGTATTTACCGACGGAAAGTACATTTTCGGCTACGACGACGGCTCAATAAATCAATTGGATGGGACGACCGGAGAAATCGTTTTTGAGGACGACGGAATATCGTTTGTCTGTCACTTTCCGAATGGGGATGACGATAAAACCATTAATGCTCATTTTACCGTGAAAGATGAATCCGATATCATAGACTGGCCGCCGAGCGATATGCCGGAGAATATAGAATCCGATCTGCAGGCGATCATTGACGAATTAAGCAGAAAGGGATGGAAGGACATCGAGGTCTATCCGCATGAGCCGAACACATCAAATAGGTTCGGCGGATTATGCTATGAACCTATCGAGCTCCCCGAGGGCGGAATACTGTATTGCGTCAGCGCCCACTATCCGTGGGAATACAATTCGGTGTATGCGGTTATATATTCCGTATATGTTGACGGGGAAAGAGTCGATGATTTATCCGAAACATACTATATTTCTACATTAGGATGGGATTTGCGCGGGCGCAATATGTATAATTTCCTCCTTGAACACGAGGAAACCGTATACGGAATTGTTGACGCCGATAATGAGTTTTTATACAAATTCTTAGCCAAATTGGAAACCGGTCCGCAGATATGACTCAAATATCCCGCGCACCACGATATGCAAAAAGGAGGAGCACAATGAAAATTCAAGCCGCCGCTCTGCTCGCGCTGCTGCTGACCGCCGCTCTCGCGGGCTGCGGGAATGCAGATACACAGCCTACCGATCACGAAACGACCGAAGCCACCCCGGAAACAACAGAAGCCGCACCGGAAACCACCGGCTTTCATTCGGTTCTGACACCTATCGAAGATTATGTGGGACTATGGTATTCCGGCGAGAGCATACAACCGAATATAAGGATAACGAGCGTCAATTCCGAATATCTTATATTCATTTCCGAATATAATGCGAATCACCGTCTCAGAGGCATGGCGGTTTTGAGAGACGGCAGATACTGCTTCGGATATGACGATCTCGGAGAATGGAACCATAACGGAGGTTCAAAGGGTGAGATCACTCTCGGAGAGGACGGCGTTACAATATCATATCACTCTCTCTACGACGGCGAAGAAGCCGAGCTGACTCAGCATTTCACCGTCAAGGACGAGCCCGATATAATCGACCTGCAGCAGAGCGGCATTGCCGAGAATATAAGCTCCGATATTAGCGACATAATGAATAGGCTGACCGAAAACGGATGGGATGATTTTGAGATAATCGACCACGAGCCTAACATAAAGTACAGATGGGGCGAGATCTCGTCATCTCCAAAAGAGATTTCGGAAAGCATGCCTCCGCTCGAGCTGCCCGAGAACGGAGTCCTGTACTGCGTCACGGCGCATCATGAATATGAGTATGATTCGATCTATGCTGTTGTTTACTCGGTATATATAGACGGAGTAAGGTCGGAGGAGCTGTCCGAAACATACTATATAAGCACGCGATCACATTATTATCGCGGCGATATTCTAAAGCACATTGTAGCCGAAGAAAACGGTGATGTTCCGTACGATATTCTTAGCTGCGAAAACCGCCAAATCAAATTCTTGGTTAACTGAAAAGCTGCTGTATTTTCATCTTATTATCAGCGAAAAATGACACCGTAATATTCAACCCCGAACGGTACAATTCAACTGAAAAGTTGTTGTATTTACGCATAGAATATGATATAGTGATTTTGAAAAGATCACAGCGCGCTTGAAGATACAATACGATTCAAAATGTTAAAAGAATTGGCAGTGACAGAGGAGCTTGAAATGAAAATGTATGATCCACGCAGTTCTGCACGGAACCATAGAACATTTATGGCATTTCAAAGACATCACCTTATTTTCTCTATACGGTGATGTATAGGCTGCGCGGCATATGTGCGCTTATACGTCTTTCCTGAATTTTTCAAACACCATTCATCACGGTCAACCAATATGCACATCCATTCTAACGAAGAATAACAATGAAAAAAATAATAATTACACTGCTTGCACTTCTCGCCGCAGCAGCTTTGGCAGGCTGCGGAAAGACGGAAGCGCCGCCGAGCGAGACAACAGCAAGCGCATCGCAGGAAACAACCGCAGAAACGGACACCGTTTTTCCGGACGGTCATTACATCGGCGTATGGTTTTCTTCTGATATAAAGGAAGCGCCCCCTTATGCAACAACACCGCATATAACTATAATGCGTATAATGCCCGAATACATACACTTCAAGGTTAAAATTTCCGCGGATATCCCGTATATCGGAGGAAAAGCAATCGAGCGTGACGGTGAAATAGTATTCGGTGACGGAATTACCGAGGGTATGGAAAACACCGAAGGTATGAGGGGAACGCTTAGCTTCGATAATGACGGGGTTACGGTCCGTTACGATTCGCTCGGTAAATACGGCACGGAAGGTGAAACTCTTACACAGAGGTTCACACAGAAAAACGAGCCTGATATAATGTCATGGCCCGCGAACGACCTGCCCGAAGCTGTAAGGTCAGACCTGCAGGGAATAATCGACGAGATAACCGAAAAAGGTTGGGTAGACATCGAGGTGCTTCCGCATGAGCCGAACACCTCTCTGCGATGGAACCTCGGATATCCCGCAGTCGAGATACCGGGCGGGGCAACGCTCTACTGCGTGACCGGACGCTCTCCCGCAAACGGCGGACCCGTGTATATTAATATTTACTCCGTATATGACGGTGAGAGCAAGCTTGTCGAGCCATCTGAGGTATATTACATTTCTTTACTTACACGCGATCTGAGAGGTATATACCTTGACAGCTTCATGCGCAGGAGACCCGATGACAGCAACATACTGAACTATGACGACACAGAGCTTATATACTATTTCTTTCCACCGAGCATGCTGCGAGGCGAGAGCGATGAAAGCAGCACCGCAAATACTACAGAGCCCAACGATTCTGCCGAACTGACTGCAAAGAAAATCAAAATGGAAGAATGGGCTGCCGAAAATAGAACGGTTTTGAAAGAAATACCACGCTTTGAACAGAATGGAATGGTGATACGGACCGCAGAGGACGCACTCAAATGCGCACCGTATGAAACAACATTTCTGCCTAAGTACAGAGATATATACTACTGGGAGCCTTCATTCCTTTACGATATAGTCGATCAGGATGCCGCAGCGAAGTGGTATAAAACGTTCGTACGTCCTGACCGCTACAACAACGCAGAGCCGAAGGAAATGTATACCGTTTCGTTTGTAAAGTATTTCGAGATATCGAGAGAGGATTTTGAGCGCTGCTGTGAACAGAAGAGAAAGCGCTTGGAATATCTGCGGGATGAACTGGGGCATGATATAAATATCGAGGGCGCGGAGATTCCGAATGCCGATATAATCTACACATTTGACAACGAGATAATCAACAACTATTATCTCCGCGATCAGGAAGGTATCATATACACCCCCGCCGATGAGTACTGAGCCTGTACGGCATCCCGCAAAAATACCGTGCGGGCAGGACGACGCTCACGGTATGGCATGAACGCATAACATAACAAAGCGCCGCTCTGCCGGGAGCGCGCGGAAATAAGCACTGCCGCGCGAGGCCGAACATCCGACCCCGCGCGGCAGGCTTTTTATGTATGCAAGAGATTTTTATATATGCGAGAGTTTTTTATGTATGCAACGGACTATTTATATGCGCAACGGATATTCTATATAAACAGCGAATCATCTAAATACGCAGTGGATTTTTCTATATAATCACGCAAGTATCACATGGAAGAAGATGCAAAAGAAATGCATGATGCTTCCCGCAAGCACGAACATATGAAACACCGAATGCATATATCTATGCTTCTTTCCGATGCCGTAGAGAACCGCGCCTATCGTATACGCGATACCTCCGCCGAGCAGCCAGAGCAGCCCGCCGAGGTCGAGCGAGGCTATCGTCGGCTTTACCGCTATCGCGATACACCAGCCCATGCCGATATAGCACGCCATAGAGAGCTTCTGATACTTTTTGAGGTCGATGGCGGTAAAGGTCGTAGCAAGCGCCGCAAAGCCCCATACAACGCCGAATATCGCCCATGCCCAGCCGGGGTAACTGCGTCTTATCGCGACGAGCAGAATGGGTGTGTAGCTTCCGCCTATCAGAAAATATATCGAGCAGTGGTCGAGCACCTGAAGAACGCGCTTTCCCATACAATCGTGCAGACCGTGATAGATGCTCGACATCGTATAGAGAATAACGAGCGATGCACCGTACAGTGCGCCGCTGACAACGCCCCATGCGTCGCCCCTGACCGCAGCAAACACAACGCACAGCACGAGCGCGGTTATTCCGAGCGCGCCGCCGACGATGTGCGAGATCATATTGAATATCTCCTCGCCCTTTGTATAGCTCGGCAGCACTCGCATTGACAGCTTTGTTCTTTCCATATATTTATATCCTTTCGTGTCGAAGAAACGGAATATCTGAAAATAAAATGCTCAAGATAATAACGCGTCACGTATCATCTTGAGCACTATATTATATCATTTCCATTTGAATGTCAAGTGTCGAATTGTTAATATTTTTGTGCAGCGCCCCCGCGAACGCAAAAGCGATAATTTTTTCACTGTCCGCGCTCTGCCCCGCAGGATGCTGTGTCATCCCCGCACCGCTTATCCGAGCTCGAATGCGCCCGTATACAGCTGATAATATGTTCCCTTTTCGGCTATCAGCTTATCATGGCTGCCGCGCTCGATTATTCTGCCGTGGTCGAGCACCATAATGACATCCGAATTCTTGACGGTCGAGAGACGGTGCGCGATAACGAACACCGTTCTGCCCTCCATCAGCTTATCCATACCGCGCTGAACGATAGCCTCGGTACGTGTATCTATCGAGGAGGTCGCTTCGTCGAGTATCATTACAGGCGGGTCGGCGACCGCCGCGCGGGCGATGGCTATCAGCTGGCGCTGACCCTGCGAGAGGTTTGCGCCGTTGGAGGTAAGCATGGTATCATAGCCCTGCGGCAGGCGGGAGATAAAGTCGTCCGCACCCGCGAGTCGGGCGGCGGCGCGGCATTCCCCGTCGGTCGCGTCGAGCTTTCCGTATCTGATATTGTCCATCACCGTGCCCGTGAACAGGTTCGTCTCCTGAAGAACGATGCCGAGCGAGCGGCGCAGGTCGGATTTTTTGATCTTATTGATATTGATGCCGTCGTAGCGTATCTTGCCGTCGGCGATATCGTAGAAACGGTTGATGAGGTTGGTGATAGTGGTCTTGCCCGCGCCCGTTGCACCGACGAATGCCACCTTCTGCCCGGGCTCCGCGAATACGGAGACATCGTGCAGCACCGGTTTTTCGGGCGTATAGCCGAAATCGACATCGGTCATACGTACATCGCCGCGCAGCTCGGTATATGTAACGCTGCCGTCGCCGTGCGGATGCTTCCATGCCCATCTGCCCGTATGATGATCTGCCTCGCGGATGCTGCCGTCGTCGGAAATCTCCGCGTCTACGAGCGTAACATATCCGTCGTCGGTCTCCGGCTGCGTGTCGATAAGTGAGAAGATACGTTCAGCACCCGCCATTGCAAGCACTACCGAGTTTATCTGCTGCGAGACCTGATTGACATTTCCCGTGAACTGCTTGGTCATGCTCATAAACGGCACGAGCACGTCGACGGTAAGAACACCGATGCCCGCCGCTATCGAGCTGATACCGACATTAGGCAGACCCGAGAGCACGAGCACGCCGCCGACGGTAGCGCAGAGAACGTAGAGCACGTTTCCGATATTCATTATGATAGGTCCGAGAACATTTGCATAAGCATGCGCACGGTAGCTGTCCTGATAAAGCTCCTCGTTTATCTCATCAAAGCCGCGCTGAGCCTCGCCCTCGTGGCAGAATACCTTGATGACCTTCTGCCCGTTCATCATCTCCTGCGCGTAGCCCTCTGCATTTCCTATCGAGCGCTGCTGACGGATGAAGTACTTAGCCGAGCCGCCGCCGACCTTCTTTGACACAACGACCATCAGCACAACGCCGAGAACGATAATGAGCGTCATGGGAATGCTGTACCAGAGCATTATGCCGAGCACCGTCAGCACTATGACCGCCGCCTGCAGCAGCTGCGGGAGCGACTGCGATACGAGCTGACGCAGCGCGTCGATATCGTTTGTGTAATAGCTCATGATGTCGCCGTGCTTGTGAGTGTCAAAATAGCTGATGGGCAGATTCTGCATGCCGTCGAACATACGGCAGCGCAGCTTGCAGAGAAAGCCCTGCGTAATTACAGCCATGAGCTGGTTGTACGCGGTTATCGAGAGCATTGCGAGCAGATACAGCACGACAAGGATTATCACTATCGGGATTATCTCCGCAAATGCCGCGTCTATATCGCTGTCGCCGCGCTCGAGATAGTCGGTAACGATGCCGAGCACCTTCTGCACGAATATCGACGGGATGGACGATACTATCGCGGAAAATATAATGCACACCGCCGTCAGCGGAACAAGACGGGGATAAAACTCTATCAGCAGGCGGAGAATACGGCCGAGCGAGCCGGGCTTTTTGCCGCTCTGAACATTCTTCTTATCATTCTTCATCTCCGTCACCTCCTGTCTGCTGCTCGTAAAGCTCACGGTAGATATCCGAGCTGTCAAGCAGCTGCTCATGCTTGCCCGATGCAACTATTCTGCCGCCGTCGAGCACTATAATCATATCCGCATCCATCATCGACGAGACACGCTGCGATATGATTATCTTTGTTGTTTCGGGGATAAAGCGGGCAAAGCCGTCGCGAATGAGCGCGTCGGTCTTGGTGTCGACCGCGCTCGTCGAGTCGTCGAGAATAAGTATCTTCGGCTTGCCGAGCAGCGCGCGGGCAATGCAGATACGCTGCTTCTGACCGCCGGAAACATTCGTTCCTCCCTGCTCTATATGAGTGTTGTAGCCGTCCGGGAACGACTCGATAAATTCATGCGCCTGCGCGAGACGGCACGCCTCGACAAGCTCCTCATCGGTCGCATTCTCGTTGCCCCACCGCAGATTCTCCGCGATTGTGCCGGAGAACAGCATGTTCTTCTGCAGCACCATTGCGACCGACCGACGAAGCGAGTCAAGCTCATAGCTGCGAACATCCTCTCCGCCGACGCGAACCGCACCCGCGCTGACATCGTACAGACGCGGTATCAGCTGAACGAGCGAGGATTTTCCCGAGCCCGTTCCGCCGAGCACACCGACCGTGCTGCCCGACGGGATATGCAGCTCGATATCCGAGAGCGCGTCGCGCTCCGCCTTTTCGGAATAGCGAAACGAAACACCGTCGAAATCTATCTCGCCGTCGCGCACCTCGGTAAGAGCACCGCTCGGGCTTGTCAGCGTAGGCTGCTCGTCGAGCACCTCGCCGATACGCTCCATCGACTCGTACGAGATGGTCAGGATAACATAGATCATCGAGAGCATCATCAGCTGCATCATTATCTGAAAGCCGTAGTTGAGCATAGCCGATATCTCACCGACGTTGATGGCAGCGCCGCCCGAAGAGAGTATCATGCGCGAGCCGACAAGCAGGATAAAAACCATGTTGAAGTATATGCATAGCTGCATAAGCGGTGCGTTGAGCGCCACAATACGCTCTGCACGGGTAAAATCACCGCGGATATCGTCGGCAGCCGCTCCGAACTTTTCCTTTTCATGGTCCTCGCGCGAGAAGCCCTTTACAACGCGCATTCCGCGGACGTTTTCCTCAATGGATTCGTTCAGTCGGTCATACTTGCGGAATACAGAACGGAAGGCGGGCATTGCCTTTCTCGCTATCATGAGCAGTCCGAAAACAAGCACGGGTATGATGATAACAAAGGAGGTCGCGAGCGCGCCGCCCATTATGAATGCCATGATTATCGAAAAGATAAGCATCAGCGGCGCACGCACCGCTGTGCGGATAGTCATCATATACGCAAGCTGCGCATTCGATACGTCCGTCGTCAGACGGGTGACGAGCGACGAGGATGAAAAACGGTCGATATTCGCAAACGAAAAGCGCTGTATGCTCGCAAATATGTCGCTGCGCATATTCTTTGCAAAGCCCGCAGACGCCTCTGCGCTCGTCTTGCCCGCTATCGCGCCCGCGCAGAGCGAGCAGAGTGCAAGCACGATGAGCAGACCGCCGCGCGAGAGTATAAAGCGCATGTCGGTGCCCTGCTGAACACCGTTCAGCATGCTCACTGTGACAAACGGGATAATGGTCTCCATCACCGCCTCTATCAGTATGAAAATAAAGGTGAGTACGGTCGCCTTTTTGTATTCGCGTACACACCGCAACAGCTTCAGCATTCTTCCTTACCTGCCTTTCCCGGCTTTTTGTATGCGCCGGTCTCTCTTATCATGTCGTCAAGGATAGAGGCGGCATCCGATATACAGCGCAGACACGGACGCTTTGCGTAAAACTCCGCATCCCGCTTCGCAGGCTCGGGACCCGGTGCTGCGGACACACCGCGCATAAGATCGCGGCAGACAATAGAGCCGTACCGTGCGCGGAACGCCTCCGCGAGCGATTGTATGCGGGCATAGTGCGCCGTTTTTCCGTCAAGGTCGCCGGGCTTATCATAGCCCCACAGCAGTCCCGCCGCCATGAATATCCCGCTCACGGCGCCGCAGACCTCACGCAGTCTGCCCATTCCGCCGCCGAACGACGACGAGAGCCGCAGCGCCGTCTGCCTGTCCATTCCCGTAAGATCGGAAAAAGCAAGGAAGGTCGACTGCGCGCAGTTATAGCCCTCAAGAAAGAGCGATGCGGCGATCTGCGCATGGTCGGGCAGCTCGCCGAGCACATGCGATAGCAGCTCGGTCGCGCTCGAGACAATGACCTGTGCGCCGCTGCTCTCGAGAAAATCACGATCGCGAAATCCCCAATCGACCGAAATGCAGTCCATATCCGCCGCCTGTGCCGTCAGTATGTCAACATCCGAGTCGCCGATGTACACAGCCTCCTCACGGCGGTAGCCGAGACTGCGCAGCACCTCGAGCACAGAATCGGGTGAGGGCTTTCGTGCAACGCCGTCACGCTCGCCGACGGTTATATCAAACATCGCGGGAAAATAGCGCTTACAGAGCTCGCGCACCGCCTCATCGCGTTTGTTTGACACCACCGCGGTGCGAACTCCGCAGGCGGAGAGCCGCGTAAGCATCGGAATTATTCCGTCATACGGCTTTGTGCTGTCGTACATATGTGCGCCGTACCATTCAATAAAGTCGCGGTAGACCTGCTCCGAGGCGCCGCCGTCCGTACCCTCGGGTACTGCGCGCTCGCAGAGCTTATGTATTCCGTTTCCCACCATCTGCCGCACCTCGTCGATAGTCCGTGCGGGCATTCCGTTTTTCTCGAGCGCGGCATTCGTCGCCGCCGCCAAATCCTCTAAGGTATTCAGCACCGTTCCGTCAAGATCGAATATCGCCAGTCTGTATTTCATTTCCGCCCCTTTCCCCGCCCTGCACCGCATGCGGTGGTTAAAGCGCACACGGCAGCCGCCGTCTCGCTTAAAATCAGAACTGAATCGCTGCATTTTCGGAATGTACGGCAGCCGATCCGGGATAATGCTCTCGCGCTTTTCTCCTACGGCTTTTCCTATACGTCATTCCGTATTTCTTCATTGTAGCACAAAAAAATGTGAAATTCAACCCGTATTATATAATACGGCAAAATACACAGAGCGACCGCCCATGCGATGACGATCGCTCACGTTTTTGCTAATTTCATCTGCGCGGTTATCTCCTTCATTGCCCGGTAAAACCGATCTGTCTGCTCTGCCGTATTGTATATTCCGAAGCTTGCGCGAACCGCGCCGCCCTCGGGCGTTCCGAGCATCTTGTGCGCAAGCGGCGAGCAGTGCAGACCCGCACGAACGCATATTCCGCGGGCATCGAGCTCCGCCGCGACCTCCTCGCTGCCGCGTCCCATAACATTGAACAGAACAACCCCGCCTACCCGCTCCGGCATATACACGCGAACACCCGGCAGCGACAGCAGCATATCCCTCACCCGTCTGCCGAGACCGCAGATATGCGTCTCTATCGCTTCTTCTCCAATCTCGCGGACAAAGCGGATCCCTGCCTCAAGCGATGCGATCGCAGGGAGACACAGCGTTCCCGCCTCGAGCCGTTCGGGAAGCGATTCGGGCATGCCGAGCTCTGCGGATGCGATACCGCTGCCGCCCTCGATAAGAGGTCGAAGCGCCATCGAATCGAGAGCGGGCGAGACGATAAGAAAGCCGCAGCCGATGCCGTACAGTCCCTTGTGCCCGGATGAGCAGAGAATATCTATACCGTCGCGCTCCATGTCTATGGGGATATGCCCCGCCGACTGCGCTGCATCGACGATAAACCGCGCCGCGCGTGAGCGGCATACCGATCCGATTGCGCCGAGGGGCTGAGTTATACCGCAGATATTCGAGCTGTGGCAGCATACGACGGTATCCCCGTGCGAAAGCCGTCCCGACAGCTCTGCCGATGCTGCCGATGCCTCGGTGCAGGCACGATATATCCCGTAGCTGCATCCGCGCTCCGCAAGCGACGCAACGGGGCGCAGCACCGAGTTGTGCTCTATCGATGAAATGAGATATCTGCCGCCGCGCCGCGCGATCCCCTTGATGGCAAGGTTGAGCGCATAGGTGTCGTTTGCGGTAAAAATGACATTTTCCGGTCTGGAGCAGCCGAACATTTCCGCAAGCGCCGCCCGACATCTGTACACCCGCTCGGCTGCCGCGAGTGTGGCGCGGTGTCCTCCGCGTCCGGGATTCCCGTACTCGCCGCGCATGACCTCTCCCACTGCGCGCAGCACGGCGGGAGGCTTTGGATATGAGGTCGCGGCATTATCAAAATATATCAGGCTCACCGCGCGCCTACCTTATTATACGTTCGTAGCCGATACCGCTGCCGCGGAGCCTGGCGGTCGCCCGACCGAGCTCCTGCGCAGACAGCATCAGCCCGTAAGAGCAGCCCTTGCCGCCGCCCTCTATCCTGACGGGCGAGGAATATATCCCGACCGCCGCGAGAACCTCCCGCGCACGGAAAACCGCATTGACCGAACCGATGACGATTCGCGCCCTGCCGCCTGCATGTGTACCGTTCACCGTCTTTTTCCTTCTTTCGCTTTTCATTTCTGCCCGCATAGTGCCTCGATTCATTATATGCCGCCGCGCATTACGCGGTGACGGGCAACGGCGGGCGAACATACTGCGGTAATGCAGACAGAGATATTATAATTATCGCCTTCCTTTGCCGCGATAAAAAGGAGCACCTGCGCGGTGCTCCGAATGATATAATGAAATGATATGCAATTTTTCTATATGATCCTACCCTGCTGCGGCTCGCCCATACGCGCCGTCAGGCACCTACAAGCACGCCGCCGAGCTCGCGCTCGAGTATAGCCCTCTCCGAAAAAGGAACCTTTTTTCCGCATACTATCTGATAATCCTCATGTCCCTTGCCGGCAAGGAGAACGGTATCCCCGCGCTCCGCGGTACGAACGGCATACTGTATCGCCTGCTCGCGGTCGGCTATTCTGACCGAAGGGGTCACCTTGAGATACGAGCATATCTCGGCAATTATCGCATCCGGATCCTCAAAGTCGGGATTGTCGCTCGTAACAATACAGAGGTCGGCAACACCGTCCGCCGCCTCGGCAAGCTCGCGCCTGCGCAGCTCCGCCCTGCCTCCGATAGAACCGAAAAGCACGATAAGCCGCCCCTCGGTATGCGGGCGCAGCACCGACAGCACGCTTGCAAGGCTTGCGCCGTTATGAGCATAATCAATTATAAAGCGCCGCTCGCCGTCGCTGAAGCTCTCAAGCCTGCCACGGACATGCGCCCGACGCAGCGCCTCGGAGATAACCCCGTCACCTACACCCTCGGCACGCAGTACCGCAATCGCCGCAAGCGCATTATAAACACTGAAGATCCCGGGCATCGCGACAGTAAAGCGCACACCGCCGACCTCAAAGCTCATTCCGGCATTTCCGCAGACAGAGGTCTCGCGTATATCCTCCGCGCGCAGAGCGCAGGCAGAGTCGATACCGTAGCCGATAACATCTCCTGTGGCTGAGTGCGCCATTCTTCCGCATTGCGCATCGTCCGCATTAAGCACGCTGAGTGCAGATGCGGCAAACAACCGCGCCTTGCTGCTTATATATTCCTCCATATCCGCATGCTCGGTCGGTCCTATGTGATCAGGCGAGAGATTAGTAAACACGCCCTCGGCAAAGTGCAGTCCATATACGCGGTCGAGCTTATATGCCTGAGAGGAAACCTCCATAACGACCGTCTCTACTCCCGCGTCGCGCATGTCGGCAAGTGTACGTGCAAGCTCAAGCGCATCCGGCGTCGTATTTGCAGACGGGCGCAGGCTTCCGCCGTATCCGATTCCGCAGGTGCCGATTATGCCGGTCCTGCGTCCCGCCGCCTCAAGACCCGATCGGATAAGCTCGGCGGTCGTGCTCTTTCCCTTGGTTCCGGTAATACCGATAAGACGAAGCGATGCCGCCGGCTCTCCGTAAAAGCGCTGCGCGATCACTGCAAGAGCACGGCGTGTCGACGAGACAACGGTGACAGACGCATCCTCCGCAAGGTCAAGCGGACGCTCGGCAAGGAAGCAACGGCAGCCGCTCTCGTACGCACTCGCCGCAAAATCGTGACCGTCGCTCCTTGCGCCGGATATGCAGACGAAAAGACTGCCGCGCCGCGCACTGCGCGAATCGGTAGTAAGCACGGTAATCTCGATATCGGCATCGGGCATTGTCTGTGCGCCCGATGCTGTAATAATATCGCATCCGTCAAGCAGCCGGCTCAGCTTCATTTTTTCGGTACTCCTTTTTTCTGTTTATATCCGTTTCACGTAAGATAAAAGAACGTAATACATCCGCTCTTACGCCGCAGGGGCGTCCCGATATCGCTATCGAGCAGTCCAAATCCGTTCGGAGGGTCTGATGCGGCGAACACGTTATTTATTATAGCGCTCCACGCCCGAGACCGGGTAATAGCGCTCGAATTTCTTTATCTGATGGCGCTCCTGTATAGCTACATAAAACACGCGCAGCGGATTGAAAAATGTATCGGGACGATAGTGCATCGACGAAAATGCCTTGCCCTCCGCGCGGCAGCGGAATATCTGCTCGCGCTCCGAGACGGTCGCATAGCGCAGCACGAGCTTCAGCGGCAGATAGCTCCAGTATGCCTTTTCCTCACAGAAAACACATTCTCCGCTTCTGCCGAGCAGCTTATCCTCCACTATAAGGCGGGCGGGGTTGCAGCCCGACGCGGTAAGGTAATAGTTGCTTCTGCCCTGACGGACATTGATCTCAAACAGCTTGAACTCGCCGTCGCGACTGTCGAGCTTGATATCGAAATTCGCAAAGCCGCGATAACCGATATCCTCGAGAAACTTTTTCAGCTTCTCCATCAGAGGACGATTGTAGTCGGTGAGTATCGCCGCATGGTTGCCCATGCCCTTCGGAGTATGCTCCTCGAGCAGCACGTGCCCGAGGCAGAGCATACGCGCTTTGCCGTCCGAACCGCAGTACGCGGTAAGCGTGTACATCTGCGAATCGTCTCCCGGTATGGTATCCTGTACTATTATCTTATCGGGATAGCCTGAAGCATAGATGGCGGAAACAATCGACTCCGCCTCACGCTGCGAATGTGCACGGTAAACCTTCTGCATTCCGTCAAAGGGGTGCTTCCAGTACAGAACGCTGCTCGAGGGCTTGATTATAATAGGATAGGAAAAATCGGCGGTATCGACCGCGTCGTCCTTTGACAGCACGACCGTGCGCGGATATGGAATGTCGTAATGCTCGCAATACTCGTAAAAGCGCGCCTTGAGCGTAATATCCTCCGTCAGTGCCTCGTCGGGGCAGGAGATTATGTAGTGTTCTCCGAGCCGCTTCTGATATTTGATAATGAGAGTTGCATAGTCGTCGGTGCAGCCCATAAGAATGAGCTTTTCTCCCGCATGCCGACCGGCAAACTCCTCGAGAGTATTCAGCATTACCTCGGGATCGTCAATATCAGGCACTGCGCGGAACTTCACTATGCGGCAGTACTCGGTATTTCCGACCTTATATCTGCCGAAGGCATAGCTGCGCACACCGTACGCCTCGTGAAAGGCACGGGCAACATTGTAGCAGTTGAGGTCTGCGCCGAGCAGAACGGGAGTTATCTTCACTCCGCGAAGCTCGGTCTCAATATTTCTTTTTGCCATATGATCGCTTCCTTATAATGCGGCAGCGGGTCTGCCGTGCCGCCGAATGATTGTCGCCCGAAGAGTAACGGTGCGAGCAATATTGAATATGCCGTGGCGCTGCCGTATCGATCAGGATCTGCCGCGCCGGTATTACTCAGCTGCGGAGAAAGAACTGCTCGTACCAGACAAGGAATACAAGCGCCGTCCATATCTTTCTGCCGTTGTTCGCGCTGCCCTGCTTGTGCTCGTCGAGCAGGCGGACAAGCGCGTCACTGTCAAAGAACCGCCTTGCCTCCGGCGAGGTAAAGTAGTCGCGTGCGTACTTATAGTACCGCTCCTCGCGGAACCAGTAGCGTATCGGTACGGGAAATCCGACCTTCGGGCGGTTTGCCCAGTCGTCGGGTATCGTGCGGTTTGCAGCCTGACGCAGCACATACTTTGTAATGCCGTCCTTTATGCGGTAGCCGGCGGGTATGCGCTCCGCAAGCTCCATTACGCGTCTATCAAGGAACGGTACGCGCAGCTCGAGCGAGTGCGCCATGCTCATCTTATCCGCCTTGAGCAATATATCGCCGGGCAGCCAGAGCTTCATATCGAGATACTGCTTCTTTGTCAGCTCATCGGCTGAAGCTACGTTCTTATATATATCTGCCGTTATCTCACGCGGCGTTCTGCCTATGCGGTAATCGGATGCAAGATAGGAAGGCGCCTCGCGCTCGCTGTACACCATAGCCTGACCGATAAAGTAATCCTCCGGTCTGCCGCTGCTTCGGATAATGAAATCATGCCCCTTAAAGTACGGCAGATGCCGTGCGGCAGCAGCTGCCGCAATACGAAGTCCGCGCGGCAGATGCTTATACTTCTGCATTTGCGGAGTATCGCGATACCAGTCGTAGCCTGCAAATATCTCGTCAGAGCCCTCGCCGGACAGTACGACGGTAACATGCTCCCGCGCGAGCTGCGCAAGGAAGTACAGCGGCACCGACGACGGGTTGGACTGCGGCTCATCCATATGATACTGTATCGTAGGCAGGCTGTCCATGCACTCCTCCGCCGTCAGCGTACGGCTGATATTGCGGATGCCGAGCAGCTCAGACAGCTCGCGCGCATAGCAGGTCTCGTCAAACTTTTCATATTCGTAGCCCACCGAAAAGGTAAGCTCCGGGCGCATAGCCGCAGTTATGTAGCTCGAGTCGACACCGCCGGAGAGAAATGCGCCGACCTTGACGTCGGCTATTCGGTGTGCCGATACCGATTCACAGACGGCGCCGTCAACAAGCTCTATCCACTCATCGAGGCTCTTCGTTCGATCGGGTACAAAATCAGTCTCCCAATAGCGCCCGGTCTCGAGCTTTCCGTCCTTCCAGAACAGCCAGTGAGCCGGAGGCAGCTTATATACCCCTTCAAAAAAGGTCTCATCCTCCGATGAGTACTGAAAGGTAAGATACGGGCGCAGACTGCGCGGGTTAAGCCGCTTGTCAAAGTCCGGATGCTCAAGAAAGCTCTTTATCTCCGAGCCGAAGATAAGCCCACCGTCGGGCATGGGATAATAATAAAACGGCTTTATTCCGAAATAGTCTCGGGCGCAGAAGAGCGAATGCTCCGCATCGTCCCACACGGCAAACGAGAACATTCCGCGCAGATGATCGAGCATTCCTCTGCCGTATTCCATATACGCATGGAGCAGCACCTCGGTATCGCTCTCTGAGTGAAATGTATGTCCGCGAAAGGCAAGCTGCGCCTTTATCTCACGATAATTATATATCTCACCGTTGAAGATAACGGTATATCTGCCGTCCTCGCTCGTCATAGGCTGACGTCCCGCCTCGGATAGGTCGATGATGCTCAGCCGTCTGAAGCCGAGCGTTATTCCGTCTCCGAGATAATCGCCCGACATATCGGGTCCGCGATGAACTATGCGGTCCATCATGCGGGAGATTATCTCCCGCCGTGCTTCAAGCATTCCGGTAAATCCGGCAATTCCGCACATATGCTATCCTCCATTGCCGCTCAGGCGGGTGTTTTTTTGCTTGCCGCGATATTCGCGCACACACGGTCGTATATCGCGCCCGCAGCGAGCGAGCCGAGCACGCCGAAGAGCACGCCGAGCAGTGCGCCGCAGATAACGTCGGTCGGATAATGAACAAAAAGGAACAGTCGCGACACCGCAACGAGCACCGCTCCGACATATGCGGGGATAGCCCACTTCGTGCGGTTCATCGCAAGAGCCGTCGCCGCCTCAAAGCAGCAGAGTGAATGCCCCGACGGGAACGAATAGTCGGGGAGATGCGACACCACCGACTCTATCCCCTCGATAGCGTCGTACGGACGCGGTCTGGCGACGACGTTTTTTATGATGCCGTTTCCGACGATAACTCCGATAAGCAGCGAAGCACCTATGCAGATGCCGCTGCGGCGGGGCTTTTTTAAGAAAAGCAGTATGACCGCCACGGCTATCCAGAAGATGCCGCCCTCGCCGAGCAGCGTTACGATTCGAAAAAACATCGTGAGAAAGGCGCTGTGCACATTCTCGTATATTGCCGTAATGACCGACGCGTCCCACGTCGTTACGGCTTCTAAAAATGCTCCCATAGTATAGTTCCGTTTCTTTTTTTATTTCATTGAGCCGTCATCTCAGCTCAGGCGCATCCTGACAAGGAGAAAATCCGCGCCGCTGCGCGCAAATACAAGCTCTGCGCCCTTGACCGTATCGGTCTTTTGACCGAAATTTTTCATTTCCGCCGTAAAATCGACCTTGCAGGAGAACATATCAGCACCGTGGCTGAAAAAGTCGTATGCCGTAATATCAAGGCTCTTTACCGTGCACGGTATGTTCTGAGCAAAGCTGAAGCGCGAGGCTGTAATATCCTCGTAGGCCTCCGAGCCCTGCCATGTCAGGTTGCGGGTAGCGACGAATTTTGCCATTGTACCGTCGGTATAGCCTGCGGCGGTATATGTAACATAGGTCTCTATAAATTTCTCGACCGTCTGTGTGCAGCTCTCGGCGAGAGGCGCGCTGCCTGCGCCGTCGAAGCGGCATACACCGTCTAAGTCAAAGCTGCCCTCAAAGGTCGCGCCCGCAGAATCTATATACTGCGCGCTCGGCTGCTCAGTAAGGTCGTCAACGCGATAGACAAGCTCGCGGTCGTCCCCGCCGCTGTACGCGGAAAGTCCGTCGAGGATCGGGTAAACATCGCCCTGCTCCGCCGATGCGCGTTCAAGCGTCTCGCCGCAGAGCACGACCGTACCGGAGGACGGCGCATGTATCTCGGCGCTGTAAAATGTCGGAAGGAATTCCGACACATAGCTGTCGACGAGCCGGCAGGAGGTCACCGAATACACCTCAAGACCGAAGCGGCTCTGTCCGCTCGGTGCGATGGTAACGAGCGCAACGGTCTTGCCGTCGCGTATAACGCCGTAGCTCAGTGATCCGTCGTCTCCCGTTCCGCCGGTACGCGCACTCGAGAGCGAATCCGATGCAGCCGATATATCGGCTGCAAGCGCTGCGGCATTTTCCTCATCCGCGCCGCGCCGCTCCGATATGAGCGAATATACAGCCGAGCCGTCAAGCGATGAAAAATAATCCTTTATCCGATTCTCGGGGCGTGTGTACTCAAAGGCGGACATAAATGCATAGAAAACGCCGAGTCCCGCCGCAATAACGGCAAGCGCGATGATTATATATATCCTAAGTCCTCTGAAAAATCCGCTCTTTCTTTTACGCAGATCGGAAACATCCACCGCCCTTACGCCGCTGCCATTCGATTTGTCGGATGGTACAGCACCCATCGGCTGTGTGCGCGGACGCGGCACTCCCACAGACTGCGCGCTGTCGCGCGATGCTCTGCCCGCGCCAGTCCGTGCGGGATTCTGCTGTCCTCTTGCAGTGCCGGGCTGCGTGACATTGCGCCGAGCCTTCGCCGCATCGGGCTGCAAGCTCTGCCTCGGAGAGGCAGCACGGTCTGCCTGACGTACTCTGTTCGCGGTTTCGGAGCGTTTCGGCTCTGTCATCGGCTGTCGTGCACCGCCGGTCGAAGCTTGCCTGATATCGCCGGGCATGTTCCGCCGAGCCGCACTCTGTGCAGTCTGCTGCGGTGCGCATGTCGGTTCTCCGCCCACCCCGTTCTGCACGGTTTGCCGTACAGCATCCGATGCTGCCGGACCGGTTTCATTCGGTGCCTCGCCCGACTCTGCCCGCTGCGCCGCCCGAGCCTCGGGTTTCAATATTTTAGGAATACGGCTCTGCCCGTTTTCCGGACCGCTCTGCGCTGCCGACACAGCCTCACAGCCCGTGTCGTCTCCGGTCGAGGCGGTATTGCGACGCTCGCGCAGTCTGTCGAGCGAGGCGGCAGAGGACGGTGTGAATATGTTCTTGTTTTCGTTATCCATAGCCGTCCTCACTTTACAAGTATCGCATTCGGGAGCACGCGCTCGCCGTAAACGTAAGCCGAATTATTCATAGTTCCGCCGTCGTACATCATAAGCGATGAGGCACCTCCGTCGAGGTTCGAGGCGTTGACAGCACCGTAGTCGAGCATAACGCTGACAAGGTCGTCAAGCGTTGCGCCGAGCGAGCCTATGGAGCGTCCGTTGATAACAAGCATCAGCATTGCGCCGTCGGATCGCTGTCCTATAGCGGTACGCGGATTAAAGCCGCCGCTGAGGCTTCCGCCGGAATTGCATGGCGTGCCGTTGATTATAAGAGCAGGACCGAAGCTAACCGCATCGCGAACGCCTGCGTCGAGCGCCGACTTCGGAGACATATTTCCGACATGCAGAATGCCGTCGCCGTCGATGCCGACCATACTGTACGAGCCGTTCATACTGCCGTATTTCAGTTCCCCATCCTTTATGACGGCCCCCTTCGGAACACCGCCGTTGCCCATTCCGCCCGGATCGGCAAAGCCGCCGGCGTTCGTACCGCCTATCGCACCGTACTTCTCGATAAGGCGCTTGAGAGACAGTCCCTTTTTATCCTCGCCGTAGGCATCGGGAATGCCGACAAAGACGCGCTTCGGGTCGTCCACTATCATCATAACGCCGTTGTATGTGCCGCCGCTGACCTGCTCCACGCGTATGCCGTCGCCCTGTGCGACGATCTCGGCAGTCGAGGTATTATCTGTGTTGCTGCCGTCGGTACTGTTATCCGAGCTGCCGTCGGAGGGTGTTTTGTCGTCATTCTTATCCCCGCCTATCGTGATAAGATCGGTATTCTGCTCGGTATTCTGCATTCTGTCGACCGCCGCAGCCTTTTCGGCAAGTATTGCATCCACCTCATCGCGCGAGAGGCACATATCGGCAAGAAAGCCTCCGGCGCTCGTCTCCTTGACACTCATTACAAACAGACGCTTAGCAGATTCGGACGGGCCGTGCGTAAGTATGAGCATAACACCGTAAAGCGCTATAACAATGAGCAGCAGTGTTACCGCAAACACGATGAGCACGCGCGCTATCACCGTCGACGGACGCAGGCGGCGCTTCTTTTTGGTTGTTTGCCGCGACATGAGTCTGTTCTGCGGCATATCGGTCGGTCGTATAGGAGCTGTTTTATTCAAGGCTCTTTCCTTTCACATTCAAAGGCATTTTCCACATCCGCGCAGCGGTCACATCCGAGAACTAATCGCGTGCGGCATGCAGCATTTGACGGGAACATCCGTATAAATGTTTAGATTATCTTTTTCGGTGCAGACGATTTTAGCCGACCCGCAGTGGGGAGAGATAAAAAAGATGCAGAATCGTCGAAAATCGTCACGTCGCCGTACAATTGTACGGCAGAGGCGATTTTCGGCGGTAGAAAAATCGGATAATTATTCCTTCGGAGAAATCCGATAGGATTTCATCTGATTACACAGCATTTGTGCTGAATAAGAAGCCTTACAAATGCGTTTTACCCGCTTTTTCGGTCTGCGCTTTTTTTCCGACCCGAAATGGGGAGAGATAAAATCGTTTGGAGTATTCGA
>OLOL01001368.1_pt1 | contig 21298 bp, 16 predicted proteins | sample 1673081 | NCBI WGS metagenome assembly OLOL01 (sample SAMEA3136753, study PRJEB25190) | human gut metagenome
GGGGCTGCGGCCCCTTATCAACCCCGGGGTTTTCGACAGGCTGAGGGGGCGCCACGGTCGTGGCGCCCCCTGTTGTTTTTTCTTTGCTTACGCGATTATCTTGTGAGCCAGGCTGTAACGCTTGCGCTGTATGGCGAATATGGCCGCCAGTATCGCAAAGCCCAGCAGGTCGGAGACAGTGCCGGGTATTATCATTCCCAGGCCGCCCGCGATGAGCAGTATCCGTTCATACCATTTGCAGTGGTCCTGCACAAAGCCCGCAAGGCCGCCGGAAAGAGCGTACATTCCTACGAGTGCCGTTGCAGCATTCTGCACTACCGCCCATACCGTAGTGTCTATCATCAGCATGGCGGGGTTCATAACAAATATATAGGGGACAATAAACGCTCCTATGGCCAGCCTCGTTGCATTCACGCCGGTCTTGAACGGTTCGCCCTTGGCAATGGCGGAACCTGCCATTGCGGCGAGGGCCACGGGAGGAGTAATATCCGCCACTATGCCAAAATAGAATACGAACAGGTGGGCGCTCATTATTATAGCCATGGTGGGCTCGGTCACAGGAACCCCCCGCATCATGCATACCATATTTATTATAGCAGGGGCGCATATGGTAGAGGTTATCAGGTAGTTAGCCGTAGTAGGCACGCCCATGCCCAGCACTATGGATGAGAGCATGGTAAAGAACAGCAGCAGATAGATGCTATTGCCCGCTATCTGTGCAAGGCCGGTAGCCAGCTTGAGTCCGAGACCGGTCAGGGTAACGGTACCCACTATCATGCCCGCCATTGCACAGGCGACAACTACGGACAAAACGCTGCGGGAGCCGTTTTTCAAGGCATCAACTATCATGTCGTAAGGATCGAACCCCAGCGCCGCGTTTATCCATTCCCTGGCAGTAAGCTTTTCCCGTATCCGGCAGCCGCGTATAACGCATATTGCCAGCCATATGCCTATGGCAGCAAGGGAATACACAGTAAAATGCAGTCCCGTGTTCATGCCGGCCACCATCATCGCAGCGGGTATAAGGCACAGCCACTGTATGCTGCATGCCATGAGAGAAGCGAGTATCGCACCCAGCGCCGCATAGGTGGGGGTGACCTTTGCGGAAAGCATGTATATCATAAATATCAGAGGCATAAGCAGATGGCCACGTTCCCGCATAACGACGCCTATCTTGGGTATGTCTTTGTCCTCCATGCCCTTAAGGCCTATTTTGCGGGCCTCGTGGTGCACGCTTATGAGTATACCCGAGAAATACAGCACCGCCGGTATTATGGCGGATTTTACCACCTGAGCGTATGTAAAGCCGGTGCTTTCCGCCATCAGGAACGCCGCAGCACCCATTATGGGGGGCATTATCTGCCCGCCGGTAGAAGCCGCCGCCTCCACCGCCCCGGCAAATTCAGGCTTATAACCCAGCTTTTTCATTGCCGGTATAGTGAACGAGCCCGTAGATACCGTATTGGCCACTGAGGAGCCGGATACCGTGCCCTGAAGAGCGGAGGATATTACAGCCACCTTTGCAGGGCCGCCTATGTGCTTGCCCGCCACCGCGTTTGCAAGGTCTATGAACAATCTTCCCACGCCGGTCTTCTCAAGGAAAGAGCCAAAAAGTATGAACAGGAATATATATGTGGAGGACACGCCCAGAGGAGTTCCGAATACGCCGTTAAGGGTAAAGTACATATGGTTCACTATCTGGCGCACGCTGTACCCCCTGTGGCCGAAGGTGCCGGGTATAAGGTTGCCGAACTTGGCATAAAGAAGGAATGCCAGTACAACTATCAATATAGGCATACCTACCACCCGGCGGCAGCCCTCCATCAGCAGCAGTATGCCCACCGCCCCCACAACTATATCCATAGAGGAGTAATTGCCCACATTCTTAATGATATACTCATAGTTGAGAGGGATATACAATATCACGGCCACCGCAAGTATCGCGAGGACGTAATCGTACCACTGCACCTTGTTCTTTGCCATGTGCTTGCCTGCGGGGTAAAGAAGGAATACCAGCGTCAGCGCGAAGGCAAGATGCACCGAGCGCAGCACCTGAGCGGGTATCGTCCATATGCTCGTATATATCTGGAACAGGGCAAAGGCTATAAGTATTGCGGAAATAACAAGAGAAATTCCCTTGGGCAGCCCGTTGCGGAAGGCGGATTCGCGGTCGTACTGTTCAAGCACCTTAGCGGCTTCCATCGCTGCTATTTCTTCCTCGCTCATTCCTGTGGTATCGACGTTCAGCTCGATGCCGTTCGCTTTTGGCTTCTTATCTTTTTTCTTTTTTAATAACTCCATTAAATCCTCTCCGGTGTCAGTATTTGTTAAATATCTTAACGCTCCCATAAACCTCAAATTAGGAGAGCCTTCGCCCTCCTAATTCTTATTAGGCTTACGTTGTGCAGTGTTACATGATGCCCTTTTCCTTGTAGTACTTGACAGCTCCGGGATGGAAGTCCACGGTAACGCCCTGGAGCGCGGTGTCCAGGGTAACCTCTCTTCCGTGGGCGTTGCCGGCGATGAGGTCGGTCTGGTTCTCGAAGATGGTCTTGGTAATGTTGTAAACTACTTCCTCGTCCAGATCGGTAGTGGTAGTGAGCACTGCCATCATGGCAACGGTCTCGGCCGCCTCCACACCGTATACGTCAGTGCCGATGGTAGTCTTGGCATAGAACGGGTACTGGGCGATAAGGTTGTCTGCGATCTCGCCGTCAATGGGAACCACTACTATGTCAGTGTAGTTGGCCAACTCGGTTATGGCGCTGTTAGGCAGCGCGGAGGTGGCAAACGCCGCGTCCACCGTGCCGTTCTGCATGGCTGTGGAGGCCTCGGAAAAGCTGAGATACTGCACGTCAAAGTCGGAGTAGCTCATGCCGGCAGCCGCAATTATCTGGCTGGCGTTCACCTCGGATCCGGAGCCCTGGTCGCCCACGCATACCTTTTTGCCCTTGAGATCCGCTATGGTCTTGATGCCGCTGGACTTGGTGGCTACCAGCTGCACCGCCTCGGGATAGAGGGAAGCTATTGCGCATAGGTTCTCCATGGCGCCGTCGTCCTTCATGGACTCGGTACCGGTGACGGCATACTGGAGAACGTCGTTCTGCATGAATGCAATCTCTGCTTCCTTGTTTTTGAGTTTGCGGGCGTTGTCGATGGAGCCGCCTGAGGTCTGAGCCGTAACTTCAACGTTGTCTATCTTGCTGGTAAGGACGCTGGCTATAACGCCGCCAAAGGCATAATAGGTGCCCGCGTCACCGCCGGTGGCCATATTAAGCCTGTGTATTTCAGAGCCGCCGCCGGCACAGGCGGTAAGGCCCAGTGCCATTGTGAATACCAAAGCTATTGCGATAAATTTCCTCATGAGTTTCTCCTCCTATATCAGAACAAATTGAGTACCCTTGAATACTTGTATACAATAACACAAACATCCATGTATTACAAGCATAGTTTAAAAATTATCACTGATATTTTTCTGCGTTTTTCCCCGCGACTCTCAAGGGCCCCGCCGCCATCAGCATAATCAGCATAAAAAACGCGGCCCGAAGGTCGTCTCCGAGCCGCTTTTGCCGTTGTCTTATTAAATTCGTTATTCAACCCTGGCCCCGCACTGGCTGCAAAATTTCATTCCCTGGGCAACCTCCGCACCGCAGCCGGGGCAAACTCTGCTTCGGGGAGCTTCGGCGGCTTCCGGCGCGGGCGGTTCTATCTTGGCGCCGCACTGAGGGCAAAACTTCGCGTCTGCGTTAAGGTTAGCGCCACACTGGGAACATTTCACGCTCTGCCCTTCCGCAGGCATGCTGGTATCAAGCACGGGAATGCCGGGCTGCACGCTCGTCTGCGTTTTGACCGCGGAGGCAGCTTCCTCTGCTGCCGCAGCTTCCGCCGCCCTTCGTTCGCCCTCGGCCTTTATGGCCACTATCTGCTTTTGAGCCTCGTCTATGGCCGCCGTGCGCTGGTCCAGTTGGGAATACATCGCAGCAGCTTCCGCGGGCTCGCCCTCGCCGCCGTTAATGCGATGAGCATAGTACGCCTCTCCCAGCTGTCTGTAAATATCGTTCATAGCGCTGCGCTCGGAAGCTATCCGCGCGTTAATCTTCGCCATTTCGATGGCGTCGCCCGTCTTGTCGCCCACGTTCTTGGCTATGGAATTGATCTTGTCAAAAAATGCCATTTCCGGTCTCTCCTTATATTGCTCTTATTTACTTAATAATATTATTATCTCCCGCTGCAAAAATCATATCACCAAAGCCTCCGTATTTCCATACCTTAAGCCCCATACACATGCGTTTTTTCAAATATGTAATATTTTCTTCACTATTTGACACGGTTATGTTGGAATGATACAATTTTAATATATTCAAGCTAACGCTGTCATCATATATCAAAGGGGTATTTTATGCTGGTACTGATAAAAGGCGCAGGGGACCTCGCCACGGGCGTTGCAGTGCGCTTAAAGCGCGCGGGCATGGATATAGTCATGACTGACCTTGTAAAGCCCAGCGCAATACGCCGCTCCGTAGCTTTCTCCGAGGCCATGTATCACGGTACAGCCAAGGTTGAAAGCATAACTGCCGTTCTTGTTCCATATGCCGAAACCGCAAAGGCTGTAATAACCCAGGGAAATATACCCATACTGGCTGACGAGACCGGCCGCACCGCGCTTACTCTTTGCCCGGACGCAATGGTGGACGCCATAATCGCCAAGCGCAACACAGGAACATCCATCTCTGACGCCCCTGTCGTCATAGCCCTCGGCCCCGGCTTTACAGTGGGCACGGACTGCCATGCCGCAGTAGAGACAAAGAGGGGTCACTACATGGGCCGAGTATACTATGAAAAGGGACAGAGCCCCATACCCAACACCGGCATACCCGGCATAATAGCCGGGCGCGGCGCCGAGCGCGTGATGCACGCTCCTGCCTGTGGCGTGTTCCACTGCATACACGCCATAGGCGACAGGGTGAAGGCACAGGAGACGGTGGCTATCGTCGGCGGCAAAGAAGTAAAAGCTCAAATAGACGGCACCCTCCGTGGCCTGCTGCCGGACGGCTTCTACGCTGCCGAGGGCATGAAGTGCGCCGATGTCGATCCCCGCTGCGAATACGAACACTGCTTCTCCTGTTCGGACAAGTCCTTGGCCATGGGCGGCGCCGTACTGGAAGCCATAATGCACTTTACCGGCAAATAAAAATAAGCGCAGTTTAAATAAGCGGCAGTTCAGCCGCTTATTTTTTTATTGTCCGTTGACACTCGCTCCGCTGTTTGATATCATATAGATATCAAACAGATAGGAGATTGATTGTGATGACTGAAAAAACGCTCAATAATCGAAAGAACGGAATGGTCGTCCTGCTCTTGCTGGTGCTCGTATATGTGGCTTCTGTAGTTCTTTTCATATTCGGGATTTCGTATGATATACTGCCTCTTACCCTGATCAGCTGCGTATGGTTTGTTTTCGGTTGGATATTCTTCCTCGGGCTTAAGGTGCTAAAGCCTCAAGAGGCGCTTGTCCTTACGCTGTTCGGCAAATACGTCGGTACCCTTAAGAACTCCGGCTTTTACTTTGTAAACCCTTTCTGCACAGCCGTGAACCCGGCAGCGGGCACAAAGCTCAACCAGAGCGGCGACGTAAAGGTTCTGGGCGCAAAGCAGCCCTCCGGTGGAGTCGATGTCTCTATAGATATACCAACAAAGAAAATATCCCTCAAGATAATGACCCTGAACAACAACCGCCAGAAGATAAACGACTGTCTCGGCAACCCTGTTGAAATCGGCATAGCGGTCATGTGGCGGGTGGTGGATACAGCAAAGGCGGTATTCAACGTGGATAACTACAAGGAATATCTGTCCCTTCAGTGTGACAGCGCACTTCGCAACATCGTTCGCATCTATCCCTACGATATCGCCCCTAATGTGGACACCACCGGTGACGGCATTGCCGACGAAGGCAGCCTTCGGGGCTCCAGCGAAGTCGTTGCGGCTCGCATAAAAGACGAAATACAGGATAAGGTATCTGAAGCCGGTATAGAAATACTCGAAGCCCGCATAACCTACCTTGCTTATGCTCCGGAAATAGCCGCGGTCATGCTCCAGCGGCAGCAAGCCTCGGCTATCATAGACGCACGAAAGATGATAGTTGACGGCGCCGTTGGCATGGTAGAGATGGCCCTGGAGAGGCTCAGCGAAAACAGAATAGTCGACCTTGACGACGAGCGTAAGGCCGCCATGGTATCCAACCTCCTCGTGGTGCTCTGTGGCAACCACGACGCCCAGCCCGTAGTAAACTCCGGCAGCCTGTATTAAGGAGTCCCTTATATGGCGAGCGATAAAAAGCAGATACCCCTTCGCCTTTCCTCAAAGCTGTACGACGCTATAGCCGCATGGGCAGAGGACGACTTCCGCTCTGTAAATGGCCAGATAGAATATCTGCTTACGGAATGCGTGCGCCAGCGCAAAAAGAATGGCAAGTATGTTTCAGATGAAATAGATATACCGCCGGAGTTGGATATCAAATAATATAAAAAAAGAGAGCGGTCCCCATATCCGAGTGACCGCAGGACGCTCGGCTATGCCGTTCTCTTTTGCTATATAGGTTATTTATTTCCGTCAATATCGAACTTTATCTCGTCCGGCCTTACGTAGCCCAGCTTTTCACGGGCGTACTGTATGAGGTAGGATTCGCTGCCGCTGTACTCTATCATGTACTCGAGGCGGGCCTTTTCCTCGTTCTGCGCCGCTATTACCTCCTGAAGCTGCGCCTGCTCCTCGGCTATAGCGTCCAGCTTTTTCTGCTGGGATATGAGCACGGCCGCGATTATAAATGCAAGCGCCACAAAACCCACGGCAAACGCCCGCATACGCTTTTTATTCCGTTTTCTTACCCTCTTTGCCATTACCTATGCGTCCTGCTCAAAGTTTTGACCGCTCGCTCCGGAGATACTTCTACTTACTACTTATCCTAATGCATATATAACATCAACGCAACTGTTTTTTTGTAAATTTTGCCTTCTTCGCTTTTTTCGCCCTTATGAGCCTTCCCGGGAAACGTGCATACAGGTATATTCCCAATGCTATCGCGGCAAAAAGATACAGCCGCAGCGTGCCGCAATTTATATACAGCAGCGTAAGCGCCACAAGAGCCATAGCGGCGGCATAATAAAGCAGGTCTATAATTCCCGTTGTCACCGCGCTTTTGAACGGCTTTCGCAGCAGCGCAAACAGATCATACATAATTCCTATTACCAGCCCGCAGTTAACCGCCGCAACAAATCCGGCAAACTCGGTCAGCTCTCCCGGCGGGAACAGCTCCCTCATCTGAATATCCTTCCCAGCAGGCTTCCTCTCTCTTCTCCTTCGGCGTATTCAAGCGCGGATATCTCCCCTTCCAGCATTACCTGCCCCTCGTCCAGGTTCAGCTTTGTAATGTGCAGCTCCGCCCCCTCTATTCTCAGTTCTCCCGCTTCCGTAAGAAGCTGTACGAACTGTTCATTAAAGCTGTCCACGTCCTTTACACCTGTCACGCTAATGAGCCGCCTGTCGTCTATGTGTATGGAATGGCTTCGTATCCTTCCGCCTTCCAGCAGCCGCTGATCCTGCATTTTTGCTTTACCCCCTTGTGAAACTTTCATAGATATATATGCAAAAGCTCTATGGAAAATTTGCCGATACCATAAAAAAACAGGCATTTTTTGTCATTTGTGAATATAAAGTTAATTTATGTCTTTTAACGCTTGACAGCTTTCTTTTTGGAATATACTATTATTATGATATTATATGTTTTCCCGGATAAAACCAATTGTATCAGCATAGCTTTTTCATTGATTAGATCCAGGCCAGGCAGAAAGAAAAACAGTGATTATATTTTTCCACTTTCTGGTAATACTATCGGTATGCGGCTTTTTGCTGCATCAGCGAATGAAAGTTATAGCTAATTCCGTGGTTTTTTATAAATTTTTATGCCATATGTCGAAAGGAGTACCCCCACAGTGACCAGAGAAATGCTTCAGGAAAAGAGCTTGAATGATCTCAGGGAGATCGCCAAGCTTCAGGGCGTAAAGTCACTCACAAAATACCGCAAGAACGAGCTTGTGGACATCATAATGAACGGCGGAGCGATACCCTCCGCGGTGCAGCAGCCAGCTGAGCCGCCGGCTCCCCAGCTCGAAGCCCGGCCTGCTCCACAGCCCGCCGCCCCTGCATCCGGGCAGCCAATACAGGCCGCAGAACAGCCATCTGAGGAAGCACACGTGCGGCACAGCGACGTTCTGCACGAAGCTCCTGCACAGCCCCGCTCTCAGTATGTACCTGCGTATCAGGCACAGCAGCCCCGTCAGATGGGCTATCAGCAGCAGTACCGCAAACCCTATCAACAGAATTATCAGCAGCGGCAGGGATACGGCTACAATCAGAACCGTTATCAGCAGCAGGGCTATCAGGCATACAACAGGGACTACTCCCAGCAGAGTTATCAGCCTTCTTATAACAGGGACTATTCCCAGCAGGGCTACCAGCAGCCCTCCTACCAGCAGGGCTATCAGCAGCAGAGCTATCAGGCCGCCTATGAGCAGCAGTCCGAGGAAAGCTTCCGCAGACCAGACCGTCCCGAGGGCTACTACAACAAAGAATACGGCACCAGCAATCCCGCAGTTCCCGGCCTTCTCGAGGGCGGAGAATGCGGCGATTGCGAAGGCGTACTCGAAGTGCTGCCCGATGGCTACGGCTTCCTCCGCAGCGACAACTATCTGCCGGGCAACAAGGACATATACGTCTCCATCGCCCAGATACGCCGCTTCGGCCTCCGCACAGGCGATCTCGTCACCGGCAAGACCCGTCCAAGCAAGGAGGGCGAGCGTTTTCTCGCGCTGCTGTACATAACAGCCATAAACGGCATTGATCCCGAGGAGGCCATGAAGCGTAAGCCCTTTGAGGAGCTTGTGCCCATATACCCCAATGAGCGTCTCACTCTGGAATATGACGACGGCACCGGCGCAAAGGACCAGAATCTGGCCATTCGCCTGGTAGACCTCATAGCCCCCATAGGCAAGGGCCAGCGCGGCCTTATCGTCAGCCAGCCCAAGAGCGGCAAGACTACGCTGCTCAAGAACATAGCCAACGGAATAACCAACAACTATCCCGACGTTACCCTCATAGTGCTGCTCATAGACGAGCGGCCCGAGGAAGTCACGGATATGCAGCGCAGCATAAAGGGTGAGGTACTGTACTCCACCTTTGATGAGCTGCCCGAGCATCATACCCGCGTAGCCGAAATGGCGCAGGAGCGCGCTATGCGTCTGGTGGAGCAGGGCAAGGACGTGGTAGTTCTCATAGACTCCATAACCCGTCTCACCCGCGCCTACAATATTACTATCCCCGCCACCGGCAAGACTCTTTCCGGCGGTATGGATCCGGGAGCGCTGCATAAGCCCAAGCGCTTCTTCGGCGCTGCCCGCAACATCGAAAACGGAGGCAGCCTTACCATAATCGCTACCGCCCTCATCGAGACCGGCAGCCGCATGGACGATATAGTTTATGAGGAATTCAAGGGCACAGGCAACATGGAGATACACCTTGACCGCAAGCTCTCCGAAAAGCGCATATTCCCTGCCATAGACATCTACAAGAGCGGTACCCGCCGGGATGACCTGCTTCTCTCCCCAGACGAAATGGACGCAGTGTACATCATACGCAAAATGCTGGGCAACGGCAATCCTGCGGAAATCACCGAGCAGCTCATCGCCATGCTTGAGAAGACGGAAAACAACAAGGAATTCGTCGCCAAGATACGGGCATGGAACAGCGCCTATGAGAAGGACGGCTTCACCACAGGCAAGACCTTCAACAAATAAACCGCGGCACTCCGTACCCCGGTCTCGGTCGGGTTCATTTATAAAAAAAGCCCGAATATATCAAAATAGTACTTGCACCGGCACCGCAGTATAAGATATAATAACTTCGTTCGGGTTGTATATGCCCGCATGCAGCAGGAGGGCGGCTAATCGCCCTGCGCCCAGCAAATACAGGAGGATAACACGATGAAGAAGGATATCCACCCCAATTACGGTGAGAGCATCGTTCGTTGCGCTTGCGGTGAGACCTTCAAGAGCGGTTCCGTCAAGGGTGAGCTCAAGGTTGAAATTTGCTCCAAGTGCCACCCGTTCTTTACCGGCCGTCAGAAGCTGGTAGATACCGGCGGACGCGTGGATCGCTTTAAGAAGCGCTATGGCATGAACTAATTGCGACAGATAAAAAAAGCAGGGATTTCCCCGCTTTTTTTATTTTTGCAATGTTGAACTTGTATGCGCACTTCCCGTATTGTATAATTTATATATTGTCAGTCAAAAGGCCGATATTTGGGCTTGCCGGAAGGAGGGACGCATATGCCGCGCAAACACGGGGATTTTCCGTCTGTACGTGACGCTATACTGTATACCGCATCCTCCCTCTTTACACAAAAGGGCGTCCACGGCACCAGCCTGGGCGATATCGCAGCCGAAGCAAAGCTGAGCAAGGGCACACTTTATTACTACTATTCCACCAAGGACGAACTTATCGTCACCATAACCGATGACTGTCTCTGCCATATGACGGACATACTTTTCTCCTGGGTAGACGGTCTGAACCGTGAGGAAGCCCTCCGCCCGGCGCTCATTCGCCTGTTTGAAAGTCTCATGGCAGACGAGCACAACGCGCGGCTGTACTGCGTACTGTGCGCCGAATGCGCCAGCGAAGATACCCCCATACGCGAGCTCATGACGGAGTACAAGCAAAAGTGGCGGTTGATGCTGGAGCTGGGCGCGCTGAAGCTGCAATCCCGCAACGCCGGGATACTGGGTGAGCGGGCAGAGCTGTTCTTTACGCTGCTATCCGGCCATATGCTGCAAACCTTTGGCGGCATGGGCAGCATATCCATAGAGACCCTCGTGGACGCGCTGATGAGAGAATAAAGCGAATTCATGACCTTTTGGCGCTTTCGCAGCGCCCTCACCTTTCGGTCACGTGCCGTCCATTATAATCTTTACTTACTTGAAAACAGCCTGGGCTGGACGGTCATACGCCGTACCATATCCAGGCTGTTTTTGTTTATACAGTTCTCAAACGTCCTAACCGCGGTACGCCGCTACATGCCTATCATATACTTTTGCTTTTTCCGGCCATCGGCTATCAGGAGCGCCAACAGTCCCGTGAAAGACAACAGCATCATTGCCGCGCCGCACAGCAGCCGTATATCTCCGCCCAGCTCGCCGGTCTTGCCTATGCTGCCCGTCTTACCTGCCCCCCCAGCGGGCTTAGGCGTGCTGCCTGGGCCCGGCGTTGAGCAGGGGGGCTGGGTCGGTGTAGCGCAAGGCTGATTGGATATATTGTCCACCGTCAGCACCACTGTATTGCCCAAGGATATGTAAGCGCCGTTGCCGGATACGCTCATGTCCCCATCACGCTCCACAGTGAGCGTCCATCCGCCCAAAGGCCTTATATATCCGCTGGGCGTTGCCGTTTCGGTTATGCCGTAGGTCCCCGGCCTGAGCTTTATGGTCTCGGTATTGCCTAACGCATCCGCGGTAACGGTCTTTGTGTAGCTGTTGCCGGTTATTTTGAACGTCGCACCGGATAGCGCCTTGCCCGTAGAGGCATCCCGCTTATGCAGCGTCAGGGCGAATATCACGGGCTAATTCTTCAGCGTGACCGTAAACCCTGATACAGCCTTGCCGTTCAGCTTTAATCCTGAGTCGCTCAGGTTCATCGTCTGCTTTTCGCTGCTGAGCACATACCCGTCCGGAGCTATTACTTCCTCCAGTATGTAATCGCCGTATGGCAGGCTAATCTTTGCCGTACCGTCGCTGCCGGTGGTAAGTATATAGCTCTTTTCGCCGCTCAGCCTGAATGTGGCTCCCGTAAGCGCCTCGCCGGTATCCGACACTTTCTTCAGGGTTATCTCCTTTTCCTCTGCGGTGTTGGTTATCATGGCGGTGTATACAAGACCCTCCGGCTTTAGCTCGGTGCTCCCTACGCTTACCTTCCCGTATTCGTCCACGGTAAAGTCTATGGGGGCGTTCCAAAGCTTATAGCCCTTTGGCGCTTTTGTTTCCTTAGCCCGGTAGCTGCCCATAGTGAGCTCGGTGAATGTCACGAGGCCGTTGTTGTTGGTAACGCCCGTTGCCACAACTTCGCCCTGCTTTTCGCCATTCATCCTGTAGAGGGTGAACTCCGCGCCCGCAAGGCGCAGCTCCTTGTTGTTTTTATCCACCTTTATGAAGCCTACTGCCGTACGCCTAAGCAGATTTTCTACCTTTATTTCAAGCGGCGCCGTCATATTCGCCTCGGTTATAGTGAAGGTTCTGCTGCCGTCCAGTATAGCGTAGCCGCTGGGCGCGTCGATTTCGGTAAGGGTATATGTGCCTTCCGGCAGGTCCTTGAGCGTTACTCTGCCCGCAGTTATTACGCTGCTGCCGCGCTCATCCAACGTGTATACGTCGCCCTCTGCCTTCCACATGAGCAGGCTGCCATTTTCATCCGTCACGTTAAACTTCGCCCCTTCAAGGAGCTTTTCGGGGTTCTCGTGGTCTACCTTTTTAATGGTCACGCTGCCCAGTATATACTTGTTTGCCGCCTCAATAACTACGGGGCTGCCATGGACAAGCTCTGTCTTTTTTACTGAGTACTCCTTATCGCTCAGCGCATAACCCTTTGGCGCCTTTATCTCGCGGATAGTGTAATCATCGTAAGGCAGCTCGGTAATAGACGCCTTGCCTGAGGCGTCGGTCGTCACTGTCTTGGTAAAGCCCCGGCTATCCGTAACGGCAAATTCCGCACCCGCAAGCTTTTTCTGCTTATCCTCGGAGTCGTGCTTATGTATCTCTATGGAGTAGCTGGTCTTTTCGTTGTTGAAGGTATATTTGAATTCGCCCACCGCTCCCTGCATTGCGTTGACGGTGATCTCCCGCACAAAGTCGCCGCTAAGCTGGTAGCCCGCAGGGGCCCTTGTCTCTACGAGCTTATACTTGCCCTCAGGAACCTCGAATACTGCCGTGCCGTCGTAGCCTGTTACTGCCTTTGCTACAACAGCGCCCTCCATGCTATACAGCATGAATTCCGCCCCAACCAGCAGCTTTCCGTTTTCGTCCGCATCCTGCTTTATCGCCGTGACCTTGTACATGGCCTTGTCATTCTTCAGCCGCAGCGTAACCTCGGTCTGCTGCCTGCTTATGGCTATGCTGTGGCGGTCTCCCTTCAACACATACCCTTCGGGGGCCTTTGTTTCCGTTACGGCATAATTTCCGAACTTCAGTCCTGTTATATAAGCCTTGCCGTTGGCGTCTGTAGCTATGGTGCTCGATGCGCCCTCGCCTGTGGCTGCCTCGTATCTGCCGTTATTCTTTATAAAGGTCAGCGGCGTATCGTCGCTTCCGGCTACGGTAAACTCCGCGCCCGCCAGGGCGCCGCCGTCCTTGCCGTCAGTTTTTTCTATGGTGAGGCCGCCGTATATCCGGCTGTTTTTCAAGGTCAGCGTCAGCAGGCCGCCTTTAAAGTTCCACTCTGTCACCTCGCTGGTATTCGTCACCTGCTGAACTGTGCCCTCCGTTACGGTAAAGCCCCATCCGTTCAGGGGTATGGCATAGCCCTCCGCCGCGGCTACCTCGGACAACGTATATTTCCCCGGCGCGAGGGATATTGTATCGGTGATGCCGTTGCTGCCGGTAATAAGGGAGTGGGCGCCCTTCTCGCCCTTTAGCATGAATGCAACGTTTGCAAGGGGCTGGTTCGTATCCGCGTCCACCTTCACGAGCCTGAGCTTAAAGTTTACGGGGGCGTTGCGGACTGTGATGGCCGCCCCTTCGCCCAGCTTACCACCGTCTAGGTATATGCCGTCCGCCTTGACGGAGATATGCCGCCCCGCTCCGTTTATAACGTAGCTCTCCGGCGCTTTCATCTCCGTAAGCGTATATTCGCCTATGGGGAGCGTTATCTGCTCCGTAAGCCCATCTGCCCCTGTGGTATACCTTTTGTCCAGGCCGCCCCCAAGTATGCGGAACTCCGCGCCGGGCAGCGTCAGCCCTTCATCGTTTGTGCTTACCTTTTTTACCTGAAAGCCGTACTCAAGAGGGCTGTTCTTTACGGTAAGCGTATACAGCCCTTCGCCGCTGAAGCCATCGCCTTGCAGATTTCCTTTTTCGTCTATGGTAAATTCAAACTTATTATCCAAAGGCTTATATCCCTCTGGCGCAGCAGTTTCTTTTATGTAGTAGCTGCCGGATTTTAATCCGGTGAACAGCGCCACGCCCGCCTTGTCCGTCGTGACCCTCCTTATCTCTGTATCGTCCTCCCCGTACAGCGCAAATTCAGCGCCCTTGAGCCGCGTTCCGTCCGGGCTCTCCTTCAGCACGGCAATGCCCTTTTCATGGGGCAGGTTTTCAACGGTCAGCTCCAGCGCCTTATCGTACAGATCCGCCCGCACATGGAAGCTCATATCCTCCATTGGTATATAATTTTTCGGCGCCTCATTCTCCCGCAGGATATAGCTCCCCACCGGCAGGCCGACTATATCGGCATTTCCCGCCGTTATGGCTGTAACATCGCCGTCCTCGGAATAGGTATACACGCTGCCTTTGTTGGTAAACGTTACCTGCTTACCGTCCGCATCAAATATGCTGAACTCCGCACCTTCAAGCCTGTTTCCCTGCTCGTCCACCTTATTGAGCTTTACTCTGGTTTTGTAGTTTCTCGCGGTGAACACCACTTCCTCTCCGGCAGCGGTATGGCCTTCTACTTCTACCGTGTATGTCGCAGGATCCAGGGTATAGCCCACGGGCGGCGCGATCTCGGTTATGCTGTACTCACCGGCAGCGGGTACCTCCACCGTAACGGTACCGTCCTTGCCGGTCTCGACCTCCGCATAGAAGCCGCCGCCCCTCACGGCAAATTTCGTATTGGCCAGCTTTTTGTTCTTATCGTTAATATCCCTTTTTACAATGCTCAGGGCATAGCGGCTCTTTGTGTTTTCCACGGAAATACTTATATCCGCACTAACCGTTCCGTCCTCAGCCTTTTGCGGTATGTCAAAAGGACGCTCCGTATCGTCCCGTTCGTACCCCTCCGGGGCGCGGCTCTCTATCGCCACATAGCTGCCGTAGGGTATGCCGGTTTTAACGGCCTTGCCGCTGCTATCGGTTATCAACGTATAAATTGGATTTTCCCGGGCCGCAACCCCCATAGCGTATATTTTAAACTCCGCTCCGAGCAGGGGCTTGCCGTCTTTATCGGCCTTCTGTATCGTCAGCGAACCGGTCTTAGGCGTATTTTTCACGGTTACGGTGTTGCGCCCGTTCGTCGTGACCTCGAAGGGTATAAGCTCCTCGTTCAGTTCATAGCCCTCAGGAGCTACCGTCTCCTTCAGATAATATCTGCCCAGCGGCAGCGTTACCGTATCGGAGCCGCCGTTCCAAGTGGTTATCGTTTTGTCCTTTATGGGATTCTCATCCTCATCCAGCACCTGAAATGCCGCGCCGTTCAAGGGTTCGCCGCCATCGGCGTTTACCTTTTCAACGGTAAACTCCTTCTCCATCCGGGAATTGGCCCATGAGTTCGGAACGCTGCCTATGTTTTTGCCTTCCGCCACAGCGCTGCCGATGCTCACATAATATGTGTCGTTGCTGCGCACATAGCCCTCCGGCGCTATTACCTCCGTAAGCTCATACACGCCATACGGCACGTCCTCAAAGCTGACCCGCCCCTCATCGTCGGAAATGGCATACATCTGCTTAACGGTGGAATACGCCGTGCCGCTCCCCTCTACAAGCTTCAGCTTGAACACCGCCCCTGCGAGTCCCTTGCCCGCGCCGTCGGTTTTGGTGAAGCTTAGGCTGCCTGTATTCAGCTTATTGGTAACCTCTAAATCTATGATCGGGTTTTTGGATTGGTCTGTTACTGATACCACAATATCTTCACCCGCAATAAGCCCTGCCGGTGTGTTGACCTCTTCCAGATAATATGTGCCCCAAAGCAGGCCGCTTATCTCCAGCCGACCGTTTTCATCCGTTTTAAGCTTCGTTGCAGCTTCCTTATTGTCGGCAAGCCCTGTGTATGTATACCTGCTGTTGCCGACGTTTGCCGTAACGTACTGACCGCCCTTTTTCAGCACAAATTCTATGCCGTTCAACAGCTTGCCGTGCTGGTCTTTCTTCACAAGCTTAAGCGTTCCCTTTATCAGTGAGTTGCCTACCGATACGGTTTCCTGTGCTTTTACTATATTGAAAGATGTCGTCCCTTGTACCTTTATATATCCTTGCGGCGCGGATATTTCCTCCAGTGCATAATTATTGCCTACCGGCAGGTACTCCAGTGTGAATTTGCCATCTTCGCCGGTTTCAAATACACTCGCCCCTCCCTCGCCGGAAACGAAAGCCTTAAACTTGCCGTTTTCTGCACTAACATACTGGCCATCGCTGTTCTTTATTCTGAAAGTCGCCCCCGCAAGCGGTTTTTTATCCGCATCGTCTATTTTTAAAACCGTCAGTACCGTATGCTCGTTTGTTATGGTTCCTCCGTCAACAGCCTGATTCGGCGTGTATATGCCCACGGTGTTCTTTTCATCTATCGTCACATCTATCGGCTTTGCCTTGACATACCCCTGTGGCGCTTTGGTTTCCGTGATAGTATACCTTCCAAAGGGCAGGCCCTCAAATTTTACCACGCCACCCTGCCCGCTTGTAGCTATCTTGCTGATGCCGTTGCCGCTGATCTCAAACTCAACGCCTTCAAGCAGCTTCCCATCGTCGCCCTTCTTGACGAGCGTCAGCGAGTATTCCTTCAGCGTATTCTTTATTTCCGTCTTTACGTCCCAAGCATTGTCCCCGCCTATGGTAAATCCGCGCACGGTAGTATCCAGTGCATACCCATTGGGCGCAGCAATTTCCTTAACATAATACGTTCCGGCCTCCAGGTCTGCAAACAGTGCCTTGCCGTCTTTGCCGGTAGACTTGATAATCTCTGTATCGCCGGCGGCGTCAGCGTCCTTATAAAGCCCGAACACCGCGTCCTGCAAAGGCTTATTTGCGCTTCCTGTCTTGGTTATGCTTATGCTGCCATGTGTCCGCGTGTTTTTCCATGTCAGGATAACGCTCTTTCCATTAAACTTGAGGTTACCCGGAACTGTCCCCTCGACATTCGCCGTACCGTTGGCTTGTATATTTACAGTTACGCTTTCTTCCAGCTTGCCGTAGCCGGTGGGCGACTTTGTTTCGATTATAGTATATGTCCCCTCTGCCAGCCCCTCGAATGCCGCTATACCATTCGCTCCTGTGGTTTCGCTGATTCCTCCGGGTGACAGCATAAACTCCGCGCCCGCCAGCGGCTTGCCGTCTTCATCTTCCTTCATTATGGTTATGCTGCCCGCAGTGTACTTCTCGTTGGTCATAGTGATTGTCCCATGGGCGGCGGTCTTTTTTATAGTAATCTCAGCAGAGGGATTGCTATCAAGTACATACCCCTGCGGTGCGGCTATCTCCTTGACGTAGTATGTGCCGTAGGGGAGATTGTCCTTACTCCACACACCGTTTACGGTAGAAAAATCCGTGATCCGATCATCATCGCTGCCTTCGTTTTTCTTCCAGAGCTGGAACGTACCGCCTCCTATTTGTTCTTTCCCTTCGCCGAGCTTTTTGAACGTCACGGAGCCTTTTTGAGAATCCAGCTTATTTTCGATTCTTACTGAAGCCGTACCTTTATTGACGTTTCCGTCCTCAACGGATACTATCGTAACAACATTGTCTTTTTTGTTTATCACGACCTTTTTATCCGGCCCCGCAACGTATTTGCTGCTCTCCTCAACGGTTTCGCGGAGGGTGCAAGTATTATCACCTTCACTCAGCTTATCCGCACCGATATAGAGGGTAGCAGAATCGTTTCCCGTTACCTTTGCAGTATCAATAATATCAATATTACCTTTCGGCCCAATGAGCTGGAAGGTGGCTATTTTTTCCTCGCCGTCGCCCTCCTCCCAGGTCTTATTTACGGTCAGTTCCGCGTCGCGGCGGACGTAAACGACACTATTGTCGCTTATCCTATTCTGTGCAACGCCGCCGGGCTGAAGCTCGGCCATATCGACATCAACGGTAAAGTCAATGGTATATGTTCCAGCTGGTATTCTTTCCCCTCTTGTCTTTTTTATAGATATCTTTCCGCCATCATGCTCAACACTAAGGAATTTATTTGCATTTTCCGGCCCATATTTGACTGACCCTTCCACAAAGCTAAAGCAATCGCTCAGCACATCATCCGTGATACTCGCTTCTTCTTCAGTAGCATCATCGCCATACTGAGTTATCGATATACGGAAAGTAACCTGCTTTTTTCCCATTTCCTTGCTGTTTATGTCGACCATGCGAACAGCATTCCCGTCAGCTATTATATATTTGTTTAGAAGCAGCATTGCGGCATCGTATTTGCGTGCGGTAACGCTGCTCTGCTGTTGTTGTTCTCCGTTTATTGCAAGATCTACAGTATTAGTTACATTAGTAGCATTTCCTACGACCTTTGCAAAATACCTGACGCTAACGTTTACCATTTGGGCATCTGTACCTTGTGAAATACTGTCAGGGTCACAGGTCACAGTGAATCCAGTGTTCTTCTTTTCTATAGTTATTGTTCCGAGTGGAGTATCTGTAAATTCCAGCTTTTCTTCCGTCGTTTTTGTAAAAACGTATTTCGTTCCCTCTATGAATAACCTGAATGACTTATCAAGCGATACATTTATATTTGCCTGGCTGTCGCACAGTGCAAGTTCCCCGTTGCTCAAAGTATCGGTCAAAACCACCTGATTAGTATAGTTTTTGCTTACGCCGAAGTTTACCTGATAGGTTATAGCCTTATTTGGGTCATCCAGCAGGTATACACCTTGCCCTCTGTCAGTTCCTTCTCTATAATTTCCGTATATTGTTTTATTAAGAGCCGTTTGCGTTTCTCCGGTACCTGTACCAGTTCCAGTTCCAGTTCCAATATCAATTTCCGCCTCTTGTATATTACCAACGTCTATTTCTATCTTTCCCGTTTCATCGCCATCATATCCGGCAAGATGTGCTGTTGTTTCTATAGTAGCCGTAATATACTTAACCGTGCCGTTCGCATCGGTTTTTTTAACTATGAGCGTAAGCGTATTGGTGCCAGCATCATAATTAGCTTCCTTAAAGTATGCTCCCCATTTTCCTTTCATTGCCGCATCTATATCTTCTATTTGAAGGAAACCCGGCAGCTTTACTTTAATCTCTGTACCCTCTTGTATATTAGGTTCAGTATTTAGGTCGTCATCATTTACGGTTATGGTCAGAGTACATTTTTCGCCGTCATATATAGTTTGACCTTGCTTATCACAAATAACAATTACTTTTATTCCGCCATTTGCAAGCTCATCAGCATTGTTGGACATGAGATTAAAGCCCCTGAGCAACGTGGCGGTAAGTAGCGGCGTGTCGGTGGGCTCTATGGTCGGGCTTGCCTCCGGCGTATCAGTGGGTTCGACAGGCATGGGAGTGGGTGTGGCGGTAAGGTCGTCCTCGCTTATTTCTATTGTTTCCGCTGCCCCCGGCGTGGGCATGCCGCCCTCGGCAGGCAGCTCGCCGCCCTCTGGCGGTTCTGCCGCCGGGGTAGGCGTTGGCTCCGTCTCCAGCAGATCGGATTCATCCAGTATCACTATGCCCGGCTCCTCATTTAAGGCCATGGCAGTGCTCATAAGCACCTGACCGGCAAGCATCGTAAGCATCAGCAAAGCAGCAAGCACGCGATTAAAGCTCTTGAATTTCATAGTCCTTATCCCCCTTGATCCTTTGTCTTATGGCTGCATTGCCGCATATATGAGTAGCCGGTGTGTCCCTTTCCCGACCGGAGTACATGTCACCAGAGTAAGCGAGTATCCGTCGTTGTGGAAACTCAGCGCATTAAACAGCTCCTCCGGCTCGATAGTTTCCTTCCCCGTAACGGTATATGTATAAACATCTCCATCTCCAGCGGAAAGGTTTATCTCGTCCCCTGCTTCCAGCTCATCCAGCCTGTTGAAATGTCTGCCGTATTTTTTCATCCGGTGGCCGAATATGACGCAGTTTCCCGGCGCACCCATCTCAGCCGATGAAGGCAGCCAGCCCGCGCCGCCCCGCAGGGCGCGCCTATCCGCGCCTTCCATTACCGCCATTTTCAGGTCTATGGCGGGTATGGATATAGTCCCGCGGCCCACCGACTTACTTTCCTCGGCGCCTTCTTCCGGCTCATAGCCGGGAATCGAGCCCATGTCCTGCTCAAAGCCCGGCTCGTAGCCCTCGAAGGTCTCGTCCTCCTCTCCCTGCACCTCCGGTAGCTGCATATCTGGTATTTCTACGCTGCCTCCGCTCGCTTCTATCATGGCAATTATCTCCGCCTCTTTGGCCGCCCGCCTGTTGTCTATCACGCCGGGCCGCACCATAAAAAGCACGCCTATGGTCATCAAGAGAAGCATGAACACCACTAACATAACGGCTATTACCTTGCTATCCTTCATGTGCCGCCTCCATGCTTAAAACCAGGGCGCTATGTTCATATTGAACCAGCTATAACCCATGTCGATATAGGGCAAAAAGCCCATATCCATAAGCAGGCCGGCTATGACCCATAGAGCGGCAAGTATTCCTGCGAAGAGCGCTATGGCGGCAACCAGCCTTCCCGCGCTCCACGGCCTTTTCTCCGCCTTGGCCTGAATAGGGATATCCGACGGCTGAACATCGGCCCTCTTTATCTCCGGCTGGGTCCTAGGCAGCTCTGGGGCGTTTGCATTCGTGGCAGTGTAGAACAGTCTTTCGCAGGATCGGCGCAGCATATCCGCCTGTATCTCCTCCGCCCTGCTGTAAAGCAGCGCTTCCACAGGGTCTTTGCTGTTGGCCATTTTAACGGTGATATACAGGTCGATAAGCGCCTCCCTGAGTGCCTCTTTGGCCACCTCCTTATTCCCGGAGCGCTCCAAAAGCCGCAGGTATACCGGCTTTCCATAGGTCAATACCATCGTCCTGAAAGCCTCGTCATCTCCCGCTTTGATCCTGCATAGCAATTCCCTTGATTCCACTCTCTTCTTCCTCTGTTTATAATGTAATTTTTAAGAGTTTTATATCGATACTTTTTTGATTCTCTCATACTTTACATTTTTATGCAACTAATACATTGCGCCCCGCGTTTTTTGTTCTCCCGTATTCACGATAAATTATAAACAGAAGGGCGGCCCGAGGGCCGCCCTTATTGTACACCGAAAACCACTCGCTTGGCGAGTGGTTCAAAAGAGGCTTCTGCC
>OLOL01001378.1_pt1 | contig 21145 bp, 20 predicted proteins | sample 1673081 | NCBI WGS metagenome assembly OLOL01 (sample SAMEA3136753, study PRJEB25190) | human gut metagenome
AAAATAGCGCCAGTCATACGTCTCGGCCGAAACACCTCCGCGATAGCCGCGCGCCCGCCACGACCAGCGTCTCTTTATTGGCGAGAGCAATAGCCTTGCGGGCACGGATAGCGTTCATGGTCGGTTTCAACCCGGCATATCCGACCATGGCAGTAAGCACCATGTCAATCGGTCCGGCTTCCACAATCTGGCAAATAGCATCAGTACCTGCATACACTTTAATAGGCAGGTCGCTCAATGCTTCCTTCAGTTCGGCATACTTTGCTTCGTTGGCAATCACAACGACTTCCGGCTGGAATTTTCTTGCCTGCGCAATCAACAGTTCCACCCGGTTGTTGGCTGTCAGGGCATAAGGCTCGTACAGGTCCGGGTGTTCTTCAATCACCTGCAATGCCTGTGTGCCGATAGAACCGGTAGAGCCCAGAATAGCTATTTGTTTCTTCTTTTTATTATTCTCTATACTCATCATTAAAATACAATGTATTTCTCCGGATTAATGGGATGTCCCTTATACCAAAGTTCGAAATGCAGGTGCGGACCGGTGCTAAGTGTGCCGCTATTGCCCACCAAAGCAATGGCTTCGCCGCCTTTCACACGTTCGCCCTCTTTCTTCAGCAGGGAACCACAATGTTTGTAAATCGAAATCAAATCCTGATTATGCTGTACACCTATCAGATAGCCTGTTTCGGCGGTATAAGTGCTTAGAATGACCGTTCCGTCCATAGTAGCCAACACACTTTCATTGGGATTGGCGGCTATATCGGTTCCGAAATGTTTCTTTTCCGCATTGAAATGGTCGGAAACCATTCCGCGTGTGGGACGATATAAAATCAGTCCGTTCACATCCGGTTGGGAAGTGACCGTGGTAAGGTTATATTTTTCATTCTCTTCGTACTGACGGCGGAATTCTTCTTCGCGTTTCGTGCGTTCCATTAGTGTGTCTTCACGGGCGGCGGTCAGCGAGTCGAGCGTCTGCACGCTGTCTATCGCCACTTTTCCACTGAAAATATCCTGAATATTCATAATGTAGAGGTTCTGCTTGTTGAGTATCTGTTGCAGGGAGTCTACCCGTAAGGCATTGTCCACAATCTGCGTGCGGACCTCACTGTTCATATATCCCGGAAGATAATTCCGCAAAGGGGTGAAAGCAATGATGCAGGCCGCAATCAGGAAAAGCACCGCCAGCACACTAAGCAGCACCGAAAGGCCATTCAGTTTTGACACACGAAGCCCTACAATTTCTTCAAGTGTATTCTCATTAACAACCGTTAGTTTATACTTGAACTTGAAATTTTTCCAGAAAGCTCTGCTTCGTCTTTTCTTCGGCATTTCGTTTATTCTAAATTATAAGCGATTACGCTTTAGTACTTTAACTTTATTCTGATTACTTATTCTTCCTCCTCCAGTTCGTCCAAATTCAACAAACCTTCGGGAAGTTCCACTGTGATGAGTTTCTGTTGCTGGTCTATCCCCCGGATAAATTCTTCCTGCGCGGGAACAAGCAATTCTTCCCCTTCTCTTTCAACGATAAAAAGCGTGTTAACCGTGGCGGTATCCACATCTACCACTTCTCCCAACATCCCGTGGTGCACGTCTTCCATACGGAAACCGACAAAAAATTCCCACGACAATTCTCCTTCACCGGCTTCTTCCGCATGCTTCACCGGAAAGTAAACCTCGACGTTGGTAAACATACGGGCACGTTCGGCCGTGTCCACCCCTTCGAGCTTCACCAAAGCGGTGGAATCCGAACGGAAACGGTATTCCTCCATAAAGAAAGGAACGAAAATCCCGTCGAGCAGGCATACCAGATAATCACAGTCCACCCGGTCGAAAATATCGTCCGTGAAGGTAAACTGCAACTCGCCGTGTATGCCGTGCGGCTTGTTGAATAGTCCTATTTTATATACTTCTTCTTTCTTTATCATATTCGAGTGATTCTGGCTCCGATAGCGTTCAGGCGTCCTTCTATGTTTTGATAACCACGGTCTATCTGCTCGATATTACTGATCGTACTGGTTCCTTCCGCACTCATGGCGGCTATCAGCAGGGCGATACCGGCACGGATATCCGGAGAGGTGAGGCGTGCGCCGCGCAACTTGAACCCATGGTTATGTCCGATAACTACGGCACGATGCGGGTCGCAAAGAATGATCTGCGCACCCATGTCGATCAGTTTGTCCACAAAGAACAGACGGCTTTCGAACATCTTCTGATGAATAAGCACGCTCCCTTTGGCTTGCGTGGCAACGACAAGCATTACGCTGAGCAAGTCGGGAGTCAGTCCCGGCCACGGTGCGTCGGCTATCGTCATGATAGAGCCGTCAATAAAAGATTCTATCTCGTAGACCTCCTGTGCGGGAACGTAAATATCGTCTCCCCTCTGCTCGAGCTTAATGCCCAGACGACGGAAACTCTCGGGAATAATGCCCAGATTTTCGTAGGAGACGTTTTTAATGGTTATTTCGCTTTTGGTCATCGCTGCCATACCAATAAAGCTACCGACTTCAATCATATCGGGCAATACGGTGTGCTGTGTGCCGTGCAGTTCTTCCACGCCTTCAATCGTCAGAAGGTTGGAAGCTATACCGCTGATCCGGGCACCCATGCGGTTCAGCATCCGGCACAGTTGTTGCAGGTAAGGCTCGCAGGCAGCGTTGTAAATAGTGGTAGTTCCTTTGGCTAGTACGGCTGCCATTACAATGTTCGCCGTTCCGGTGACGGAGGCTTCGTCCAGCAGCATATAATTGCCTTGCAACCTGTCGGCGGTGATTTCGTAAATGCCGCGTCCTTCGTCATAACGGAAGTCCGCACCCAAGTTCTGAATGCCCAAAAAGTGAGTATCCAGACGGCGTCGGCCGATTTTATCTCCGCCCGGTTTCGATATTAACGCTTTTCCGAAACGGGCAACCATGGGGCCGATCAACATCACTGAGCCACGGAGGCTGGAACATTTCTTCAGAAATTCGTCGCTTTCCAGGTAAGCCAGATCGACGTTTTCTGCTTTAAAGCTATATGAGTCAATGCCTTTCTTTGAAACCGTCACACCCATTTCCCGCATCAGCTGGATCAGGTTGTTGACATCCAAGATGTCAGGTATGTTGTCCACCGTCACTTCTTCGGCAGTCAGCAACGTGGCGCAGATTATCTGCAAAACTTCGTTTTTGGCGCCTTGCGGATGAATTTCCCCGCTTAGCCGATGTCCTCCTTCGATTACAAATGAAGCCATTGATTGAATTTTAATTGTTTACGATTCCAAAAAAGAGAATTATCTGTCCTGGTTATTCTGACGGTAGTTTCTCCGCTGGTTATTCTGACGATTGTTGGTATAGTTCGTCTTCGGACGGTAATTCTGGTTGAGACGTTCTGCCATTAGACGGACAATATCATCGGTCATCTGGAGCTTTCCGTCGGAAAGTTCGTACAGGTCTTCGGCAATTTTCTTATCGTCCACCGTGTCCTTGTTCCACGCCATGTAGTCTTTCTTCATATGGTTGCAGATCAAAGCAATCAAGTTGCGTTTTTCGTTTCCTTCGGGAAACTCGATCGCTTTCTTAATCAGCACTTCCAGTGTATGTCCGTAGTGACGGTAACGCATACGGGTAGTGTTGTAAGGGATATGATCCGGACGGGTGACGAGGTTGTCCTTGCGGATGATCTCGTAAGGATAGTCAATATCGAGTTCAAAACCGGACATAATAGCGAGGTGATCCCACAACTTATGCTTGAAATCGGGTACATCACGCAGGTGGGGAAACATATTCCCCATTATATTGATAATGGTGTTGGCACAACGCTGACGCTCTGCACGATCTTGAATGGTCAACGCATAATCTACCATGTTCTGAATACTCCGCCCATATTCGGGAAGCGGCATTCTTTTCTGTTGGGTATTGTATTGCATCTCTTTACTGGATAAATCTTTAATGGATAATGTATATTTATTCATAACGGACACGGCTTATAATAGTTTCTTCGGCATGGAAGCTACGAATTCTTTCAGGTAGAAAGGTTCGAAATAAGCCACGTCTTTATAATCTTCTGTCGCCACCGCTTTCTCTGCCAACGGGAACATCATCTTCGCCAACGGGTGAATGCCGTCGATGAAATGTGCGTTGGGATGCGTGATTTTCTCACGGCATTTGGCGGCTCCGTTTCCGAAAAAGTAAACCGGGTGCTCATTCAGATATTCCAGATAGGAATTTTCGTCCACAATATCTGCGGCAATAGCCCGCTTCACGTTCAGGGCGCGGTCATAAACGGCTGCATATACTTCCATGCGGCGTGCGTCAATCATCGGGCAGAGCAATGCGTCTTCCGGCAAATCATGGTGCAACAACACAGGAACACTTAAAACCTCCGGTGTAGGGATAGCGATCAACGGGATATTCCGCCCGTAACAAACACCTTTTGCCATTGACACTCCTATCCGAAGTCCGGTGTACGAACCCGGTCCGCAGCTTACCGCAACGGCGTCCAACGGTATGGCATGACTATCAATGAACGACAACGCTTCATCTACAAAAACTCCTAACGACACGGCGTGTGAAGGGCCTTTCAAGTCTTCTTTCACAAAAATCGTCTGTCCGTCTTGACTGGCCGCTACCGAGCAAACAGAGGTAGAGGTTTCAATATTCAGTATACACGACATAAAAATCAGCTTATTAAATTGTCGCAAATTTACATGATTTGTCGGAAACTACCTAATATTTGCGTAGATATTCTCAGAAGGGGTATAAGAGCACTTCTAATCTATACAAAGTATCATATTCAGTCCAAAAGGACGGATTTGAAGCACCAAATGAAAGAACCGATTCAAAGAATGAGGTGATGACAAGACAAGTCTTTATCAATAAAATTGTAAAACTAATTTCAATATTCATCAGTTAAAAAGTGAGAGGCTGACTAATAGTTATTTGATAGTACACATAAACCAAAAGCAGGTTAAATTGCCGACAGGAGTAAAAGTATGTCCCGAACATTGAGATAAAAAAAATGCCGAAGAAAAAGAAATATCTATCTTTTCTTCGGCATAAGTCCAACAGGTAAAAGAATCTTTATTCAAGATCCCTTACGCAACGCACGTATCCTTTTTTGTCATTGACAAGCCTGTCTTTATCGCCTCCCCACTGCGTGTCCACAGTCGTGACGAATCTAAGATAACCATCAAAATACATCTGATAGCCGGCACTAAATGATCTTCCTCCGTTCATATCCCGTTTAGAAAATCCTGTCCGAGAATGGATTACCTGTCCATCTTTCATATTCAAAGAAGATAAATTTCCACCAAAGTCATAGACTTTAGGTTTCTCCCGGTCATCCCAGTCAAACAAACTGCCGGCCATTATCATCAGTTCAGCCTCATTAGGCAAGCGCCATGTCCCCAAATCACTCTTATCCGGTTTCTGATAATAATAAGCACACGGAGAGTTTCCTTTCTCTATATCGCTCATCAAGGTAGTCCAGGTTTCGTAGTAATATTCACTGCTCCTGTTAGGATTCTTCAAATCCTTCGGCTTGTCTATCGTATTCGCAATATATTGGGCAACTTCGAACCCTTTGTGATAAATCGTATTAATCTGTGAAGTCTCATTATGTGCCGGAAGTTCATAAATAGCTCTTGAGGTCCTGGTAGTATTAGCAAGTAAATTGTCAGCCCTGAAAATCAGATACTCATGCTCTGTCCATTTGTTGACCAGTGCCTTGCTGAGTTCCTTAGCTATTTCATCAAGATGATAACTATGATCCTCCGAGGTTTCCAAGATTCCCAAATCCCTGATCAGTCTCACATCCGAAAAAGGAGTTCTTTCTCCGGGACTTGCCGTTTTCTGGTAATCAAAATTATATAAAGGGGTCATACTATGCGATTCTTCTACAAAGATAATGGCATTAGGGCTGTTCAATGTCAAGTTGGTACTTCCCATGAAAGCTCTTGAGGTAAATAATGCTGTAGCATTATCCGACGGAGCGTGCCCAACAAGCCTGCTCTTTAACGGCAATGCCCGCTCTGCGACATACAACATGTTTGTTTCACAAATAGAAGGAATATACCATTGCATTTCATTTGCCTGCATCTGTCCGTCACGGTTGTTGTCCCTGTTTCTCAGGAACGGGGTGAAGCAGGCGTATGTAGCATGATAATTCTTCATAGCTGCGTTCGTGTGATCCTTGCTTAGTGTCAACTTCGCATTATTGACTTTTGTCATAACTTGCCATAAAGTTTTCTCTTTTTGTCTAAACATCGGATCAGGCATTATATTATCGGTTTCATCTAATCCTCCGGCACGTCTGCTCATCAAAGACCATGTGTTTGCCCAACCATTGGAATAGTATTTATTATAAAAAGCATCCGCTTCACTGGGACCTCTTACAGACCAATCCAAATCAGGGGTTTCATTCACATTCTCCACTCCCCAAACGCGCATACCGTCAGGACTGTTGACAAACACCGTTTTTATGGACATCTGCCGAATGGTTACAATAGCTTGATGATAACGTGACTGTCCGTCAGGAGAAATTTCATGCGACGTGTTCACCAGCAAATCAAACGTACGATCCGGGGAGTTGGCAAAGGTTTTCCACAAATTTTTATCCTTGGGAGCGTTCTCCTGCATAGGATTTTGTTCGTAGAAATATTCATTGGCATAAACAGTTACTTTACAAAGTCCCGAAGCCGCATTGAATACATAATCAGGTTCATTCATCAGCCTGTAAAGGAACTGCTCCAGCGAAAGCAGATTGGCACCCGTATCGGAGAAATATTGCATATCCTCGTTTCCATTGTCGGCCAGAGTGCTTGGATGGATATAGAATTTGAGCCAGTTCGTATCAGCCTTTTTTTCTTTAGAAGGAATATAATTGTTATTCTTCAACTGTTCCAATTCCGCTTTCGTATAAGAGATAATCTTATCACAGAACGGTGTGCGTATGGCAAAAGAAATCATGGCATCATCTTTCAGAGTACCGTCCGGATTGAAGATAGCAAGTTCATCTTTCTTAAAACGCATCAGTCCCTGTTCATAATGACAGTCAAAATTGAATGACCGGTGTGCGTCATACACCAGCCCCTCTACTCCGGGAGCGGGTTCCTCCTCTTTCGCCTTGTCCGATTTTGCTTCTACAACCAGATCATTCATGCCTTTAATGGTCACATTATAGGTATAATGTACGTTACGTTCTATATCATAATCATTGGCCGGATCGTTTTCCGCCGTATATCCCAGATAAATGCGGTAGGTCACCCTTCCGAAACGCTCGGTAGGAGTATCACCGGTTGCAAGATTCTGACGTAACTCACCTGTAAATTCAATATAGGGAGCCAGATCCGGGGCATATTCCGTCTCACCGTTTTGCAGATTAGGTTTGTCAGTTGCACCTGCAACGGGAGACTTCAGTTGCTTCTGTCTCAGATCATATCCCTTCCTTTCCACATTATAACCGGGGGAAGCCGGAGAAATAGCCTTCTTCGCGATCTTTCGGTTTTCGGGCATATAGAATGAAGTGGTAATATTGTCGGCATCACCCTCGAACTGGAAATATTCCGAAACCCAGTATGATTTTTTGTCCACCCCGTCAGCATCCCATGAAGCAGTCTGATCGGTTCCTTTTGCATGTTCCGCAATGAAGGTCGATCCCGGCACATTACCAAGACGATATGTTCCAGGCTCAAAAGTGAGTCCGGCAATTGTTTGCAGGTTCAATGTGATTTTGGCTTCCGAGCGTTTCAAGGAGACTTCGATTTGTTTTGTAGCGGTAGAAACCGTTACTGTTTGGGTTAGCGACATCAATAAGTTACCATTCGGACGAAACAGGGTATGAACAGTCATGGCCGCTCTTACTTTTTCCAGGTCTGAATATTTTGAAATCCCGTTTAATACTTCAGGCTCCACATGAAACAACCCGTCAGCATCCGATTTATAGTTCGCCAGAAGAAACAGTGTCTTTTTCCCTGTGGTAAGACTGATATTTTTCAACAATCCCATGCTGGTGGGCGCATCTGCATCCACTTCACCTGTGGATGTTGTAAGATCAGTTGCAGCCTGAATAAGGTCGGCTCTTGAATACTCACGTGAGCATTCCACGTTACCAGAAGAATTGAAAACCCACAGATAAAGGTTATAGATTTTTCTCTCTTCACTTTCCAGTAAGGCGGAACGTGTCTTGGCCGTATTAGCTGCCGTACCGACACTTATATCCACCGTCGTGGGAACTCCCTCCGTGACACCGCTCCCTTGAAAGATTTCTTCATCCGTACAGGATGCAAAGAGGGGTAGTAACAGCAGAATAAAATAAGTTATTTTCAGCTTGTATCGTTTCATAAATAATAAAAATTATCGTAATAAATTCTCGTATACATCATTGGAATGGAGGAAGGTCTACCTCTTTACTATTCCAAGGCTCAACCCGGTAAATAATCTCTTTATCTGAAGATTCCGGCAGGACTATGAATACTTTATAATCCCGATTCGGATAAATAGGACCGGAATATACTCCGGGAGAAGTCTCCTCACCAACATCAAGCAGGAAAGTCCTCGTTTTTGTTTGTGATTCATCTCCTCCTGTAAAATAATCCAATGTCAACTGTATTTTCGGGTGATTTTGCTTTTTCTGCCAGGAATTACTTTCCGGAATATAAGGGGCCAGATACTGGGGCACAACAAACTGTTCGTATAATCGAGCTTCCATTGCCACATAATCAATCTCTCCCTCGGCAGTAAGGGGAGCCTCGTATACAGTCAATTGTGCTCCTTCATTTTTTACCCCATAAGAATATGTACCTGTATGTTCCATAGCCTTTCCTGTTCCTGGGGTGGAGGCAGCCAACTGAGTTTTCTCGGAATCATTTTCCCTGAAAGAGGGAGACATCAATACAGGAAAGTTCAAAAAGGAAATCCTTTGGTAATTATACGTAACCTGACCGTAACGGGGTGCGCTTGCCAGATATACTCTGATACGGGCAAAATCACGGAATAGGGGAACTGTTATCTCTTGCGCCAGCTTTCCTGATGCAGGCAGAACAGATGCCACCGTTTTCCCCGAAAGCAAACTCAAATGTAGTCTGTTAGACACGCCGGGCAAATCTGCCCAAGCGACAACAGAAGTTCCTTTCCAGTCAATAATCTTTTCATCTGCTGGAGAAGGAGTTACACCGTCATAAGGATTATTCACAGGTAATCCCAAACTTCCATCCTGCTGTTCCTTAATAATAGCAGGAAAAGCAGCACCTGCAAATTCCTCTTTGGAGATTTCCTCCGTACCAGCTCCCAGGAAGTCCCATGGAATCTTATTCTGAAGATTGCCTTCAGGAGTATAATAAGGTAGATCCTTTCCTGTCTGGTTAGGAGCATACAATGCATAAAACTCGGTTTCCCCCTTAGGAATACGTATATTGATCTGATATTGTCCGTCCACCCCGGTTGAATTGAAGGGAAGCAGTTGATTATACACATACCGATTCAAATCTCTGTTAAAGATCATAAGTGCTATCCTTGGCTGGGCGGGAGCCTGAGGAAACAGAGTACCGGTCTTAAACCACTGAGAAGGATCAGAGGAAAGTTCATCCAGCAGATCGCTGTCACCGGTTTCAACACCTCTGGTTGTAAGATTTAGTCTGACAGTCACAGCATCCTCATCGAAAAACTGTTCCGAAACAGTATCTTCATTTCGGCAGGATACCGAAATAAAGCAAAGGACCAGTGACATCGTTATCATAGAGTACCTCACAGCCTTCATCATACGAATATATTTAATATTTTTCAACATAACATTAATCAATCAGTTATAGGAACCACATCAACAGCTTCCCATGGTTTTACACTTATACTCAGTGAGAGGGGATTCTGGCGGAAAAACAGTGGAAGAACCGCTTCTTGCCGTCCCGTTATCCGTATCTGCTCGGGATATTGTGCGATATATTGTGCCACATTTACAGTACAAAGAACCTTGTCACCCTGCATAAGACGGATCATTAGCGGGTCCTTGTCATCAAAGCGCAGGGTATTGAAGTCAAGCACGAAGCGATCATTCTCCTCGCCTGCGATAAACGGAAGGTCAAAAGAAGTTTCACCAGCCCGCTGTCCGGAAAGATAGAAACGTGCGGAAAGTGATTCCATTGTCAGGCGAAAACCTGCCTCCTTGTTCTGCTCAAACCAGGTCTGCGAATTGTTATCATCATCAGAAAGGACTACCGCATGGATTTTCACATGCTGGGAATAAAGGCGAACTACGTCACGGGACTCGTTCATAACTTTAGATGTAATAGCTGTTTCTCCCAGGTATAACCTGTCAAACGTACCGGATGCTCGTCCGTCCTTTTCCATTAGTTCGGGGCGGGAAACCGACGAACCTTTGTAGCTATCCTCTTTACCGATAATCGTTTCTGTCAAAGCGTTGCCTACGGCCACCACTTTATAATCCCCTTCCGGAAGCGTGACCTCCAGTGGTGAAAGCAGCCGTTCTCTCTCCAGATGATGCTTTTCTATAAGAACTTCGCCTTTGGCATCAAAAATAAAGACATCAATACCATCCACATATTCCTGTAAATGTTCCTGATTGTCATCAGCCAGATAAGAAAAGACAATCGTGTTGCCAAGACAGCCGCTCAAATCGTCATATACCCGATCACAGGCGGTCACGAGGTATAAAGTGAGTAGCAGCCCCAGCCAAGTGGGTATGTATCTTATGTTCATACTTTATACTAATTATTATAAATCAATGCAGATAACTTCCCCGGAAGAGATAACGTATACTTCTCCCGGGAATAATAAAAAAGGGAGGAGATAACCTTTCCCCTCCCCAAAAGTCAGGCGGATTCCGGTATTGACCTGTCAGAGCCAACACGGGAGAACCGCTCCGGCAAGTGACTATTACTCTCCTATCTGTTAAAGGATAGGGAAGACGTTCACAGCAGTCCAAGCTTGTACTTGAACACGAACAATAACATTCACATTTTCATCTTCCAAATCTTCCTGACCACCCGGTTCTGGAGTCACTCCTTCCGGAATAGTCGGATCTGTATCCACCAGGATACCCTGTCCGTTGTTCAATGTGCTAAGATTCAGATTGATCAGGTAACCACCCTTACCGGCCGGAACATCAGTCGTACCGTCTGTTGCACCTTCTGTCTTCGCATAACCGGATATAACTACAAAACGTCTGTCTACAGATACGCCTGCATCACCTGTTTTGAAAACGAAAGCGAGTTTTGGAGCATTGTTAGTCTTTCCGTAACCGGTAATTCCATTTGAGAAGAAGTTAAATGCCGCAGCTTTTTTACCTGCTCCGAAATCAAAAGCAGTTGCTGTAAAGTAGGAAGATACATCGGACAGGTCTGTCTTGCCATCAGGTTTGAATGTTCCATTGGTAAAATCATATCTGTCACCTGCATAAGTCTTAGCCCAGAACCAGTTTGCTTCTTCTTCTACTGTAAGTGCAGGAATAGAAAGTGTTCTGCTGAAACGGTTCATCAGGATACCCTGGTTTGCAGAGGTCACGTCAACAACCTGCAACCATTTGCTCAAAGCGGCTTTCTTGCTAAGGTCAGACTTACCATCCCACACTTCGTTATTGAAGCCATCGGCAGCAGCCTTGAAAGCCGTCCATGCATCAGCACTGGTTTTTCCGTTGTTTTCAGCCTTAGCCAGCCATGTCTTGCACCACTGTTCCGCCTCGGCCTTTTTTCCGTCTTTCCAAGTAACTTTGATAAATTTGGTTCCAGTCACTTGGAAACGGTTCATACTGGCAGCCAAGGTGAGTTCCGCTTTCTTGACGGTACGCTTATCCTGTTGGGGATCAACGCCATAAGATTCGGCACCAACAGTGGTAAGTTCTTTGGAACCTGCATAGATCACTTCATTAATTTTAGCCTTCAACAGTTGTTTGCTAACATCAGACACGGGCTTGTTCTCAACCAATGCACCTTGAGGGTTTGCAATAACAAGAGCTTTTGTTGCGCCTTTGTCCACGTTAAGGAATTTATAACCTCCTGTCGCTTCACCAGCTCCCACGGCGGTAGATGAAGTCAACTTAGTAAAATCATCAGACCCCTTCGTAAACTCCTTCGCAAAGACAATATCATCTCCCTTTAACAAGTACACATGCAGTTTTTCAACCGTTGCCGGATCACCATTGTTGGCAGTGTTCTGCAAATCGCCCATGGCGGCACGTGTACCGGGACCGGGCAATGCTACTGACATCATCACATCAACCGGCTGATTAGCACCCTCCGGTACAACCAGATTTTCTTCATTGTTACATGCAGCAAACAACGCCAGCGAAGCCACTGCAAAATACTTCATCACTTTCATAATTTGAATTGTTTTAAATTGAAATTACTAATACAATATATAACTGAGTTACATCCGCAACCCACGATTTATTCATTTACCCTTACAGCCTTGAATGCTTTCGCACGGTTACATCCCCGAGCCGCTGCCTCTTCCAACAGTTTCTCTGCCTTCCTCCAATCACCTTTCATATCATAGGCAATTGCCATTGGGAACAGGACACGACTGTCTTCTCTTACCACTTCCAATACCTGCAACGCACCGTCCGCATCCTTGCCATATTTCAACAAGGCATTGGCATAATTCAAAACCGCCACAATGTCCCCCGGAAACTGCTCGTATGCCTTCTTATATACCGGCAGAGGATTCTCCCCCCGGGAAGCATACAATCCAGCCAGCTGGTACATTTCGTACAGGCTAAGACATTCAGGCTTGGTCTCAAAAACTCCGGGGAGTTCCTCCGACGTATAAGGCCTTACATCAAAGCTGAGACTGAATGTTGTACGCCGCAGAGCCGGGTAAAACTCTTCCAAAAGAATATGGTAAGTCTTATCATTATCTAACTCACGGATAGCCGACTCACGTTCCGTATCATTTGAGTTATGTTCAATGATAAAAAGGATTTTGTCCTTATTGGAAAGAGTGGAACCACTGACTGCTGCCTTAAGACCTTCCCAGTCTTCCCCAACCCCTTCGGTACGATAAACCGGTGCTTTCTTGAGGGCGGGATATTGACTGGAAATATAATTTGAAAGGGTTTGAGTCCGTCTTTGCGCAAGGGATTTGTTATAATTAAAATCTCCTTCGGGAGAAGCGTAACCTTTTATATACACATCCTTTAGCTCCGCCCCTTTAATCAATAGGTTTTCAGATACAAATTGGCCGAGTCCGGCAAGCTCCTGACGGTTATCCGCAAAGGTCTTGCGAAGATCGTGTTGTGCCACGGGAAAAGTCACTTTACAATCAAAAGAATCCTTGTAGCACTTGACCAGCACCTTTTCCGGTTCGATAAAATCGTAGGCATAATCTTTCGCTCCAAAGAGCGGAATACCGGCTTGCAATGCAATACCATCGTTCTTACTCATACCACATTCGGCACAACCATATAACTTTTCATCCACAACAAGATGACCATCTGCCATCCAACTTTCAAAAGGGAAACTGCTTTTGAATGTCAAGGGTGTTTCTTTCAGCTCCTTGACGGAATGCACCTCACCGTAGCCAAGCTGGTCACTCTTCACATTATGCAGGGTCTTGCGACGTTTAACAACCTTATACCTCCTTCGGCCGGAAATGCATACAGGTTCCAGTTCCACACTTTTTTTTCCATCCACTGAAACAAAACGGGGAGAAATATACATCATTTGCTGGCTTTTCAACTTTTCGACAAGCCCTATCGAAAATTCTATATCCAATTTATCCCCGTCCGCGCTTCTCTCTACACGGCTTCCGGAATAATCCCCGTGCAGACCATTAGCTGACGATAAAGTTTCCTGGGCAAAAACCAACATGGGAAACATTCCCAGGCAGCCCATAATAAAAATTTGTTTCTTATAATATTGTAACGGTTTCATGATATACTTTTTTGCATAAAAAATAAAAAATCCGGGTACGTAAGAAGACTATTTCAACATATAAATAATGGAAATCGCCGCTCTGGTGGGACCGATATAATCAGCATCCCCCTTCCCCTCCTTTTTTCCGCAGGTAGTACACTTGTACTTATCATAACGGGTATGTACATAACCGATGCCCAAGGAGGCCTCTATATTGAAACGATTGGAAACGACCCACTGATAGCCGGCACTCAGACCACCACCCCAAAAATATCCTTCATAACGGTGCTCCTTCATTTTCCCGTCTCCCTTTTGAAGAACAAAAGGTACATCAATGCCACCGATGTTCATCTGCCCTCCATGCGCGTGTAACCCGAAGAACCAACCATTGAAAACATCACACGTCCAGTAACGTAGTTCAGGCTGTACCAACCAGTGACTAGCCTTCTTTGTTTTATACCGGGAGGAGGTAGCATCCTGCGTGTAGAAAAAGAAATTCATCCCCACTTGGGTGTCAAGCGTCCATTTCCGCCCCATTGAAAACTCAAGAGAAAGATTCGGAGTCTTCAGGGCATCATACGCCAAATTATTTTTTATTGCCACCTTCTGTGCAAAAGAATGGGTGCAAAAAAATAAAAAGAAAAGAAAAATAGTCCTCTTCATACTAAAGATTTTTATCATTATTATTAATACTCTGTTTCTCGTTTTTTTGATGTTGCAAAAGTACTGCGCTGCTATCGCATTGGCATTATACAAAAAAGACAGAAATTAACAGATGCATGACTATTTTAGAAAAAATGTCATTATTGTGTAAATGTATCATACTCACAGAACCCAATGTGAAGTCAAAAAAGCCGGTCAATCAAATGTAAAGCAATGCAAAATATCTATTCTATATAAGAATATAACGAAACAGATAACAAGTATCTTTACTCGTCAAAATATCTTTATCTTTTAAGATTAGATATAAATCTTCACAGGACCGCTTGCCTACACCATGTAATTTGCCCAATGCGTCAAAACCATTTTTCTTGATAAACCGCAACAGGTCCTCCAACAGATAGATATTATACCTCCTAAGGTTCCGTAAGATTCTCGGTTGTATCTCCAAATATTCCAAAGGAGTGGAAAGTTTATCCACACATTCCGCAGGTATATCATATTCTTTGAGTGGAACAAAGACTTTAAATTGTCCGCAAACAACATTGTTCCTGTGTAAAACAGCCTTATAGTTTCTATACCGGAGATGGACTGATTGAAGCCTTTGCTGTTCTTGAACCAGACTTTCCCAACAACGACTTACTTCCCTTACGCCTTCCTCATACATGAAAATTAATTCTCGTATGGAAAGATTATACCTGTAGGACAGATCGGATATATCAGTCCCTGTCATCAGGGAATAAAAAATATCCTGCCTCTTTTCATCCCTTACATACATAGACATCATTTTGACAAGATCCTTATAAAGACGGAAACAATATACCGACAAGCCATGTGCACGAAGAGAAATAAAAGTCTTTTCCTTCTTGCTTACTTTTTGAATAGAAGATTCCATATTGCTTAATATTGTATTAAAAAAGACAGGTATTTATCATACGGTCAAATTTTATCTTTTTTGCTTTCGCTCCGCAATTCTGTCGGAGTTAGCCCAAACAGTCTTTTACAATAGCAGGTGAGATGGGCGGGAGAACTAAATCCAAATTCCATGGCTATTTCCCGGAAAGCAACATCCGGATCACAGACTTTCTCACGAACAATCTCAGCCTTCCGTTCCTGCATCCATTGATAGGGGCTCTGGTTAAAACAATCTTGGAACTTGCGGTTGAAAGAGCGTTCTGACACACAACACAAACTGGCAAATTCTTTCACAGATTTCACTTTCCGATAATTTTCCAGCACAAAATCTTCAAATTTTCTTCCTACTCCGGATGTTCCTGAAAAGAAGGAAGCAAGCTCGGGCTTGGTATAAAATCCCCTCAATACAAGTATTATTTCCTGTTGTTTGAGAATATGCATATGCCTACATAATAATCCTGCATCCAGATAAATAAGCAACTGCCTTAACACGTGAAGCAGCGGTTTGCGAATTAGAAGAATACAGTTATCCCTCTCTCCCAACTTGTCACGGGAAATAGAATCAAAATACATTTTGTCACAAGCCGTTATCTGTTTGTTCCAAAACAATAAAAGACATTCTGCCGGTACAACACTTTTAATCCGGTTCTCCTCCCGCTGTGGAATAAGGAGCATCCTGTTTCTGAGAAGAGAAATATGATGTTCCTGCCCTATATCAACTAACAATTCTCCTTTCAACAGGAATAAAATACAAAAACAGCTGTCATTATCAACTTGCCCACATTCTTGTGCAGCCAATTTATATCGAGTAAACCCACTTGCAAAATTAAGCTGATAATTAAAGCAAGAGCGGTGCTCAGACAAATTAAGTAGTTTCATGTTATATCTTAAAATAATTATGTTTAGAAAACATCGTAATCAAGATGTTTGTTTTTAACAAAAAAGACATATATATATTTTCAGATATCAGACAATTAAAACATGCTTATAATTTCACGCCTGTTTCCCTGATTTTTCTGCAATCAAAGTTTTTTATTGCAGCTATTTTTAGATGTATCATTGAAAATAGTTATATTTGCGACTAGTTTATTAGGACAGATATGAGCCAGCATTAAAATCGGCATATAAGTCTCTGATAATCAGATATAAATATAAAATTACATGATTATTTCCAATTCTTAAAATATTCGTGTAGTTTTGCGCAAAACTTTAAAAATATGATACAGTCAATGACAGGTTACGGCAAAGCTACTGCCGAACTTCCAGAAAAGAAAATAAACGTAGAAATCAAGTCGCTCAACAGCAAGGCAATGGATTTATCCACTCGCATCGCCCCGGCTTATCGTGAAAAAGAAATAGAAATCCGTAACGAGATTTCCAAGGTTCTGGAGCGCGGAAAAGTAGATTTCAGCCTGTGGATCGAGAAAAAAGAGGGCGCCGAGAGTGCAACACCTATCAACCAGGCATTGGTGGAAGGATATTACAAACAGATTCAGGCTATCTCGGAAAACATCGGCATTCCTGTCCCTACGGATTGGTTTCAAACGTTGCTCCGTATGCCGGACGTGATGACGAAAACGGAAATCCAGGAATTATCGGAAGAGGAATGGAAAGTAGTGCACGCCACGGTGCTTGAAGCGATTAATCATCTGGTAGATTTCCGCAAACAGGAAGGTGCCGCACTGGAAAAGAAGTTCCGCGAAAAGATTGCGAATATCTCGCTGTTGCTCGAAAAGATCGCTCCTTATGAGAAAGAACGGGTAGAAAAGGTGAAAGAACGCATCACGGACGCACTCGAAAAGACATTGAGCGTAGATTATGACAAGAACCGTCTGGAACAGGAATTGATTTATTATATCGAAAAATTGGATGTAAACGAAGAAAAACAACGCCTTGGCAATCATCTGAAGTATTTTATTAGTACTATGGAAAGCGGTAACGGACAGGGGAAAAAGCTCGGATTTATCGCACAGGAAATGGGCCGGGAAATCAACACATTAGGTAGCAAGTCCAATCATGCGGAAATGCAGAAGATTGTTGTCCAGATGAAGGATGAACTGGAACAGATCAAGGAACAGGTACTGAATGTAATGTAATTTCAAATAAAAAGAATCACATGACAGGTAAATTAATTATTTTCTCCGCCCCGTCAGGCTCGGGCAAATCTACTATCATCAACTATCTACTGACACAGCATTTGAATCTTGCGTTTTCTATTTCCGCAACAAGCCGCCCGCCGCGCGGAACGGAGCAACACGGGGTTGAGTATTTCTTTCTCACTCCGGAGGAGTTTCGTTGCCGTATCGAGAACAATGAGTTTCTGGAGTACGAAGAGGTGTATAAAGACCGTTACTACGGCACACTGAAAGAACAGGTGGAAAAACAGTTAAAAGAAGGTCAGAATGTGGTGTTTGATGTAGATGTAGTAGGCGGATGCAACATCAAGAAGTTTTACGGTGACCGTGCATTGTCGGTATTTATCCAACCGCCTTCGGTAGATGAACTACGCTGCCGACTGGAAGGTCGCGGCACAGATGCGCCGGAAGTAATCGAAAGCCGCATCGCCAAAGCGGAATATGAGTTGAGCTTTGCTCCGCAGTTCGATTGCGTGATCGTTAATGACGATCTGGAGACGGCTAAGGCGGAAGCTTTGAAAGTAATTAAAAAGTTTTTGGAGGCCTAGTTAATTGTCTTTTGCCAGACAGAAAGATACAAATGAAGAAACATAAAACCGGAATCTTTAGCGGCTCATTCAACCCGATTCATATCGGACATCTTGCCTTGGCCAATTATCTTTGCGAATACGAAGGGTTGGACGAAATCTGGTTTATGGTCAGCCCACAGAATCCCTTAAAAACGCAGTCCGAATTATGGAGTGACGGGCTGCGTCTTAAATTGGTGGAGTTATCTATCAACGGTTATCCGCATTTTCAAGCTTCGGATTTCGAGTTTCACCTGCCACGTCCCTCTTACAGCGTGCATACATTGGAAAAGCTACGCGCTGCTTATCCCGAACGGGACTTCTATTTCATTATCGGCTCTGACAACTGGGCGCGTTTCGACCGTTGGTATCAGTGGGAGCGTATCCTAAAAGAGAACAACATTCTGATTTATCCCCGCCCCAACTACCCCGTAAAAGAAGATGAATTGCCGGAAACTGTACGCCTCGTCCATTCACCTGTATTCGAGATCAGTTCTACATTTATTCGCAAAGCACTGGACACAGGAAAAGATATACGGTATTTTCTGCATCCGGCTGCTTGGGAATATATAAAAACAAATTTACAATACTACTCCGCCAACCGATGAAGCGTTATCATTACCACTTCTGCCGGTGCACCAATGCGAATCGGGAGTTGTGAAGTGCCGATTCCGTTTGTTATAATAAGGGGAATTTTTGCGGTGTTGTAGGCCAGCCCGGTTAAGAAGCGGTTTCCGTAATGAGAATTTAACACCGGGGCGACTCCAAAGACACGGACTTGTCCGCCGTGGGTATGCCCGGCCAAAGCAAGGTCGGTGTTAGCCACTGAAACATCTTCGATATAGTCCGGTGTATGTACCAATAATATGACAAAATCTTTGGGAGAGAGTGCCAATGTAGGCGACACGCCGTTGTGTGTCAAGTCGAAAGGATTGCGTACGCCTGCGATAATGATCTGCTGGCCGTCTTTCCGAAGAGTATCTACCTCATGTTCCAACACCCTCATCCCATAATGTTTCATTGTACGGACAATTTCGTCGTGACAGCGTTCGTAATCATTGTTTCCCATTACGCCGTATGTCCCCATGGGCGTTTTCACACGGGAAAGGGTAGCGAACAAAGGTTCCACATATTCGCAACCTTCCTGATAGTCACCTCCCATTAGCAGGACATCGGCCTTTTGGGCAATCAACAGACGGACAAGGTTGTTCAGTCCTTGTTCTTTCAACAGGCTTTTATAATGCAAATCGGAGACGAAGGCGATGCGGAAACCTTCAAAAGCTTCGGGAACATCCCGGTGAGTGAAATCATATTTCACGACACGGTCGACACCTGCATAAGCGGATGACACACTTTCGGTTGATGAAGTGATTTTGGCTTCACGAAGTACACGATCAGCAGATTCGGTTCCGGCAATGGTTTGTTTCTTTGCCGGTTCACTTTTCTTTTCTTTCGAGACATCCAGCTCTTTGAGTCCGGCATGATCCGGCGCAAAAACATCTGCCGGGACAGTGGCAACGGTATCCGCATGAACGGAATCTGTATTTAAAACAGGCGAAGGCAAAGTGGACACCATATTTTTCTTCGACTTACAAGAGGCCAGCGAAAGCAGTGTCAACAAGATAACGGGATAAATTATTTTCTTCATTTTCTCTTAATTTGAAGTATTTTGAAGTATTTCGGGGGTGCAAAGATACGAAAAATCATCTATCTTTGTCCGTCAAAACTCTCTATAATATATTAAAGCATGAAAGAAATAAAGCGTAACTCACTGCAAGCATGGATATTAGCGGCACGCCCCAAGACTCTGACAGGTGCAGTTACTCCCGTTTTAATAGGTACTGCACTTGCCGCCATGGACGGGCATTTTGAATGGTTACCTGCACTAATCTGTTGCGTGTTCGCCAGCCTGATGCAGATTGCCGCCAACTTTATCAATGACCTTTTTGACTTCCTCAAAGGGACGGACAGGGAAGACCGCCTGGGGCCTGAACGCGCCTGTGCGCAAGGTTGGATTTCTCTTCAGGCAATGAAAACGGGAATCATCGTCACGGTTACCCTTGCCTGCCTCATCGGTTGCACGCTGCTTTTCTATGCGGGGTGGGAGCTGATTATCGTCGGCGTTCTCTGTGTACTTTTTGCTTTTCTCTATACAACCGGACCTTATCCCCTATCCTACAACGGTTGGGGAGATGTTTTAGTAATCATTTTTTTCGGTTTTGTCCCCGTAGGTGGAACCTACTATGTGCAAGCGCTAACATGGACGCCGGATGTTACCGTAGCCTCACTCGTTTGCGGACTGCTCATTGACACTTTACTTGTTGTCAATAATTACCGCGACCGCGAAGCGGATGCACGAAGCGGAAAACAAACCATTATCGTCCGTTTCGGTGAGAAGTTCGGACGCTATTTTTATCTGGCACTGGGAATAACAGCGTCCTTGCTCTGTCTCCGGTTCTTGAGTGAAGGACATTTTTATGCGGGACTGCTTCCGCAACTTTATCTGATCCCCCACTTCTTCACATGGAAAAAAATGGTACGTATATATAATGGTAAAAAACTAAACAACATATTAGGCGAAACGTCGCGTAATATGCTGCTCATGGGAGTCCTTTTGTCGTTAGGGCTATTATTAGGTTGAAAGTTGAAAGTAAAAATTACCGGGTTAGCATTATTAACAAGACAAGACATTAACAGTTATACGTTATTAACGACTTATTATACGTTATTAGTGACTTATTACACGTTATTAGTGACTTATTATTTAGCGACACACGTGTTTTCTTATGGGTTCTTTGTCAAATTTGACGACAAGATAAATTAGGGAAAAATAATTCAACAGTTCATAGTCGATAGTATCCAATACTCTCCTCCTTCGGGAAGGAGGAGTCCCCGTAGGGGGAGGTGGTAGGTGAGTACATAAGTCTATTATTAAAACAAATAGGCGCACCTACCACCCCGGCTTTCAGCCACCCCTCCTTCCCGGAGGTTGTGTAAAAAGTAAGAATCAAGTGTTCTTTGACATATTG
>OLOL01001380.1_pt1 | contig 21098 bp, 17 predicted proteins | sample 1673081 | NCBI WGS metagenome assembly OLOL01 (sample SAMEA3136753, study PRJEB25190) | human gut metagenome
AATGGCCCCGAAATGGGCGGGCACCTTGTTGAAGGGGAGCTTGGCCGGCAGGCAGAAGTGGATGGCACATTCCACCACGCAGATCACGGCCACCACCAGGCCCACGTTGGCCCACCAAGGCCAGCCTGCGGCGTTGAGCCGGTCCATGCACACCAGGTAGAGCATGGCCCAGAGGACCCCCACCAGGTAGCTGCCGATATATTGCCAAAACTCCTCCCGCTTGGCCCCCGCCGTGAAGTAGATGGGCAGGGCGGTGAAGGTGACATAGATGATGTGCCACCCGGGCAGGATGTTGTCGGTGTAGGCCCCGATGGTCACCGCATAGATGGCACAGTAGATGCCGGAGACCACGCCGATCCAGATGGCCCAGTTGATGAGACCCCGTTTGTTCATAGCTTTCCTCCTTCTTTGATGAGACATGGGACCCTTTCTCTCCGCTCCCAGGCTGCCGGAGCAACCCCGGCGGGGGCCCAGTCCTCCCGCGCCACGGTTTGGAGCAGGGGGGCAATCTGGTCCCGGCTGGTGAAGTCGCAATCCTGGCGGAGAAGGGGCAGCAGCGCCTCGTCCTCTTCCGGGAGATCCCGGCGGCGGCGCATCATGGCCCGGTAGCACAGCAGCAGGGTTTTGTCCCCCGGCTTGAGCTTTTCCGTCGCCATGCCCCCCCGAAAGTAGAAGAGCTGGGGCCGCTCCTCCCGGGAGAAGTTGTTCCGCCGCACCAGGTCCAGGGTCCGGTCCGTGGCCGGGCGGATGCCCACCGCAAACCACACCACCGGCTTGTTCCCTGCCCGGCGGCACAGCCGTGCCACCTTGGTCTGTCCGGTGAGGAGGCTGCCTCGGAGGCTGCCTCCGAAGATCACCCCATCTGCCGCTGCCACGTCCGCCAGGCGGCAGGCCGCCAGGGGGGTGTGGGACAGGTTCAGGCGGAAGCCAGGGGGATGGGTTCCACCCCCAGGGCCTGGCCGATCCATTGGGCGTACCGCTGGGTGAAGCCCGTCTGGGACGCGTACAGAAGAAGCCAGCGTTTCATCGGCTTCCCCTCCCCTCTCCCCGGGCCCTCAGCCCAGGGCGGGGTGGTCGTTGACCTGCTCCACAGAGTAGTAGGTCAGCAGCACCGCGTCAGGCAGGCGGGTTCCTTCACAGACGAAGATCTTCCGGGTCATCCAGGCCAAGGATTCGTCATAGACCTCAATCTTTGGCGTGGTGACGTAGTAGAACAGCTTGGGGTCCACCGGTTTGCCCTGCTTCACATCCTCCGCCTTCTCCGGAGGCACCGTGCGGATGCCCTCCACGTGGATGTATAGGCTGCGGCCGTCATCCAGCCGGAAGCCGTAGGAGGCGTTGATCTCCGCGGTGCCGTCTTCCCGGATCAGCTGGTGGTCGATGCCGGCGGAGAGAATCCTGCCGTGGAAATCCGGTCCGATGATCTCCCCCTCCGGGCAGGGCACCAGCTGCCGCCGGCCGGCGCCGGGGAACTGAACGCCGCACAGCTCGGTGGTCACACCGGTCAGGCGGATCTCAAATTGTCGCTTCAAAGAAATGCTCATGGTGAAAACTCCTCTCTTAGTCTGTTGGGCTTCTATTCATCCTACGTTCATCGTTCTACGTATTACTAATAGCACAAGGATAGAGTTCTGTCAACATTCTTTGGGAGTTTTCGTCATGTTTTTGTCGTTTTCGAACAAATTCGTCTCATCCCCTCCGCGTGGCGGGGCTTTCCTTGACATAGCGGAGGTTTTTTCGTATGATGGAAGATAGCCTTTTGTGAAAAGCAACCGTTTATCTTCATCGGAAGGAGAAGTCCTATGCCATCCTCTCCACCTCCTATCGCTTTCTCTTCCCTCGCCCGTGGGCGGGTTTCCTTTGAAATTGTGGCCCAGGTTACCCAGGCCATCGCCCAGGGATCCATCCCCCTGGGGTCCTACCTTCCCACAGAGCCTCAACTCATGGCCCAGTTCGGAGTGGGGCGGAACGCCCTGCGGGAGGCCATCAAAATCCTGGAGGCTTTCGGCCTGGTGACCGTCCGCCGGGGTGCGGGGACCTACGTCCAGGACAGCTGCACCTTCGACCTGCTGGTTCCCCTGTTCCTCCGGCTGCTCTGGCTCTCCCCCACAGAGGAGGACCTTCAGGGGGCCTTCCAAGGGCTGGACCACGCCCGGGCCCTGGATCCCCCCACCCAGGGGGAGGAGAGCATCTTCGGCCAGATCGTCCCCCTGGTACACTTCCTCTTCCGGGGGTGCAGCCCGGCGGTCAGCCAGTCCCCCCTCCCCCAGGCAGGGGAAAAGCAAGCGGCCTCCCGTCAGATCTTCTGGCAGATCATCCAGGACCTGGCCGACCGGAAACTCCGTCCCGGGGACAAACTCCCCACTGAGCAGGACCTGATGGCTCGGTTCTCCGTCAGCCGCAACGTGGTGCGGGAAGGGGTCAAGGCCCTGGAGGCCACCGGGATCCTGGAGATCCGCCGCCCGACGGGGACCTTCGTCCCCCTGGAAAACAACGGGTTCCCCCCCTTTGTGGACACGGCCATCTACAGCCACATCTTCACCCACCAGGGCAGCCAGCCCTTCCTCCGGCTGAAAATCGCCCTGCGGGATGCGGTCTTCTACCTGGCCTGCCGCAACGCCGACCCAGCCCAGCGGGCGGAATTCCAGGCCCGCTCCGCCCGCTTTGCCCAGCTGCTCCAGGGGGAGAACCCCTCCCTGGAAGCCTGCGCCCAGGCCCTGGACCAGGTCAACGACTACCTCAGTCAACTCTCGGGCAACCCCGTCCTTCAGGCCATTGAGGGGGTCATTCTGGACATCTCTGTCCAGTCCCGGAACAACTTCCTGGCCAACGCCCTGCAGACCGGCCGCCAGGGGGAGGCGGCTGCCTCCTATCTCTGGGACGCAGAACTGCTCTGCCGGGGAAATCTGGAAGGGGTCCACAGCGCCATGGACCGTAAACTGGACCTGTGGCTCTCCCTAAACATCGTATAAGCCTACAAGTTCTCACATGCCCGGCGAGCCAGATCTCTGCGGCCCGCCGGGCATGTGCTTTCCTTCAATCGATGGTCCCCTTCCCTGCCCAGGCCTGGACCTGGGCGGCATCGTGGCCGAAGAGAAGGGTGGCCTGGTATTCCGCCGCCAGGGCCTGCACCCGGCGGCGGTTGACATGGAAGGCCGCCTCCACCGCCGGGGCGGCGGTGCCCGGGGGCAGGTCGTGCTGGTAACTCTCCGCCGTGGCCAGGGTGTCGCTGGTGGTGAGGAGGGTGCCGTGGTGTTGGGTCTTGAGGATCATCCCCAGAACCCCGGGGGTGTGGGCTTGCTGGACAAAGAGGCCCAGGTCCTCAGCCAGCCAGGTAGTGTCCCGGATGGTTTCAAACCGGATCCCCGGCAGGTCGAGAGGGACCGGATGTAGGGCCCTTTCTGCCCGGTGGTGACGCTCCACCAGGCCTGCTTCAGGTCGGCCTCGGCCACCAGGACGTGGCGGAAGGCCTGGGTGCCCGCAAAGGCCGCCAGGCCCCCGGCGTGGTCAAAGTGGAGGTGGGAGAGGATGAGCTGGTCCATGTCCCCCGGAGTCAGGCCCACCTGGGCCAGAGCCTCCTGGATGGGGACGATCCCCCGGACGGGGTAGTCGTACAGGACCCGCTGCATCTCCCCCTGGAGGAAGGCGGGGCTGTGTCCGGTGTCGTAGAGGACGTTGCCCAGGGTGGGGTGGCGGATCAGCACCGCCCAGGCGAGGGAGAAGAGCATCTCCTCCGGGTCCTGGCACCGGACCAGCCGGTGTTTGGGAAAGTCCATGCCACCCAGAGGCAGGATGCGCACCTCCATGGCGTCAGTCGATGACCCCTTGGCCCGCCCAGTCCAGGATCTGGTCGATGTCGTGGCCGAAGAGAAGGGTGGCGTTGTAGTTCTTTTCCATGGCCTTGATCCGCTCCAGGTTGTCGTAGAACTCGTCGGTGGTGGCATTGATGGTGCCCCCAGGGGGCAGGGCCTGGCGGTAGCTGTCAGCGGTGTAGATGGCGTCACTGGTGGTGAGAATGGTGCCGTGGTGCTCGGTCTTCAGAATCAGGCCGATGACCCCCGGGGTGTGGGAGGCCTGGATGAAAAGGCCCAGGTCGTCGGCCAGCCAGGTGGTGTCGTGGATCGTTTCAAACCGGATGCCCTCCACGTCGAAGAGGGAGCGGATGTAGGCCCCGTTGTTCCCCGTGGTCACCGCCCACCAGGCCTGCTTCAGGTCGGCCTCGGAGACCAGGACGTGGTCGATGGCCTTGGTGCCCACGAAGTGCTGCAGGCCTCCGGCGTGGTCGAAGTGGAGGTGGGAGAGGATGAGCTGGTCAATGTCCCCAGGGGTCAGGCCCTCCTTGGCCAGGGCCTCCTCGATGGTGATCATCTCGGTGATGGGGTAGTTGTGGAGCATCTCCGGGGTGTAGGTCTTTAAGAAATCCGCACTGTTGCCGGTGTCATAGAGGATGTTCCCCAGGGTAGGGTGCTGGATCAGCAGGGCCACCGCGGGAGAGACCACCATGGTGGCCTCATTGTCACATTCTACCAGACGAAACCGGGGAAACTCCATCTTCCCCAGGTATAATACACGAAGTTTTAGTCCCATGGTCTTGTTCTCCTTCCTATGGGCAGGGTAAGGGCTATAGGTTCATTGAACCCCATTCAGGGGGAAAAATCAATCCACAAAACCCCATAGATTCATTCCTTTTTCGCATGAATTGGCGGGATTGCACGGAAATTTCGATGAATTCTTATTTCCCCAGGTAGCCGCCGTCCACCGGCAGGATGGCGCCGGGGACATAGGCCGCCGCCGGGCTGGCCAGGAAGACCACCGCCCCCTGGAGGTCCTCCGGCTGGCCCCACCGGTGCATGGGGATGCGGCCGGTGATCTCTGCATACTGGGCGGGGTTCTTCCCCTGCATGTCTGCGGTGAGCTGGGTCACCATGTATCCCGGAGCGATGGCGTTGACGTTGACCCCCCGCCCCGCCCACTCGTTGGACAGGGCCTTGGTGAGTTGGGCCACCGCCCCCTGGCTGGCGGCGTAGGCGGTAATCTGCTCGCTGCCAAAGAAGGAGGTCATGGAGGCCACGTTGATGATCCGCCCGCCCCCCTGGGCCAGCATGGTTCGCCCCGCCAGCTGGGCCAGGCGGAAGACCGCGTCCAGGTTGATCCTTAAGATCTGCTGCCACCGCTCCGGGGGGAAGTCCTCTGCCGGGCAGCGGTACTGGATCCCCGCGCCGTTGACCAGGATGTCCACCCGGCCCCCTAAGGCCGCCAGGGCCCTGTCATAGAGGGCGGGGATGCCCTCCCAGTGGCTCAGGTCCCCCTGGACCCCGTGGACCGGGGCCCCTTGGGCCCCCAGCCGGGCGGCCGCCTCCCCCACGGCGGGGGACCGGTCCACCAGCACCGCCTCGGCCCCGGCCAGGTGGAGCCCCTCCGCCATGGCGTAGCACAGGCCGGCAGCCCCGCCGGTGACCATGGCCTTCTTTCCATTCAATTGGAACCATTGCATGGCATCGATCATGTTAAATTCCCTCCTGTTCCATCTCTCCCAAAACCTGGTCGGCCACCGCCAGGGTGCGGCGGATGTCCTCCTGGGTGTGGGCGGTGGAGAGATACTCCCGCCCCCGGCGGTCGGTGAAGCGGACGCCGTAATCCTCGCACCCGGCCACGAAGCGCTGGTAGGCGGCCAGGTCGGCCTGGGTGAGCCAGTCCCGGAAGTCCCCCAGGTCTTGGGTGTAGCCAAAGCCCAGGACGAAAATACTCCCCAGGTGGCGGAGGTAGAGTTTGCGGCGGTACTTCTCCCCCAGGGCCTGGAAGCCGTCCTCCAGCTGCTGGCCCAGGGCCTCCAGCCGGGCATAGACCCCGGGCTGGGAGAGTTCCTCCAGGGTGGCCAGGGCGGCGGCCACCCCCACGGGGTTGCCGTTGAAGGTCCCCGAGGCAGGCACCCCGCAGTCCATCACGTCCCGCCGGCCCACCACCGCCCCGAAGGGGTACCCGCTGGCGATGGCCTTGGCGAAGGTGGCGATGTCCGGCGTCACCCCGTAGTAGGCCTGGGCCCCTCCCAGGGCCAGGCGGAAGCCGGTGATCACCTCGTCAAAGATCAGCAGCACCCCGTGGCGGCGGGTAAGCTCCCGCACCCCCGCCAGGTAGCCGGGCTGGGGGAGGATGGGGCCGGAGTCACACATGCAGGGCTCCATGAGGACGGCGGCGATCTCCTCCCGCCGCTGGGTGAGGGTCCGGTCCAGAGCCTCCAGGTCATTCCAGGGCAGGAGGATGAGGTCATCCGCCGAGGACAGCCGCTGGCCCTTGGTGGGGAGGATTTTTCGGGGGTTCTCCCGGGGGCCCAGGTCGGCCACGGTGTCCGCGTCGATGCTCACCTTCTCCTCATCGGACCAGCCGTGGTACTGGCCCTCGAACTTGACGATCTTGTACCGCCCGGTAAAGGCCCGGGCCAGGCGGAGGGCGTACATCACCACCTCCGTGCCGGAGTTCTGATAGACCACCTTCTCCGCCGCAGGGATCACCTGGGTGAGCCGGCGGGAGAGCGCCCCCAGTTCCGGCGTAGGCGCGGAAAAGTGGGTACCCCTCTTCAGCTGTTCCGCCACTGCCCGGTCTACCGCCGGGGGGCAGTGGCCCAGGAGCATGGGGCCGAAGCCCAGGATGTAGTCGATGTACTCGTTGCCGTCCACGTCGTAGAGTTTGGAGCCCTTCCCGTGGGTCATGGCGATGGGGTAGTCCCGGTAGCTGGGGACGTGGAAGGAACTGCCTACCCCGTCCACCAGGTAAGGAAGGGTGGCCTGGTAGAGCCGGCGGGAGCCTTGGGTGTGGTATTTTTGCATGGAGCACCTCCTGCCTGGGGCCTGCCGGCCCCTGTGATTGGTTTCTGCCCTGAGTATACGCCATGGCCCGGCGGGGGAGCAACGGGAGCGGAGAAAATTAGCCTTCCTGGTTTCTCCCCCCTTTCCCCCTTGTTTTTTGCGCAAGGTTCCCAATTTTATCCAAAGAAATCCTTCCCATTTGGGCGCTTTCCCCTTTTGCAATGAGAAAAGCGTTGTGATCGGATCACAACGCTTTTCTCAGTTTTTTGTGATAAAATCATAAAGCTTCCGCCCCAGCATCACCTGGAAGAAGTCCTCACTCTGGCCCAGGTCCCGGTGCAGGAGGGACTGGATCTTCCTCAGGCGGTAGTGGAGGGTGTTGGGGTGGAGGAACATGGCCTGGGCCGTGGCCTTGGCGTTGCCGTTGTGGTCTAGGTAGCAGATCAGGGTGTCCAGCAGGGCCTGGTGCTCCGGCTGCAGCAGGGGGCCCAGCAGCCGCTCCGCCATGGCGGCCAGCTCCTCCCGGGTCCCCCCGCGCTGGAAGAGGCGGCGGTCCACCAGGTCATCATACCAGGTTACGGGCCCGCCCCGGCGCTGGGGGTGGGCCAGAGCCTGACGGGCCTGGTCGGCGCTGGCCCGGCAGGTCCGGAGGTCCCGAAAAGCTGCCCCCACCCCCACCTGGAGGGCGGGGAAGTAGGCAGACTGGGGCAGGGCCGCCGTCACCGCCTCCAGGCGCTGGGGCAGAGCTGCCGGCCGGCCCGGCGGATCCTCCGCCAGCCAGAGGATGGTCTCCCCGGCCACTGTGAGGTATCCCGGGTCCCCCAGACGGTCCAGCACCTGGCGGAGGTAGGCCGCCCCCTGGGCCAGCCAAGCCTCCTCCGTCTCCTCCTCGTAGAAGGGAGTCACCGGCAGGGGCGTCCCCGGCAGCCCCGGGCGGAAGAGGACCACCCGGAAGGTCCGCCCGCCCCCCAGGCCCACCTCGGCCAGCCGCTGGAGGCGCCTCTCTGACAGGCGCTTGCCGGTGAGCAGGTCCCGCAGGGCCCCCTCCACCTGGCCGGTCTTCTGCCGCTGCTGGAAAATGGCAAAGGCGATGCTCTGGCTCACATCCACCATCCGCACCTCGGCAGGCATCTCAAACAGGGGTAGACCCAGCCGGTCCCCCAGGGCCAGGACGCTGGGGGGAATGGCGGGCAGGAAGGTGCTCAGATTCAGCACCACCCCGGCCACCTCCCGGTCAAAGAGGTCCTGGAGCAGGGACAGCAAAGCCCCCTCCCGGTCCCCGGTGACCACCCCGGACAGGAGGATAAGCTCGCCCCCCTTCAGCCAGGCGGTGTACTTGGGTTCTTCCAGGATGTGGACCCAGCGGATCTCGTTGCCCCCGCCGCTGGCCCCGGCCACCAGGCGGAGCCGGTTGGCATAGGGCAGGGCCAGGATGCCCCGGCAGGTCATGGCCATGGCCACCCCCTCCTTTCCATCTGCGTTGGTTCTAGGATACCCCCGTCTCCCCCTCCAACGCAACGGGGCACGGCGGGGGAATCCATTCCTTTTTCTGCGGGAGTGGATTCCTTTTTTACATGGAATGTGATATACTAATTTTTAAAGAGGGGAGGTGATCCTATGAACATTGATCACTTGCGTTACTTTCTCGTCCTCTCCCAGGAGATGCACTACAGCCGGGCAGCCCAACGGCTGAACATCTCTCAGTCCGGCCTGAGCCACGCCATCGTCACCTTGGAGAAGGAACTGGGAGTGTCCCTGTTCCAAAAAAGCGGACGAGGCATCGCCCTGGGCCGGTTTGGGGAGGCTCTGCTGCCCCAGGCCCAGCAGATCGTGGCCCTGGCGGACAGCTGCCTGCGCAACTTCCAGATGCTCAAGGACGGGGTGGGGACCATCCGTCTGCAGACCATCCCCCTGCTGGTGATCCCCACCGTCACCCGGCTGTGCCGGCAGTTTATGGGGGAGAACCCAGGGTGTGACTTCACCTTCTCCACCGGCATGTCCCGCCAGGTGTGCCAGGCCCTCACCGAGGGGAAGGTGGACATCGGTTTCTGCTCTAAGATTTACTCCGACCCCCAGCTGGAGTACGCCCCCATCCTCCGCCGGTCCATGGTGGCCGCCGTGCCCCTGGACCATCCCCTGGCCCAGCAAAGCAGCGTCACCCTGGAGGACACCCTCCCCTACCCCCATGTGACCTACTCCTGGCTCAGCGGCCAGCGGGACCCGGTGGAGGCCCTTTTCGCCCCGGTGCGGGACCGGTGGCGCATCGCCTACGAGGTGGAGGATGCCAACTTCATCCTGGAGCTGGTGGCCCAGGGCTTCGGCATCACCGTCCTGCTGGACACCCCGCCGGTCCACCGGCCGGACGTGAAGGTCCTTCCCCTCACCCAGCCGGTGCAGATGGGGGACTTCTACATCGTCCGGCGCAAGCCGCCCCATCCCCTGGCCAACGTGGACCGGTTCTTTGACTTCTGCGTGGAGCAGGCCCGTCACCCGGCCCAGGACCTGCCCCCGGTCTCCCTGCCGGCCGCGCCGGCGGAGTGAGGGTTCCAAATCCAAAGAACGCCCCTGATGGGAAGCCAATGCTTCCCATCGGGGGCGTTTTGCGGTTTCCTAGGAACGACGGGGCTTACAGCTTGGCGTAGGCCGCGGCGGTCTGGGCGGCCAGTTTGGCGTTGTTGAACACCAGCTGGATGTTGGCCTCCAAACTGTCTCCCCCGGTGATCTCCTTGACCTTGGCCAGGAGGAAGGGGGTGGTCTCCTTGCCGTGGATGCCCTTCTCCTGGGCCTCGGCGATGGCCTGGTCGATGACGGCGTTGATGGCGTCGGCGTCCATGGAGTACTGCTCGGGGATGGGGTTGGTCACCAGGATGCCCCCGTGGAGGCCCAGGTCGTGCTGGGTCTTCAGGATCTTGGCCAGCATCTCGGGGCTGTCCACCTGGTAGTCCACCTTCAGGCCGGAGGTCCGGGTGTAGAAGGCGGGGAGCTCCTGGGTCTGGTAGCCCAGGACGGGGACCCCCTTGGTCTCCAGGTATTCCAGGGTGAGCTTCAGGTCCAGGATGGCCTTGGCCCCGGCGCAGACCACCATCACGTCGGTCTGGCCCAGCTCCTCCAGGTCGGCGGAGATGTCCATGGTGGTCTCCGCCCCCCGGTGGACCCCTCCAATGCCCCCGGTGGCGAAGAGCTTGATCCCCGCCATGTGGGCGATCATCATGGTGGTGGCCACGGTGGTGGCCCCGTCGGCCCCCTGGGCCACCAGGACGGACAGGTCCCGACGGGAGGCCTTGGTGACCTTCTGCCCCTGCTTGCCCAGGTACTCAATCTCCGCCGGGGAGAGGCCGGCCTTCAGCCGCCCCCCCAGGATGGCGATGGTGGCGGGGACAGCCCCGTTCTGACGGATGATCTCCTCCACCTTCAAAGCGGTCTCCACATTCTGGGGGTAGGGCATGCCGTGGGAGATGATGGTGGACTCCAGGGCCACCACGGGCTTGCCTTCCGCCAAGGCCTGGGCCACGGCGGGGTTCACGTCAAGATAGGGATTCATAGTGCTTCCTCCTGTTCTGTCATCCGCGCCTGGACCGCCTCGGCGGACAGGGCGGGGTTGATGGTCTTTTCTCCTTCTACGGCGATGGCCGCGGCGGCATTGGCTGCCCGGGCGCTGTAGGCCAGGTCCTTCCCCTCCAGGAAGGCCCAGGCCAGGGCGGCGGCAAAGGCGTCCCCCGCCCCGGTGGCGCTGCGCATCTGGGCCGGGCAGCAGGGGTACCATACGTCCTGGGTGTGGTCGGCGGCAAAGACCCCCTGGGTGCCCAGGGAGATGAACACCCGCTGCAGCCCGGTCTCCAGCAGCTTCCCCGCCGCCTGTCGGGCAGAGGGGAGATCTCGGATAGCCACCCCCGACAGGAGCTCTGCCTCCAGCCGGTTGGGCTTGAGGGTGTGGAGCTTACCCAGGATGGGCCGCACCTTCTCCGCCTTTACGGTGGACACCGGGTCCACCAAAAGGGGGGCGGTGCAGTGGTGGGCCAGGTAATCCAGTGCCTCCTGGGGGAGGTTGGCGTCGGCCACCACCAGGGCCGCCCCGTTGAGGAACCCAAGATGGCGGGCAAAGTAGGCCGGGGTGAGGGCCTCGTAAATGCCCATGTCGGACACGGCCAGGGCCATGTCCCCCATCTCGTCGCTGAGGAAGAGGTAGGTGGAGGTGGTGCCCCCGGGGACGTGGAGGGCCCGGCTCAGGTCAATGCCCAGCCGCTCGCAGGAGTCGGCCACCTGGCCGGCGTGGGGATCCTCCCCCAAGGCGGTGAGGAGGGACACCCGCACCCCCAGCAGCCGGAGGTTGTGGGCGATGTTCCGCCCCACGCCCCCCATGCTCACGGTGACGGTGCCGGGGTTGGAGTCTCGCCCCACCAGGGGGCCGGCGGAGCGGCCGCCGATGTCCACATTCACCGCCCCGGCCACGGCCACATAGCCGCTGTCGGGGAGGAGGTATCCCTTCCCCAGGATGCACCCCTTCTTCATCAGGTTCGAGATGTGCACCCCCACCGAGGAGCGGGTGATCCCCGCCCGCTGGGCTAGGTCCTCCTGGGAGATCATGGGGTCCTGGCGGATCCACTCTAAGATCTGCTGTTCCCGCTGGGTCACGGTCTCACCTCCATAAGCAAACGCTTAGTCTCTAATCGTGCGCTTATTCTACCACAGATTATCCCTTTGTCAAGGGGGAGATTTTTGACCCAGGGGTGGGGGGCCTAGGCGGGCCCTGTGCCGGTGGTTTCCCTCTGCCGACAACCACGCGGCCGCCCTTCTTTTTGCTTTGGGCAGAACGTCTGCCGCCAGTTTCCCCCGCCGGCGGTCATACCGGTTGATCCCATCCTTGCTCTGTGCCTTTCTTCCTCTAACCCGGTCTGCTATCTTCTGCTGTGCTGCTCCGCTCTCCCTGAGCAGGATTGCCGCTGGCCCTGCCATCCCTCTGGGGCATACAATCGCCCCCTGTATCGGTTGTTTTCCTATACAGGGGGCATCTCGTCTATGGACCATTGTTCACTGGACCGGTTCCCTGGTCAGCACCTGGCGGGGCGTTCTGTTGCATCCGCTCATTGGCCGCTGGCACCGTAGTTGGACAACACCCGGGCAGAGGGATCGTCCACCGCGCACCCGGCCCAGGACGGGTTTGGCATCCAGAAGGCAGGGATCATCCCCCCCTGGCCGGGATAGTGCTGTTCAAAGATCTCCCGGTACAGCAGGCTCTCTTTGGTGAAGGGGGTGCCGTGGGGGTACCACAGTCGGCGGCGCTGGAATTCCTCGTCGGTGTAGTGGGCCTCGGCATAGGCCTTCAGGTCGTCCACCATGGAATGGCCCACGGCATCGGAGAAGGCGGCCTTCTCCCGCCACAAAATCCCGTCCGGGAGGAGGCCCTCTCCCTGGAAGGCCTTGCGGAGAAGGTACTTGCCCACCCCGTGGCGGTTGCGTTTCCACTTGGGGTGGATGGACATGACGTAGCGAACCAGGTCGCTGTCCCCAAAGGGTACCCGGCCCTCCATGGAGTTGGCGGCGATACACCGGTCCGCCCGGAGCACGTCGTAGGTGTGGATCTCATCCACCCGCTTTTTGGCCTCCCCCTGGAAGGCCTCGTCGCTGGGGGCGAAGTCGGTGTACTTGTAGCCGAAGAGCTCATCGGAGATCTCCCCGGTCATCAGGACCCGGAGGTCGGTGGCCTCCCGGATCTTCTTGCAGCACAGGTACATCCCCAGGCTGGCCCGGATGGTGGTGATGTCCCAGGTGCCCAACAGGGCCACCACCTCCGGCAGGGCCTCCAGCACCTCCTGCCGGGTCATGGTGAAGGCGGTGTGGTCTGCGCCAAGATACTCTGCCGCCTGCTGGGCGTACTTCAGGTCGATGGGGTCGGTGTCCATGCCAATGGCGAAGGTGCGGATGGGTTTGCCCAGGAGCTTGGCGCTGATGGCGCACACCAGGCTGGAGTCCAACCCTCCAGACAGGAGGAAACCCAAAGGGGCGTCGGCATCCAGCCTGGCCTGGACAGAGCGGACCAGCAGGTCCCGGATCTTCCGGCAGGCGGTCTCCTCATCGTCGGGGCTGAACTGGGTCACCGTGGTCAGGTCGATGTACCGGTGGAAGCGGCCCCCCTCCCAGTAGTGCCCCGGGGGAAAGGGGGCGATGGTCTGGCACAGGCCCACCAGGTCCTTGGGCTCACTGGCGAAAACCGTCTCCCCGAACCGGTCGGTGCCGTAGTAGAGGGGGCGGATGCCCAAGGGGTCCCGGGCGGCCAGCAGGGCATCCGTCCGGTGATCGTACAAAACCAGGGCGAACTCCGACCCCAGCTGGGAGAACATTCCCCGGCCATACTCCCGGTACAGAGGGAGGAGAACCTCGCAGTCGCTGTCGCTGTGGAAGGGGTACTTCCCCTCCAGGGACCGGCGCAGCGCCCGGAAGCCGTAGATCTCCCCGTTGCACACAACGTAGTCCCCCTCCAGGGAGAAGGGCTGCATCCCCCGGGGAGAGAGGTCCATGATGGCCAGCCGCTGGAACCCCAGCCAACAGGAACCCACCTGGACCAGAGCCTGGTCGTCCGGCCCCCGGGTGTGGGTAGCGGCAAAGTGGGCCTCCAGCTCCTGCCGGGTCAGTTGCGCGCCTGTGGCGCCAAGAATGGTACACATAAAAAGAACACCTCCGAATGTATGCGCAGCACGTCCTGGAATTTAGGACGAATTGCTGCCATCCGCGGTGCCACCTAACTTACCGTATGCACGGTCACTCCATGGGCTCAAACAAGCCTGGGTGGGATAACGGCCACCAGCCGCCTCCCCTACTCTCCTCCCACTGGGGAAGATTTCAGTTGGGAGCTCCCGGGGGTTCTTCCCGAGGCCTCTGGTACGGCGTTTCCACTCTTCGCCGCTCACTGGGACTGATCTGCCACGGTACTTTTCCCGCTCATCGCTGCTGGATTTTTTCCTTGCATTCAGTATACGCCGCCGCGGGAAAAAATCAATGGGCGGATTGCACAAAATGAATCAGTTTTTATATTATCTTTCATTTTATTCTTCTGGCATCCCCTTTGACGCAAGGGATCCGTCTCAAAAGATTTCTCGCAATTTGCTTTCTTTTGGAATAATTTCTCCTGAAACTTCCAAATATGTTTCTGTGTTTTTGTTCTATTTCACGAAAAAATTTTGGAATTCTCCTTGGGATTGGCGACTTCTCCCTTGCGCTTTGGGGAAAGTTGCAGTATACTGACTTCGTTGTTATGAAAGTTATATTTAATATTCTTGCAAAATCAACGAAGGGAAGTGCAGCTATGACGTCAAAATTAGCACAGCTCTACGGCTCCATGGTATTCGATGAAGCCACCATGCGGGAGCGCCTGTCCCCAGAGTCTTTCGGCGCCTGGAAGGCCTGCGTCACCGACGGAAAAACCCTGGACGCTCACACCGCCGGAGAGATCGCCGAAGCCATGAAGCAGTGGGCCCTGGAGCTAGGGGCCACCCACTTCACCCACTGGTTCCAGCCCATGACCGGGGCCACCGCGGAAAAGCACGACAGCTTCCTGGACACCGACGGTAGCGGCCAGGTACTGCTGAAGTTCTCGGGCAAGGAGCTCATCCGGGGAGAGCCGGATGCCTCCTCCTTCCCCTCCGGGGGACTGCGGAGCACCTTCGAAGCCCGGGGGTACACCGCCTGGGACCCCACCTCCTTTGCCTTTGTGAAGGAGGGCTCCCTGTACATCCCCACCATCTTCTGTTCCTACTCCGGCCAGGCCTTGGACAAGAAGATGCCCCTGCTGCGCTCCATGGAGGCGGTGAGCCGCCAGGCGGTGCGTATCCTCCGCCTCTTCGGGGACACCGAGACCAAACAGGTCACCGCCCAGGTGGGGCCGGAGCAGGAGTACTTTCTCATCGACAAGGCCCTCTACCAGGCCCGGCGGGATCTGCGCCTGACCGGCCGCACCCTCTTCGGGGCCCACCCGCCCCGGGGGCAGGAGATGGAGGACCACTACTTCGGCATGATCAAGCCCCGGGTGGCCCAGTTCATGCAGGATCTGGACCAGGAGCTGTGGAAGGTAGGGGTCCCCTCCAAAACCAAGCACAACGAGGTGGCCCCCTCCCAGCACGAAATGGCCACCATCTACAGCGACGCCAACACCGCCTGCGACCACAACCAGCTGGCCATGGAGCTGCTGAAAAAGGTGGCCGACCGCCACGGGCTGGTGTGCCTCATCCACGAAAAGCCTTTTGAAGGGGTCAATGGCTCCGGCAAGCACGACAACTGGTCCCTGGCCACGGACACCGGCAAGAACCTCTTCCAGCCCGGTTCCACCCCCAGCCAGAACTTCCAGTTTCTCCTTTTCCTGGCCGCCTTTGTCAAGGGGGTGGACGAATACCAGGGGCTTCTGCGGGCCTCCGTGGCCTCCTCGGGCAACGACCACCGTCTGGGCGCCCAGGAGGCACCCCCTGCGGTGATCTCGATCTTCCTGGGGGACGAGCTCACCCAGGTGGTTCACGCCCTCTTGGAGGGCACGGACCATGTGGATCTGGGCAAGCGGGTGCTGGACATGGGCCTGGCCGCCTTGCCCCACATCCGCCAGGACAACACCGACCGCAACCGCACCTCCCCCATGGCCTTCACCGGCAACAAATTTGAGTTCCGGATGGTAGGCTCCTCTGACTCGGTCTCCGGGGCCAACATCGTCCTCAACGCCATGATGGCCCAGGAACTGGAAGGGTTCGCTGACCGCCTGGAAGGGGCTGAAGACTTCCCCGCCGCCCTGGCCGCCCTGCTCAAGGAGACCTTCCAGGTCCACCAGCGGATCCTCTTTGACGGCAACGGTTACGACGAATCCTGGGTCCAGGAGGCCCAGGCGCGAGGCCTCCTGGACCTCCCCACCACCCCCGACGCCCTGCCGGAACTGGTGACCGAAAAGGCCATCGCCCTCTTCCAGCGCCACGGGATCTATGCCCCGGAGGAGGTGGAGGCCCGGTACCACGTGTATGTGGACAAGTACGTCCAGGAGATCCTCATCGAGGCCCGCACCATGGTGGACATGGTGCAGAGGGACATCCTCCCCGCCTGCTCGGGGTACGTCTCCGATCTCTGCCGCCGGGCCCAGGCGGAGCAGGCCATGGGCCTCTCCGCCATCTATGAGACCACCGCAGCCCGCCAGGCTGGGGAGCATATAGCGGCCCTGCAGACCGCCTACCAGGCCCTCCAGGCGGCCATCCAAGCCACCCCTGCCCAGGGCGAACTGGCCATGGTCTTCTGCCGGGACAGCCTCCTGCCCCAGATGGACAAGGTCCGGGCGGCAGCAGACGCCCTGGAGGGCATTGTGGACCGGGCCCGCTGGCCCTTCCCCACCTACGTGGACCTGCTCTTCAGCGAGGGCTGACCCATGGGCAGTGTCCACGAGGAATGCGGTGTGTTCGGCCTCTATGCCCGGAAAAACTTACCGGCAGCGGACTTGGTGATGGGCGGGCTGCTGGCCCTCCAGCACCGGGGGCAGGAGAGCTGCGGCATCGTGGTCAACGACGACGGGGTTTTCTCCACCCACAAGGGGTTGGGGCTTGCAGGAGACGTCTTTTCCCCCGGAACCCTTTCCTCGCTGGGGGAGGGGTTTGCCGCCCTGGGCCATGTACGCTACGGCACCACCGGCCAAACCCACTGCCGCAATGCCCAGCCCATTGTGGTCAACCACATCAAGGGAGCCATGGCTCTGGCCCACAACGGAAACCTCACCAACGCCTACGCGCTGCGGAAGGAATTGGAGCTCCAAGGGGCCATCTTCCACACCACCAGCGACACGGAAGTGATCTCCTACCTCATCACCCGGGCGCGGCTCACCGCGCCCTCCATCGAGGCAGCGGTGTACCAAGCCATGGAGCGGCTGGAGGGGGCCTACTCCCTGGGGATCCTCTCCCCCTCCAAGCTTCTGGCGGTGCGGGATCCCTGGGGGGTGCGCCCCCTGTGCTACGGCCGGCGGGAGGACGGGACCTATGTCATCGCCTCAGAGAGCTGCGCCCTTCAGGCGACGGGGGCCCGCCTGATCCGGGACGTGGCCCCAGGAGAGATCCTGGTCTTTGACGAATACGGGGTGCGCAGCCTCACCGGCCGCTGCGCCACCCGGCCCCAGGCCACTTGCATCTTTGAATACCTCTACTTTGCCCGGCCGGACTCCGTGATCGACGGGGTCAGTGTCCACGCCGCCCGGACCCGGGCAGGGGCCCTGCTGGCCCAGACCTGCCCCACCCCGGCCGATGTGGTCATTGGCGTACCAGACTCCGGCCTGGACGGGGCGGCTATGCCCAAGCTGCCGGGCTGCCCTACGCCATCGGCTTTGTGAAAAACCGGTATGTGGGCCGCACCTTTCTCTCCCCTGGCCAGCGGGTCCGGGAGCGGCTGGGGGACGTGAAGCTCAGCGTCATCAGCTCGGCGGTTCGGGGCAAGCGGGTGGTGCTGCTGGACGACTCGGTGGTCCGGGGCACCACTGCCGCGGGGATCGTGGGCAAACTCCGGGCCGCCGGAGCGGCAGAGGTTCACCTCCGTCTCACCGCGCCCCCCTTCCTAGCGCCCTGCTATTATGGCACCGACATTCCCGACGACCGCCAGCTCATCGCCGCCCACCACACCCTGGAGGAGGTCCGAGACATCCTGGGCTGCGACAGTCTGGGATACCTCCCCCGGGCCTGCCTGGGCCGGCTGCTGGGCCCCGGGCACCAGGCGGGCTACTGCGAAGCCTGTTTTGGCGGGGTTTACGCCGCCGGCACACCCCAGATCACAGGAAAAGACCGCTTTGAACGCAAGCGGTCGGAAGGAAAGGGAGAGGATGATTGAGATGGAAACGAAATACGTGTTTATCACCGGCGGGGTGATCTCCGGCCTGGGCAAAGGGATTACCGCCGCCAGCCTCGGCCGTCTGCTGAAAAACCGTGGATATAAAGTGGCCGCCCAAAAGCTGGACCCCTATTTGAACATTGACCCCGGCACCATGAGTCCCTACCAGCACGGGGAGGTCTTTGTCACCGAGGACGGGGCGGAGGCCGACCTGGATCTGGGGCACTACGAACGGTTCATCGACGAAAACCTCAACCGGTTCAGCAATCTCACCACCGGCAAGGTCTACTGGACCCTTTTGAACAAGGAGCGCCGAGGGGACTACTTGGGCAGCACCGTCCAGGTGATCCCCCACGTCACCGACGAGATCAAAACCTTCCTCTACGCCGTGGGCCGGGCCGCCGGGGCCGATGTGGTCATCACCGAGGTGGGAGGCACCGTGGGGGACATCGAAAGCCAGCCCTTTCTGGAGGCCATCCGCCAAGTGGCCGCCGAGGTGGGCCCCCGAAACCGTGTCTTTCTCCATGTGACCCCCCTGTTCTACGTCCCCCGCTCCGGGGAGGTTAAGACCAAGCCCACCCAGCACTCCGTCAAGGAGCTCCAGAGCGCCGGCATCGCCCCGGACCTCATCATCCTTCGCTCCGACGGCCCGGTGGAGGAGGCAGTCCGGGAAAAGATCGCCCTCTTCTGCAACGTAAAGAAGGACTGCGTCATCCCCAACCGCAGCGTGGAGGAACTCTACGAGGCCCCGGTAATGCTGGAAGAGGCCCACCTCAGCCAGATCGTCTGCCGGGAGCTGGACTTGGACCCCCGCATCCTAGATATGGGGGAGTGGGAAGCCATGCTGGCCCGCATCCGTGCCCGGAAGGGGACGGTCACCGTGGCCCTGGTGGGCAAGTATGTCCGCCTCCACGATGCCTACCTCTCTGTAGCAGAGGCTCTGGCCCACGGGGGCTATCACAACGGCGTAGCCGTAAAGATCCGCTGGCTGGAGTCCGAGGACCTGGCCGACGAGGCCGCCGCGGAACAGGCCCTGGCAGGGGCAGACGGCATTCTCGTCCCTGGGGGGTTCGGCAGCCGGGGGGTGGAGGGGAAAATCCTGGCCGCCCGGTATGCCCGGACCCACAAGGTGCCCTACCTGGGCATCTGCCTGGGGATGCAGACTGCCGTCATCTCCTTTGCCCGGGACGTGCTGGGTCTTGCCGACGCTAACTCCGGGGAATTTGCCCTGGAAAGCCCTCACAAGGTCATCGACTTGCTCCCCGACCAGCGGGAGGATCTGCCCAAAGGGGGCACCATGCGCCTGGGGGCCTACCCCTGCCGCCTGGCGCCGGGCACAAAGCTGTCCCAGGTCTATGGCGGCGCCGCTCAGGTGGCCGAGCGCCACCGCCACCGGTATGAGTTTGTCAACGCCTACCGCGCCCCCATGGAGGCTGCCGGTCTCCGTGTGGCCGGGACCTCCCCCGACGGCAGCCTGGTGGAGGCCGTAGAGCTCACCGGCCACCCCTTCTACCTGGGGGTGCAGTACCACCCGGAATTCAAGTCCAGGCCGGGCAAGGCCCACCCGCTTTTCGCGGCCTTTGTCCGGGCCTGTCTGGAGGTGAACCACCCATGACCCAACCCATCACCACTCGAGGGGGCTGGAAGGCCCGCCTAGGCCAGATCGCAGACGCCTACCCCCAGGCTGCCGGCCTGCTGCGGAGAGGCACCCTGGCCCGGGACCTGTGGTCCCTCTCCCCCCACAGCCCCACCTTCTGCCGGGATGTGCTGGCCCTGCTCCAGCCCGCCCTGGGGGTGCCGCCCCAGAAGGCCCAGCCCTGGCTGCTGGCCCTCTACCAGCACCTTGCCGACCAGCGCTTCCCCGACGAGGCCCGGGGGCACCCCCGCCGGCCCTTTTCCCCGGAGGAAGCGCTGTACCTGGCCCTGCTGGATCTGGCCCTCCAGCACCGGCCAGACCCCTTCGACCCCCTGATGGACCTGCTCCCCCTTCCTCCGGAGAGCCTGGACCACAGCCCCACGGCGGCAGACTACCAGCGCTTCCTCCAGGCGGCCCAGGAAGAGCATATTCTGGCCCTGTTCACCCTGGGCCGGGAACTTATGCCCTTTGACCCTGCTGCCCACACCATCGGGGTGCACAACGTGGCCCTGCACACCGCCATCCTGGCCCGCCAGGCTGGGCTGCCGGTGGACCTCCCCCTGGTGCGGGCAGCGGCCTTCGGCCACGACCTGGGCAAGTTCGGCTGCCGGGGGGCGGAGGCCCAGCGCATCCCCTACCTCCACTATTACTACACCTGGCAGTGGTTCCGGGAGCACGGCCTGGAGAGCATCGGTCACATCTCCGCCAACCACTCCACCTGGGATCTGGAGTGCGAGAATTTGCCCATGGAGTCCCTGCTGCTGATCTACGCCGACTTCCGGGTCCGGGGTCAGCGGGACGAAAACGGCCGGGAGCACATGGCCATCTACACCCTGGACCAGGCCCAGGACCTGATCTTTTCCAAGCTGGCCGATATGACCCCCGCCAAGCAGCGCCGGTACGAAACGATCTACCGGAAGCTCCGAGATTTTGAGCACTATCTCCGGGCCCACGGGGTGCCCACCGACCTGGAGGAGGATCAGCTGCGCCCTGTGACCCACACCGACCCCGCCCTCCTCTTCCCCGAGGGGGCCTTAGAGCGGCTGCGGGACCTGACCTTTGCCAACTCCATCCGCCTCATGGCAACCATAGCAGCCAGCGAACCCTTCGCCCAGCTGCTGGAGCGGGCCAAAGGCGCCAAGAACACCCAGAGCATCCGCACCTACCTCCACCTGCTGGAGGAGTACAACACCTACATGACCGCCTCCAACCGGCGCAAGACCCTGGCCCTGCTCTATGAGCTTCTGATGCATCCGGAGGGAGACGTACGCCGGAAAGCGGGACAGATCATGGGCCAGATTCTGGCCAACAGCGAGATCCAATCCCAGAAAGAGCGCCCCGCCTCCGCCAGCGAGATGCCCCCCGCCATGGTGGAGCTGCTGGAGGAGGCGGTGAGCCTTTGGGAGCACTACATCCTCCAGTGCCTCCACCCCGACCGGAAGGTGGCCGCCAAACACGCCCAGCGGATCGCCAACTCCCTGAAAGTGATCTGCCGCAGCCTCTTCCAGCACTGCACCCGGGAGGAGGCCCAACCCTTCCTGACCCCCCTGCTCCGGCAGCTGTGGCAGGCGGAAGGGGCCCGGGAGCAATTTATCCTGGCCGACGCTCTCTGCCAGGTGCCCCTGGCTTGGCTGCCGGCGGAGGCCCTGCCCCCCACCGCAGCGGCCCTGGGGCGGATGCTCCAGGCCGGCCAAGACTCCCTGGCCCTGGCCGCTCTGCGCTGCCTGGAGCAGCTCCGCCTGCAGCGGCCGGAAGACGGGGCGGCGGCCGCCGCCCCCCTGGCGGAGGTCTTCGTCCCCCCGGCGGGGGCCGCCTTCCTGGCCCTGGAGGGG